>FWPU01002512.1_pt1 | contig 50402 bp, 38 predicted proteins | sample 2228361 | NCBI WGS metagenome assembly FWPU01 (sample SAMEA103939777, study PRJEB20133) | metagenome | reverse complement strand
GGCGGGGGGGGGGGGGGCATGCCCTGGCGGCGGCGTCGCCGGGGCGGTGGGGGCATTGCCTGGCGGCGGCGTCGCCGGGGCGGTGGGGGCGTAGCCTGACCAGGCGGCTTGGCCGATGCCAGGCTTCGGCATTCCGCGCAGCGGAGTCAGGGGGCGACTCAGCTCACTCTCGCTCATGCCGACAGCGTTGCGCAACGCGGCGACCAGCTCGCCTGCCGAAGCAAAACGGGCCTCCGGCTTGCGCGCCAGCGCGCGCATGATCACATCTTCCACTGCTGGCGGCAGATCGGCGCGCACATCGCGCGGCGGGATCGGCGCATGCACCAGCCGCGCAGCCAGCATTGCCATCGGCGTTTCAGCTTTGAACGGAAACGCGCCGGTCAGCAACTCATAGAGCATCACACCAAGCGCGTAGATGTCGGTTGGCGGGCCAACATTGGGCAAGCCCTGCGCCTGTTCCGGCGACATATATTCCGGCGTTCCCATGACGGTACCGGCCACGGTCAAACCGCTGGTATTGCTCCCCATCCCGCGGGCCAGACCGAAATCGGTCAGGTAGATCCAGCCCTCGTCGGTAATCATTACGTTCGAGGGTTTAATGTCGCGGTGGATGATCCCCTGACGGTGAGCATAATCGAGCGCCTCGCCTACCTGAGCCAGGATCTGGGCAGCGCGTTTGACCGGCAAGGCGCCCTCTTGTTCGAGCAATTGTTTGAGGGTGCGCCCTTGAATATACTTCATCGCGATGTAATGATAGCCGGCCACTTCACCGACTTCATAGATCGGCATAATATGCGGATGTTCGAGTTGGGCCGCGCTGCGCGCTTCCTGACGAAAGCGCGCGACATAGCTCTGATCAACCGTCAGACTCTGCGGCAACACCTTGAGTGCGATAATTCGATCGAGATCGGTCTGGCGCGCTTTGTAGACCACGGCCATGCCGCCACGCCCCAGCTCAGAGAGAATCTCAAACCGCCCGATCGTCTGACCAACCAGTGATGGTTCACTCATAGCGATGATGTCTCGTTGCCAGCATCCTGGCCTGAATAAGGGTTCAGATATTTGTTCCCAGGAAGCGGTTGACTTCGCTCCCGCTTCCACTCCGTCTCAGCCATTGTCCGCGCCTCGCCAACAATCGTCAAGTCGTGGCGATGAACGGGATGCTGCGTTTGCATTGGCCTTTCCGCTCCATCCTTTCGCTATGCTCCTGATTGCTGCTGATGGACAGGTTTTCACTGTTGGCCGAGCGCGAAAGGATGCTGGAGCGAACGAGCGAGATCGACGATCTCAGCGTGACCTTTGTGAACTTTGCGCCTTTCATCCCGCGATTGCTCGCTGTCGCATGAACGCCGTTCCCTGGTTGATGACGGCATGGATACGCCGTGAAAGCATCTCGCGCTGGCAGGAAACCGGCTCACACCTACAAACTCCCCGCATAGGTATAACGACTGATCAGATTGCCATTCGCGTCACGCAAGACGGCAGTATCGCCCTTGTTATTCCAGATCGGGCGGCGCGATCCCCAGAACAGGTTTGCGGCATCATCAATGCCGGCTTTCGTCCAGAGCCTCACTTCAGCGCCGCCGGCGAGCACAAAATGCGGGAAGGTGTAGGTGTGCTTCTCCCCTTCATCTACCAGCGTCCAGCCGGTCAGATCGACTGGGGCATGGGTGGCATTGGTGATCACGACGAACTCGCCATCGAGGTCACTTCCCGGCGGATCAAACTCGATGTAGGTGATACTGACGTTGGGCGGTTCGGCAACCAGTCGTTCCAGATCAACGATCGAACTCGATACTTCATCCGTGAGCAATTCGGCTACATCTTCTTCAATCAATTCTTCTGCCGCCTCCGGCGCCGATGACGTTGCAGCTATCGTAGTGGACTCGGGCGCGGTCGTCGGTTCCGGCTCGATCACGACCGTCAGGTGTTGTTCAGGAACCGGTTGCGGATGGCGACGCGGCGCCGGAGTCTCATTGGCCCAGCGCTCGATCTCGCGGCCAGCGATGCGGGCAAAATCGCCGGGCAGACTGGCAAAACCGCGACTCAGCTCATACAATGCTCGTTCCATGTGCGATCGACTCTGGGTCGGCAGCAAGCCGAGCGGCAACCGCAGCAACCCATACCCAAACCGGCCTGCCTGCACTGCTGCCTGCTCAATCGCAGTGTACAGCGGATCACCATGTTGTGACCGGTTCGACATAACGCCCTCCTCTGCTCACACCTGCGCGATTACTGCAAACTGGTAACCAATCCGGCGTACTTGTCGGTCAACACCCGCGCGTGTTCTTCACTGGTACCCTCGGCAATCACGTGAAAGAATGGCCCGTCGGGATCGGGCAAAATCAACACCCATTCCTGGCCCAGTTCGATCTTGATGCCATCAATCTGTTCACTATTCCGCTCGTTGTATTGCTGATTGAGGATCCGCATCACCTTACCCTTACTTTCCCAGCGACAGGGCACGCGCGTCTGCCAGAGATAGTAGGGCGGGAGACCGGCCAGCACCTCGCTCAAGGTGGTTTGATTCAGGGTCAATAACTCCATCAGTTTCGCGATGGCAAACATGCCATCAGCCACCGGGTAGAAGGAGGGAAAGATATAGTTGCCGGTGCCATCGCCTAACAAGAGCAGATCGGGTCGTTCGGCAGCCATATTCATCAGTGCGCCGAGATTGGCGCGCGTCCGAATGATGCTTCCGCCGTAGCGCGCAGCAATCTGCTCGAAAGCGCGCGGGGCAGTGACCGGCACCGCCACGATGCCGCCGCCGTGGGCGCGCAGCGCCAGCGCAGTCATTGCGGCCAGCGCGCGCAACGGATGCAGGCGCTGGCCCCGATCATCGATCAGGAAGATCTTCTCGCCGCCGGGATCGAGGCGCGCCCCAAACTGAGCTTCCACGACCGGGGTGATCTTGGTCAGGCGAGTTATAGCAGCCTCAAACTCAGCACTGGTCTGGAAGACCATGCGCTCGTCGAGGTTGACATTCAACTCAACGGCATCGGCCTGCATGTGGCGCAAGATCGCCGATAACACTGCGCTGGCGCTGGTATTGGCGTAATCGATGACGATCGAAAACCCTTTGCCGATGGCGTTGCCCTGACCGAGCGCGCGCATGAAGGCGGCTCGATAGGTCTCCTCGACATCCTCACCGTAGAAGATGCGTCCGATCTCATCGAGATAGGCGCGGCGGTAATCCTCGCGGAAGAACGTGCTTTCGATCTTGCGTTCGGTAGCGCTATTAATATCGAGACCAAGGTGATTGAAGAACTTGATCTCAGCGACCCGGTTGTCGAATGGGGAAATGCGCACGTGAATGCCGCCGGCAGCGCCGCTGGCATGGGTGTAGTAGCGGGCGATGGGAATGGGCACGTTGCGCAGATCGCACACGTTCACGCCGGCAGAGGGCAGGCCGGCAATGATCGCCCGTTTCAGCATGCGAGGGGTAAAGTGAGCGTCACGGTTGATGGTGACGGTCGCGCCGCGGGCCAGGGTTGCGCCGTAAGCCGCGCCGAGGCGGGCGCACATCTCAGGCGTAATTTCGATATTGACCAGGCCGGTAATTCCATACCGGCCAAACAGCACCCGCCGCCCCTGACTGCCCCAGATGATACTGGACGTGATGGTAGCGCCTTCATCAACCTCTTTCGAGGGCCAAATCTTGACGTTCGGCTGCACCACTGCGCCGGCGCCGATCTGCACGCCGTCGCCAATCACGGCGCCCTCGAAGATCATTGCCCGCGAGCGGATATTGCACTGCCGCAACACAATCGCGCCGCGCAGCTCGGCTCGCTCGCCGATATAGGAATTGCGCCAGATGATAGAGCGATCAATCTTCGCTCGCGCATCAATGATCGTATAGTCACGAATCACTGAAGGGCCATTAATGATGACCCCGCCTTTGATCTTTGCGCCATGGCCGATGTAGATGGGGCCGTGCAACTGGGCATCGGGGGCAATCTCGGCGTCGCGGTCGATCCAGACATCGCCGCCGACATTATGCCCGATGCGGGGCAGGTTCACCTTCCCGGAGAGGTAATCGCTGCACGCCCGCATGTACTCTTCAATCGTGCCTACGTCCGTCCAGTATCCGCTGGCAATGTAGCCGTGCAGGCGGTCGCCGCGGTGCAGCATACGCGGAAAAACATCCTTCGACCAGTCGGTGACTCGCCCGCGCTCGATATAGCTAAAGATTTCGGGGTTAAAAACGTAGATGCCGGTGTTCACCGTATCGGAAAATACCTCGCCCCAACTCGGTTTCTCAAGCAACTGCCGGATTCGTCCGCGCTCATCGGTGATGATCACGCCGTAATCAAGCGGATTGGCGACGCGGGTAAGGGTTACGGTGGCGGTAGCGCCAGAAGAAAGGTGGTATTCGATGATCTGTGACAGATTAAAATCGGTGAGGGCATCACCCGAAATGACCAGGAATGGCTCGGTGAGCAGATGTTCGGCGTTCTTCACGCTGCCCGCGGTGCCCAGCGGCACCTCTTCGAGCGAATAGGTGATATTGACCCCATAAGCGCTGCCATCACTGTAGTAATCCTGGATGACATTGGCCAGATACTGCACTGTAATGATAATATCGGTAATGCCGTGCAGTTTGAGCAACTCGATAATATGCTGCATCACCGGTCGATCGACCAGCGACACCATCGGCTTAGGGCGATTAATCGTGAGCGGTCGCAGGCGGGTGCCCTCACCGCCGGCCATCACTACGGCTTTCATGGCGGCTCCTGCTGGTGATCGATACTGCGTGACAACGACACGACGACGCGATGGAGGGGAAGTCGATCGATACCGACACCTTCAAGTATATCACGTCACGAACTGGCCCGGCAACCTCTTGCCCGAATCAAACGGCTATGCTATACTCGCCAGCGGGGACGTGGCGGAATGGCAGACGCGCATGACTTAGGATCATGTGCCGCAAGGCGTGTGGGTTCAACTCCCATCGTCCCCACCACGTGGCCGCACATCACTGATGTGCGGTTTTGTCATGTGGCAACCGACTGCTGATCGCGCAGCGCTAAGGCAATTCGTCGTCGCTCATTGTCAATCGCAAGAATGACGGCAGTAACCTCACTTCCTAACGCGAAACGCTCGGCCAGCGGGCGCGGTGAAGCTGGGAGCTGACTGGTATGAGCCAGACCCTGCACGCCCGGCGCGAGTTCCACAAAGACGCCAAAACGAGTAATGCCAGCCACCCAACCCGTTACCTCCATGCCCACGGCAAATCGCTGGCTGGCTTCCAGCCATGGATCATGGGTCAGGCGGCGCATGCTGAGATTCACCCGCAGGCGCGCCTCGTCGATGCCAATCACCACCGCCTGCACTGCCTGCCCGGGATATAATGCAGTGCGGGCATCACTGATCCAGCGCCAATCGATTTCCCGCACATGCACAAAGCCCTCGACGCCGCCAAGGTCAATCACCGCGCCGTAGCTCAAGACGCGCAAGACGACGCCTTCAACCACGCTGTCAATGGCAAAGCTGGCAATGCGCTGGCGCCGTTGCTGGAGCCGTTGGTTCAATTGTTCAGACACGAGCATGTCGGGCGGGTGCGCGGGATGGTCTGCGTCAAGCGCTCGCGGATTGCCGTTGACCTGCTGCAGGCGGGTCAGGCATCGCTCGGCGCAGCGGCGCACGTCTGGGTTGGTATGATGGGAGGCAATCTGCGCCATCAGCGGGATGCTTGCTGCGTCTTCCCATTCAGCCAGAACGTGCATGATCTGGATGAGCAGAGCGCGGCGATAATGTTCAGGCTGTTGCAGCATTCGGCGAAGCTGCGGCATGGCGGCGCGATAACCGGCGATGTGCAGAAAGCGGATCACTTCACGCAACAGATGGCTGCCTTCTTCCTGCAAGAGGGGCGCAATCGCCGGCGCCGCTTCTACTGCTTGCAGTTGCGTCAGCGTGCGAACGGCCAGCGTGCGCAATCCGACCACATAGCGGGCAATTTCGATCAGCAACGGCACTGCTGCGCGAGCGCGCAATCTGGCCAGCGCATGCATAGCGATGCTGGCGGCCCGGCTGGGAATGCGCGGCTGGGTTTCGTGCCAGGCCGAGACGCAATCGCTGAGCAATTGCAGCAGGCCGGGCACCGCCGCCAGTGTGTGCAGAAGACCAGCAGCTTCGGCGGCGGCAATCCGAATAGTCAGATGCGGGCTGGACAAAAAATCGGGCAGCGTGAGGGCGAGGGTGGTATCGCCCAGCCGGGCCAGGGCCACAATGGCCGCAGCGACAAGAGCCGGTTCCGGATCATCGAGGCAGGCCGTGATCTGCTCGCGCGCCGTCATCACCTGGCGGCGGCCCAGCGCGCGGATGGCCGCAGCAGCCACAAACGGTTTGGGATCATCGATAGCGGCCAATAACGCATCAATGACAGCCTCGGTCAACGGTTTCTGGCTGTAGCCGATCGCTTCCGCAGCCACTTCGCGCACGGTATAACGACGATGACTGAGCGCCGGCAGGGCCAGTTCGGGATCAACATCCAGCGCTACCAGGCGACTGGCGGCGCGCGCGCGCGTCAGTTGGTCGCGCGAATGGATCTCGCGCGCCAGCTCTTCGAGCTGATCGGTGAGCAGTTGACTCAGTCGTTCTCGATCGGCGCCCGGATCGCCTTCGTAATCATTCAGGTCTGTCATATCCCTTCCCCCGCAGCGGGCGAAGTGGCAGATAGCGCATGGCGCTGGATTTTGCCGAGCGCATTGCGCGGTAAACTTGACATAAAAAGTATCTGGCGTGGGCGTTTGTACGCAGCGAGCTGCGCGCGGCAATGCTCGATCAACGCCTCAGCGCTCACCGTTGCGCCGGCTCGCGTCACTACCGCAGCTACCGGGATTTCGCCCAGATCCGGATCGGGCACGCCGTACACAGCGCACTCAGCGACTGCCGGATGTTGTTCCAGCACCTCCTCTACTTCGCGGGGGTAGATGTTGTAGCCGCCGCTGATAATCAGATCGCGCCCGCGACCGGTGATGCGGAAGTAGCCATCAGGCTCAACCAGGCCGAGATCACCGGTGTTGAACCAGCCATCTGCCGTGAATGCCGCCGCAGTGGCCGCAGGATTGCGCCAGTATTCACGGAAGAGATGAGGGCCGCGCACCTGAATCTCACCGATCTGGCCGGGCGGCAATGGCTGGCGGGTCGCCAGGTCAACGATGCGTGCTTCCTGACCGGGAAAGGGCATGCCAACGCTGCCGGGGCGTCGTTCGCCCTCGTAAGGATTGGTGAGATTCATGCCGGTTTCTGTCATCCCGTACCGTTCCAGCATGGGCTGGCCGAAGAGGGCGACGAAGTCGGCAAACGTTTGCGGGCTAAGCGGCGCCGATCCTGAGACGAACAGGCGCAACTGATGAGCTGGAGCGCCGTGTTGTCGGGCAGCGTCGATCAGGCGGACGTACATTGTTGGCACGCCGAAAAAGAGCGTGATGGCGGGATCGGTCATGCGCTGCAGGGCAACGACGGCATCGAAGCGTGGGTGCAACTCAAGGCTGGCACCGCTGCGCACTGTGCCATGGACGCCAACGCCCAGCCCATGCACGTGGAAGAGCGGCAGCATTAACAGCAGACGGTCGGTGGCGCTCCAGTGCCATGCTGCGCGCACAGCGTCGCAGTTGGCGGCGAGGCTGGCATGGGTGTGCACGGCGCCTTTGGCCCGGCCAGTGGTGCCCGATGTGTAGGCAATCAGCGCCATGTCAGCCGGATCGGGCAGGGGAAACACTGTCGGATCGGCGGCTCCCGCGCCGAATGTGCTGTGCTCAGGCTTGATCAGATGCGGTTGCGGCGTCGGCATTGCCGCCGCCAATTCGGCTTCGTTCGCATCGGTCGCGATGACTGCCAGTGGTTCAGCATCTGCCAGCAGGTGGCTCAGTTCGGCGTGTCGATACTGCGGATTGACCAACACTGCTGCCGCTCCAGCCAGTTGAGCGCCGAAATAAGCCGCGATGAAGGCCGGGGTATTGGGCAATGCCAGCGCAACCCGATCGCCCCGCGTGACCCCTGCTGCTTGCAGCCGGGCGGCCCAACCGGCCACCGCGCCCGCGAGCTGGCCGTAGGTCAGCGTCTGACGATCGACGATCAGGCATGGACGTTCAGGATCACTGGCAGCGTAGTGCAGTAGTGAGGCGATGATCGGCACTGGTGACATGCAACACTCCGCGCGAATGCTGGCTGATGATTCCATTGGTGAAGCGCTTCACCGGTCGTACCTTGCATTATACCGATTGCAGAGATCGTGTTGGGTTACAAGATCACGACGAACAGCGAAGCTCTGTTGTGTCTGTGCGGGCGGTGGCGAGCGCATGATGAATGACGGAAAGCCGCATCTTTGCGTATATAATTGTTGCTGAACAGCATATCATTATCGTTGCATGCGCATTATGTATTAGGATGCTGGATGATGTGGCCTTCTTCCACCCAGATCGTGATCTTTGCCGGTGACGCCAGCGCGCTGGCGGCCACCGCAACGGCGGTTACCGCCGCAGCGCAGGGACAATCTACGCTCCTGACCAGCCTGACCCCGGCTCATGCCTGCGCAACCCTCCTCGGCGCTTCCACCAATGGCCAGCCTGCCCCGGTTGCCGAACGGCTCGATCTGTGGACATTCCAGGCTTTGCCTGATTTGAATGCTGTTTGGAACGAGTTGCGCGCGCGCCTGACGTTGCCCGGGCCGCCCATTGACGGCAATGATCTGCCGATGGTGCCTGGCATCGAGATCTTTCTGGCCGTAAGTCGGCTGGCGATCCATGCGCGCCGGGGCTACGATCTGATCTGCGTGGATGCCGGCTCGCCCGACAGTCTGTTGCGCGCGCTCGCCGTGCCCGACACGTTCCGCTGGATGATACGGCAGTTGTTCGGTCTTGACCGCGGCCCCGGCCAGTCGAGCGAGTCGCTGGTCCGCGCGGCATTGCCGGCAAATCTGCTGCCCTTTGAGCAGATCGGCCAGATGCAAGAGGCGCGGGTGACGTTCGAGCAACTGCGCGATGCTGCGCTTGATCCCAGGCGGGTGCGCGCGCGTCTGGTTGTGCGACCCGATCAGGCTGGTCTGCGCGAAGCGGCGCTGATCGCGCCAGCGCTCCCTCTGTTTGGCCTGAACCTTGATGCGCTCATTGTGGGTCCGTTGTTGCCGGCGGTGAGTGATGGTCACGAGCTGGTGGCGTCGGTGCTAGAACAGGCGACCGCGCTGGCAACCGTGGCGGCGCGCTGGCCCACGCTACCGGTGTTGCGTCTTCCCTGTCTTGCGACGCCGGGTGACGTGGCGCCGCTGGTTCGTATCGGCCAGACGCTATTCGTGCCGCCGACGTCGCAACCAGCGCCGATCGAGTATGGCCCGGCCCACGACCCCTATATCAGGCTCTTGTTGCCCGGCGTTAACCGCGACGATCTGAGTGTCAGCGCCAGTAACGACGAACTCATTATTTCAATTGGTCCGTACCGGCGTCACCTTCTGCTGCCCGCAGCTCTGCGTGGCGCGCCGATTCGGGCTGTGCGCGAAGGCGACCGGCTGACGCTGCGTCGCCGCTAGTCGTGTTGTAGTCGCCTGTTTTGTTTCAGCGAGGATGTCATGGCTCGCACACTGACCGATTTGCGCAATCTAACAGCCGTTGTCACCGGGGGAAGCCGAGGGATCGGGCGGGCTATTGCCGAGGCGCTGGCCCGGGCGGGGGCACAGGTAGTCATTTCATCAGCCAATGCCGCCAATCTAACCAGCGCCGAACGCGACCTGCGCGCTGCCGGCCTGGCGGTGAGCGGCGTGCTATGCGATGTCAGCCAGCGATCCGACGTTGAGGCGCTGGCCGCCGCTGCTGCCGAGCGGCTAGGGCGGATCGATCTGTGGGTGAACAACGCCGGCATTTCGGGGCCGTTCGGCTATGCCCTCGATGTGTCGCCCGACGATTGGGAGCGGGTGATTCGGGTTAATCTGCTGGGCACCTACTATGGCTGTCGGGCGGCGCTTCCGTACATGATCCGGCAGCGCAAGGGGCAGATTATTAACCTGTCGGGCGGCGGCGCCAGGCGCGCCCAGCGCTTCCTCTCGGCCTACAGCACGTCGAAAGCGGCCATTGTGCGCCTCACCGAAGCCTTCGCTCGCGACTACCAGGATCACCCGTACCTGCGTTTTAATGTGCTGACGCCGGGGATGGTGCCGACCGACATGATCAACCATTTCGAGACGGTTGGCCCGGGCGGGGAAGCGATCAAGCAATTGCCGCGCGTGCTCCGCATTTTTGGCACCACGGCGGAAGAGACTGCCGAACTGGCGCTGCGGATTGTGCGCGAAGGCAAGAATGGCCAGGTCTTCGAGGTAATGCCGCGTCATCGCGCGATCTGGCGCTTGCTAAAAGCAGCCGCCAGCGGTCAGATGCGACGGGCGTAAGTTGGGTTCGTGGCTGATCAATTGCTGCGCTGCATGATTCGGTGCGCGAATCGATCAGCCTGCCATCCCCCATTCTGAGGGTGGTCACGATTGGAATGTCGTGCCATAATGGGCGGTCAGCAACTGGCGGAAAGCATAGGCTACCGGCGATAACGGGCGGGCCGCGCGCCAGAGCAGGCGCAGCGTGCGCCGCAGCGGACGACCCTTGATCGGGATGGGATGGAGCGCGCCGATCTCTTGCTCGGCGGTCACAGTGTAGAGCGGGAGAATCGTCAGTCCGGTGCCGATCATCACGGTGCGTTTGATCGACTCAAGGTTGTCAAATTCGGCAATCACCTTTGGCGTCAACGACTGCTTGCGCAATTCCTGATCGAGCCATGATCGGGTCTGACTGTTTGTTTGCCGCATCACCATAGGTTGACCGGCCAGCTCGCTCAATTCAACTTCGTCGCGCCCCCACCATGGGTGACGACGGCCTACGATGACATATTGATCGAATTCGCGCAACGATTGCTGTTGTAAACTCGTATCGGTAACTTCGAGTTCACCTTCGATCGCGCCCAGATCGAGATTGCCGCTGCGCAGTTCGGCGACAATCGCCGGCGTGGTGCCTGTCTGCGCGCTCACAGCGAGATTCGGGTAGCGCTGACCAAACATCTGTACCCACTCTGGCAGCAGGTAGGCGCTCACGCCGGGCGTGACGCCGATGTTCAACTGACCGGCGCGCAATCCGGCTACGTCGGTCACGGCCAGCTCGGCTTCGGCCACCAGCCGGAAGATGCCCTCGCAGTAGAACAAGAGTCGCTGCCCGGCGGGGGTGAGTTCGACACCGCGGCGGCCACGGAGGAAGAGTTCGGTGCCAAGCGCATCTTCGAGCGCTTTGATGTGCTGGCTGACCCCTGACTGGGTCATGCGCAACTGTTCGGCGGCTTTGCTCAGACTGCCGGTGGCGACGACCCGCGTGAAGATGTCGAGTTTGTAGAGATCGAGCATCGTTGCTCCTCAGCGTCATCCCAGAGCGAGATGGGTGTTCATCCCTCAACCTGTGAGGTATAAGTTTTCACTTAGAGATAGTATAAGCAAGATCCGGCTTCTGCCAAGCGGGATTTTTTGTTATTGTGCACACAAGTAATTCCAACACCTTCAACAAGCGATTGGCGCCATCGCTTGGCAAGCGACAACCGGGGTCGAAAGTTCACGATAACGAAGGGACGATATGCGATGCTGCTGAAGTATTTCTACGATGAGATGCTGGCGCAAGCCTCATACCTGATCGGATGCGCGAAAACAGGCGAGGCGATGGTCATCGACCCGATGCGCGATGTTGAGCCGTACCTGCGGGCGGCGGCCAAAGAAGGGTTGCGCATCACTCACGTCACTGAGACGCACATTCATGCCGACTTTGTCAGTGGCGTGCGCGAGCTGGCCGCGCGCACCGGCGCACAGATGTATTTGAGCGACATGGGTGACGCGAACTGGAAGTACGCTTACCCTGAAGTCGGCAAGGCAATCCTGGTCAAAGACGGCGACATGTGGAAGGTCGGCAATATTAAGGTTGAAGTCATCGCGACGCCCGGCCACACTCCTGAACATATCGCGTTCATGATCACCGATACTGCCGGAGCCGATCAGCCGATGGGCATCTTCACCGGCGACTTCCTCTTCGTGGGCGATGTCGGGCGGCCCGACCTGCTGGAAGAGGCCGCCGGCATTGTTGGCACCAAGGAACCGGGCGCGCGGCGGCAGTTTCAGTCAGTGCAGCGGATCAAATCCTTCCCCGATTACCTTCAGGTCTGGCCTGCGCACGGTTCGGGCAGCGCTTGCGGCAAAGCGCTGGGCGCTATCCCATCCAGCACGCTTGGCTATGAGAAGCGCTTCAATCCGGCCTTCCAGTTTGATGATGAAGATGCGTTCGTGCGCTGGTTGTTGCACGGTCAGCCGGAGCCGCCGCGCTACTTCGCTCGCATGAAATATGTGAACAAGGTCGGCCCGGCGCTCCTGCACGATCTGGCGACGCCGGTTGAGATCGAGCGCCCCCTGCTTGATGCAGCGCTGGCCGAAGGCGCGCAGGTGTTCGATCTGCGCAGCGCCGCCGAGTTTGTCAACGGCCATATCCCCGGCAGCATCAGCGTACCAATTCGCAAGATGTACAGCACGTATGTTGGCTGGTTCGTTGACTTTACCAAACCAACCTATCTGATCGTGCCCGATGACGCCGATCTTGATCAAATCGTGAAAGATCTGCGGGCGATTGGCGTTGATGACATTCCGGGCTACCTGCCGGCGTCAGCGATCGGCAGCAATCTGGCTCAACTGCCGACCGCAACCGTCCATGATCTGAGCGCAGCGCTGAGCAATCACTCGGCGGTCATCCTCGATATGCGCAATTTGACCGAGTACGAAGAGATCCATCTGCCCGGCGCGTTGCACATTCCGCTCGGTTACCTGCCGCGTCGGCTCGCCGAGATTCCGCGCGACACCCCGATCATCGCTCACTGCGCGACCGGCTATCGCTCGCAGGTTGGCGCCAGTCTGCTGCGCCGCTTCGGTTTCACCAATGTGGCTACTCTGGTCGATCCGCAGGGCACGTGGCGCGAGCTGGCCTCGTCGGTAGCGGTTTAATCACTCTCTGGCGCGGTGACCTGATCGTGGATCAGGTCGCCGCGCTCTGCGCGTAAGCACAAGACACTAGACGGGGAATACTATGACATATCAACAGAGCAATGGCGGCACTGCTGCCGAACTCCATCCGCTCGAGGCGGGGCACATCGCCGAGCTGTTGAGCCAGTTGATGGAGCGGATGGATCGCCTTGAGCAGCATCTGGCGAAAGTCAACATGCTGGCCGATGAAGCGCCGGCGCTGATGGCGATGGCAACCGATACGGTTGATGGCCTCTACCGCGAGGCAGCCAATGCCGGCGTTGATATCGACGAGCGGTTGAAAGTTGGGCTACAGGCGCTCGAACGGTTGACGGAGCCGGCGACGCTGCGCGCGCTGGCCGGGTTGAGCGAGCAACTGGTGACGCTTGAGCACCTGGCCCGCCAGGCCCCCGGTTTTGCCGCGATGACGGTTGACATGATTGACGAACTCTATGCGGCAATCAGCAAGCAGGGCGTCGATCTGGAGGGCACCGCCCGTCAGGGTCTGATTGCGTTGCGCAATTTCCTCACGCTGATGCAATCGGAAGAGGTGAAGGCGCTGATGGATTCGGGCGTGCTCGATCCGAAGACATTGCAGGTAATGGGCGCCGCAGCGCACGCGCTGGTGAGCGCGCAACGCGAGCCGCGCCGGGCCGGGCCGCTGGCGCTGGTGGGGGCGCTCTTCAACCGCAACGTCCAGCGTTCGCTGGGTTTTGCGCTCAATTTTGCGGAACGCTTTGGGCAGAAGCTGCCTGAATAGGAGGCAATCTCGTCGTCATTCGATAGTGACCAATCAGATCAATTGCGGCCTGCGCGCCGCTGCAAGCAGCAGAAAGAGGGAACAGCTATGGCCAAGAGCCACTATCAAATTGTGATCGCCGGTGGCGGCACGGGTGGATTGACGGTCGCCGCTCAGCTCATGGATCAGCCGAATCCGCCGGAAGTTGCCCTGATTGAGCCTTCAACCGTTCACTACTATCAACCGCTGTGGACGCTGGTCGGCGGCGGGGTCTTCCCGCGCGAGCAGTCGGCGCGCCCGGAAGCTGATTACATTCCCGCTGGTGTCACGTGGCTGAAGGAGAAGGTGTCCGCCTTCGATCCTGATAACAACAGCCTGACGCTGGGCAACGGCGAGACGATCACCTACGACTATTTGGTTGTGGCGCTCGGCATTCAGATTGACTGGGGCAAGATCAAGGGCTTGCCAGAGACGCTGGGCAGGAATGGCGTCTGCTCGAATTACTCCTACGATACGGTTGAGTACACCTGGCAGAACATTCGCACCTTCCGCGGCGGCAATGCTGTCTTCACCCATCCCAGCACTCCGATCAAGTGTGGCGGCGCGCCGCAGAAGATCGTCTATTTGGCCGACGACTACTTCCGCCGGTCGGGTGTGCGCCAGCAGACCCAGCTCAACTTCTTCCATGCCGGCGCCTCGATCTTCGCGGTAAAGAAGTATGCCGATGCGCTCAACCGGGTGGTGGCGCGCAAGGGGATCAGTGTCCACTTCCAGCACGACCTGATCGAGGTGCGCGGCGAAGCGCGCGAGGCAGTGTTCCTCAACCTGGCCACCCGCGAGACGGTGACGGTCAACTTCGATATGCTGCACGTCTCGCCGCCGCAGAGCGCGCCCGATGTGATTAAGAGCAGCGCGCTGGCCCACACTGCCGGTTGGGTGGATGTCGATCAGTACACCCTGCAGCACAAGCGCTACCCGAATGTCTTCAGTCTTGGCGACTGCGCCAATCTGCCTACCTCGAAGACAGGCGCGGCAGTGCGCAAGCAAGCGCCGGTGCTGGTGGCCAATCTGATGGCGGCAATGGCCAAAGAGACGTTGCCGGCCACCTACGATGGTTACACCTCGTGTCCGCTGGTCACCGGCTATGGCAGCCTGATCCTGGCCGAGTTCGACTACACGAACCAGCCCAAAGAGAGCTTCCCGTTCGATCAGGCGCAAGAGCGCTACAGCATGTACGCGCTCAAGGCCTACGGCCTGCCGGCAATGTACTGGAATGGCATGCTGCGCGGACGGATGTAACTGAACGCGCTGGGAAGCGGGTGACGAGGCTCGCAGTATGAGGATAGACGGAGCAGGTTCAGAACCTGCTCCGTTCGTTTTTGCGGGTGAATGTCGCGCTGATGCCAAACCATGGCGCAGGCGCCGAAACTAACGGCAGCGCGCGCGGCGTGATCCGGCGCTTGCCCGATACCCGCATCACGGCAGCGTGATTCACGCGCCAGCATGGGGGAGCGCCGCGCCGCCTCCATCCATCGTCATTGCGAGGGCGTGATAGCGCCCGCAGCAATCCCCTGCTTCGGCGGGAGACATGCCTCATCGTCTAAGGTGGAGATTGCCGTGTAGCCGTGCTTCATGGCACGGTGAAGGTGGGAAGGATGACGGTGACGGTAATCCATGCGCTACAGGAGGGGATTGCCGCGCCGCGAGCAGCGCGGCGCGCAATGGCAGAGATCGAGCGCGGATCAATGCACCTGATCGCTGACCGAAATGCGCAAGATCAGGCCGATGATCACGAAGTTGATCAAGATCGATGATCCGCCATACGAGATGAATGGCAATGTGATGCCGGTGAGCGGGATCAGGCGCAGGTTGCCGCCAAGAATGATCAACGATTGCACGGCAATGATCGCGGTGAGACCAACCACCAGCAACTGCTCGAAACCGCGAAATCGGCCCGGAATGGTCAGGGCGACGTAGAAACCGCGAAAGATCAGCAGCATGTACGCCAGCAGCACGGCCAGCGTTCCGGCCAATCCCAGCTCTTCGCCAATAGCAACGAAGATGAAATCAGTATGCACTGCGGGCACATACTCCGGCGCTCCGCGTCCCAGACCGGCGCCGAAGATACCGCCTGACGAGAGGGCATAAATCGCCTGAACGATCTGGTAGCCGGTACCCTGCGCCGTGGCCCACGGATCGAGCCAGACAGCTACGCGCAAGGCCACGATGGGCACTACCTGATAGAGCAAATACGCGCCGCCGGCAAATGCGACCAGTCCGGCCAGCACGTAGAGACCGCGACCGGTGGCGACATAGAGCATCGCCAGAAAGACGCCGAACAGCAGCAGCGCCGCGCCCAGATCGCGTTGGAAGACGATGGTTGCCATTGCGATGCCCCACATAGCGGCCAGGGGCGCCAGGTATGGCAAGGGCGGCAGTTTGAACGGGCCGAGCTGATAGTTTGATTGCACTATCTCACGGTACTCGTTGAGATACGAAGCCATGAAGATGACCAGAATGATCTTGAGCAGTTCTGATGGCTGAAAATGAAACAGACCGAGGTTGAACCAGACTCGCACACCGCTGTTGTTGGGATCGACGCCGAACACGAACGTCGCCAGGATCAGGAGCAGGCCGAACGAAAGCCAGAGATAGCGGTAGTGGTCGAGCACATCGATGAATGAGAGCCGAAACAGCCTGATGCAGATCCGGTCGAGCGGCAAGAAGAGGATCGCCGCCATCATGATTGCGCCGAGCGTCACCCACAGCGTCTGTTTGGCGGCAATCCCTTCATAACACGGAAATCGCTCACCGGCGGCATTGCTGCAAAACGCAATCTGATTCAACCCAGGTTCGAGGCGCGCAATGATCATCAGACTCAGACCGGCCAGTAACGCCACGAGGGGCAGGATCAACTGGTCGGCGGTTGGACTGCGCCACGAGAGGCCGAGCGAAATCGCAACGAAGAGCGCGAGCGGCAATGCAGATGGCCAGAGAATGCGCGCCAGACCTTCCCAGGTCGTTTGCAATTCTTGCTGGCCGGTTGCCGCCACCACCAGCAGGTACCCCGCCGCGAAGAAGAGCAGCGCGGTGATCAACAACTGGAGTTCGATGATGCGAAGTCGCCGCAGTGAAAAGAAGAGTGATTTCATGCTGGTTATATCGGCCAGTTTGGCTCACGTTCACAATGGTAGCCAGCCTGTTCGAGCGACGTAATGACCTGTTGAGCGTGGTCTTCATCACGCACTTCAAGGATCAATTCGACGCCCGCCCGATCGATCGGCACTCGCCACATGCCGCGGCGATGGAAGAGATCCATCACGCTGGCACCGGTTGCAGCTACATGGTTGACCAGGCCGGCCAGTCCGCCCGGACGGTCATCAACACTGGTGCGCAAAAGCAGGTAGCGTCCCTGACGCACCAGCGCATACTCGATCACTCGCATCAGCAGGTTGGCATCGATATTGCCACCGCAGAGCACTGTTGCTGTGACCTGGTGGGGATGCACCGGCACTTTGCCGCTGAGCAAGGCTGCCACGCCGGCGGCGCCGGCGCCCTCGACCACCAGCCGACTATGCTGCAAGACGTGGGCAATTGCCATCACGATTGCTTCATCGTCAACCGTAACCACCTCATCAACCAGCGCCTGAATCATCGGCAGGGTGAGATCGCCGGGGCGCTTGACCGCAATCCCGTCAGCAATTGTGTGGGCTGTCGGCACGGACAGCGGGTGTCCGGCGGCCAGTGATGCCGGCACAGGCGCACATCCGGCGGCCTGCACCCCCACGATCCGCGCGTGCGGCAATAGTGTCTTCACCGCCAGCGCAATCCCGCTGATCAGGCCGCCACCGCCAATCGGCACCACCAGTTGATTCAGATCGGGCAACGCTTCCACCAGTTCGAGACCGATCGTGCCCTGACCGGCAATCACGCGGGGATGGTCAAAGGCATGCACGTAAGTTAAGCCACGTTCCTCTTTCAACGCATGAGCATACGCCACTGCGTCATCAAAGGTTGCGCCGTAGAGAATGACTTCAGCGCCCAGCCGGCGGGTTGCCACGACCTTCGTCAGCGGAGCGCGTTCGGGCATGACAATGGTGGCCTGTACGCCGAGCAGATGGGCAGCCTGCGCCACCCCCTGGGCGTGGTTGCCAGCCGAGGGGGCGATCACGCCGCGCGCTTTCTCGTCTGGCGTCAGATTGACAATCGTATTATAGGCGCCCCGAATCTTGAACGAACCGCTCTGTTGGGTGTTTTCCGCTTTGTAGAAGATGTTGCCGCCCAGCTCGGCGCTGAGGCGGGTCGCCGGCAGAACTGGAGTCGGTAAGATGATGTTGCGCAGCGCGCGCCGCGCTGCCTGAATATCGGCTAACTCAATCGCAAATCGACTCATGGAACGCCATTGCTCCTTCACCTGATGGCCAGCGCTGGCCTTAATCTTCTCCGGCAATGATCTCTTGCGCATTTGCGGCGCGGGCCGCCAGGACGCGGAAACGCATTGCAGCCTCGCGATCTTTGGCCTGTTCCGCTGCCCGCATCAAGACACCGAGCGCCAGTTGCAGACGGCGCAACTCTTCGCGGTCGCCGGCCAGTTGCCAGCGCGCCAGTTCCTGCTCGCAATAGTGCGCGATTTGATCAACTGTGAGCATCTATCGACTCCTTCGCGCTTGTGCTTTTATCATTGTTGCCATTGTACCATTGTCTTCCGCGCCGATTGCCGGGCAGAGAGGCTACAATGAATTGTTGCGGCGGGATTGCGCGATTGGGCGCGTTCCCGGTTCGCTCTACAGCGTCTGGTATGATACCGGCATAGCGCAAGGAGGACTGTCGATGCCAATGACTATTGCTGAACTGACCGATGCCATCAATCGTTTTGTGACCGACAAGGGCTGGTACGAGCCGGAGAGCGTCTTTCCGCAAACGCCGCGCAACATCGCTATCTCGGTAGCGGTGGAGGCGGCGGAGATTCTTGAGCATTTCCAATTCCGCGAGGAGCCGCAAGATCGCGCGGCGCTGGCGGGCGAGCTGGCCGATGTCGCTAACTACCTGTTCCAACTGGCCTATCTGCTCGACATCGATCTTGAACAGGCCATCCTGGACAAGCTGGCCGCGAATTATGGTCGCTCGTGGGAAGGATAAGCAGATTATTCGCGCTTCGTTTCACAAGCGTGTAACCGGAGCGTAACAAAGGGCGTTATACTGTAAAGCATCTTTCAAATGATCAGACCTCGTCTGTCTCGTTCAATGGAGAAATGCACATGGATCGTGCCGAACAGATCAAACAGATTGCCGACTCCTGGAACACCCCCCGTTTTGCCGGAATCGTTCGCCCCTACACTCCTGAAGATGTCTATCGCCTGCGCGGCTCAGTGCAGATCGAGTATACCCTGGCCCGCATGGGCGCCGAGCGGTTGTGGAATCTCTTGCACAGCGAGCCGTACATCAACGCGCTGGGCGCTCTGACCGGCAACCAGGCGATGCAGCAGGTGAAAGCCGGCTTGAAGGCGATTTACCTCAGCGGCTGGCAGGTTGCCGCTGACGCCAATCTGGCCGGCCAGATGTATCCCGATCAGAGCCTCTACCCGGCCAATTCTGGTCCGCAACTGGTGCGCGCGATCAACAACGCGCTCCGGCGCGCCGATCAGATTTACCACAGCGAAGGCGATCACAGCATCTACTGGTTTGCGCCGATTGTGGCCGACGCCGAGGCTGGTTTTGGCGGGCCGCTCAACGTCTTCGAGATTATGAAGGCCTACATCGAGGCCGGCGCGGCGGGCGTTCACTTCGAGGATCAGCTTGCTTCCGAGAAGAAATGTGGGCACATGGGCGGGAAGGTGCTGATTCCGACCCAGGCTGCCATCCGCAATCTGGTTGCAGCCCGGCTCGCCGCCGATGTGATGGGCGTGCCAACGATTATCGTGGCCCGCACCGATGCCAATGCGGCGACATTGCTGACCAGCGATGTCGATGAGCGCGATCGGCCCTTCTGCACAGGCGAGCGCACCAGCGAAGGTTTCTATCGCGTGCGCGCCGGCCTTGATCAGGCCATCGCGCGCGGTCTGGCGTATGCCCCTTACGCCGACATGATCTGGTGCGAGACCAGCGAGCCGAATCTCGAAGAGGCGCGCCGCTTTGCCGAGGCCATTCACGCTCAATTCCCCGGCAAACTGCTGGCCTACAACTGCTCGCCATCGTTCAACTGGAAGAAGAAGCTCGACGATGCGACCATTGCCGCGTTCCAGCGCGAACTGGGCGCGATGGGCTACAAGTTCCAGTTTGTGACACTGGCCGGCTTCCACGCGCTCAACTACAGCATGTTTAACCTGGCGCGCGATTACCGCGATCGCGGGATGGCTGCCTACAGCGAGCTGCAACAGGCCGAATTTGCTGCGGAGGTCTATGGCTATACGGCGACGCGCCACCAGCGCGAGGTTGGCACCGGCTATTTCGACGAGGTGGCGCAGGTGATCGCGGGCGGCGAGAGCAGCACCACCGCGTTGACCGGCAGCACCGAAGAGGAGCAGTTCCACTAGGCTGACCGTGCCGCTGATGGCAGGTGGGCGATAATCAGGCTGCCAGAGGCACGGCAAGCCGTGCCTCTGTCGTTTATTGGGAAGTCATGGTCGTTTGGGCGTCAGAGCAGACACGCCAATGGGCGATGACGTGGCGATGTGCTGATCGGTTCTGATCACGCTCGTTACCCTGAACATATTGATTGTTGAATCCTTGCTTCAGCAATCTACAGAACGGTTTGGTATCATGCTTCTGACGTTTTGCTGGCGAGCCGTATCGCGCTCCTTATGATGCAGGCGTGGTGAAAGGATAATGTGCTGATGCAACCGCTCGATCAGGCCAAAGCCGATCAGGATTTCAACTTCTTGCTCACCTGTTTCCGGACGATGTTGGGCAGCATCGGCGAGTCGGCGCCGTTGCCCTGGTTGCCGGGCAGCGACGATGAAGCAGCGGTATCAACGCGCGCGCTGGCGCAGGCATTGGGGATTGCCTTCCAGTTCATGAACCTGGCCGAGGAAAATGCCGCTGTCCAACAGCGCCGCATTGCTGACCGCGATCCAAAGCTGCCGCCAGAGTCGGGGCGCTGGCGCGATGCGTTGGTCAAGTTGCAGCGCGCCGGTTTCAGCGCTGAAGCGATTGCAGCGGCGTTGCCGACGATTCGGGTAGAACCGGTTTTGACCGCGCATCCGACCGAAGCCAAACGAGCCACAGTGCTCGAACACTATCGGGAACTCTATCTGCTGCTGGTGCAGCGCGAGAGTCAGCGCTGGTCGCCTGCCGAGCAGGCTGACATTGAGTCCGATATTGTCACCTTGCTCGAACGATTGTGGCGCACCGGCGACATCTTTCTCAGCAAGCCGGATGTGCCTTCCGAAGTGCGCAACGTCTTGCACTACCTGATGAATGTCTTTCCTGATGTGTTGCCGGTGCTTGATCGACAGTTGCGCTACGCCTGGCAAATGGCCGGGTTCGATCCGCGCCTGTTGACCAGCAACTGGCCGCGTTTGCAGTTCGGTTCGTGGGTGGGCGGCGATCGCGATGGGCATCCGCTGGTGACAGCCGAAGTCACCGCGCAAACGCTGCAAGAGCTGCGTTTGCAGACATTGCGCTTGCTGCGCCGGCGCATGCGAGTGGCTGTTCGTCATCTGAGCATTTCTGATCTGCTGGCGCCGGTGCCGCCTGGTCTGGTTACGCTGATCCAGCGTCTGGCTGACGGTCTGGGAGAGCGGGGCGCGCAGGCGATTGCCCGTAATCCGAACGAACCGTGGCGGCAGGCGCTAAATCTGATGATCGCGCGGTTGCCGATAGACGATGCGCCGGCAGAGGCGGCCCGGCTGGTCGATGAACCAGGTCGGTATCGCTCGGCTGATGAGTTGCTGGCCGATCTGGGCGAGCTGGCTGAGCTGCTGACGACGATCGGCGCTGAACGGCTGGCGACTGCCGAGATTCGTCCTCTCCAGCAACTGGTGCAGACTTTTGGGTTTCATGGCGCGACGCTCGATATTCGCCAGAACAGCCAGTTTCACGATCGAGCGCTGGCCCAACTGCTGGCTGCCGCCGGTTTGCCGGCTGACGATCTGTTGAGCGGTGATCTGGATCGGCGCCTGGCGCTGCTCGAACGCGAAGTCGCTTCACCGCGTCCGTTTGCGCATCCCGATACGCCCCTTGGCCCGGAAGCGACTGCCGTGATCGGCTGCTATCGGGCGCTGGCAGCGCATCTGGCGCGCTACGGCAATGCCGGTATCGGGCCGCTGATCATCAGTATGACCCGTGATGTCAGTGATGTGCTGGTCGTTTATTTGCTTGCCCGTGAGGCTGGTCTGGCATATACAACCCCGGAAGGATTGGTCTGTCGGCTGCCGGTTGTGCCGCTGTTTGAGACGATCGACGATCTTGAACGCAGTCCGCAGATTCTGGCGGCGATCCTCGATCATCCGGTAACGCGCCGCAGCCTGAGCGCGCAGGCCAACGGCGGGGAGCTGGTGCAGCAGGTTATGATTGGCTACAGCGACAGCAATAAAGACGGCGGCATCCTGGCCAGTCAGTGGGCGCTCTACCGCGCGCAGCGCGCCATGGCCGAGGTGGGGCGGGCACGTGGGGTGCGGATCCGCTTCTTCCATGGGCGGGGCGGAACGATCAGTCGCGGCGCCGGGCCAACCAACCGTTTTATTGCGATGCTGCCATCAGGTAGCCTGCAGGGCGATCTGCGCTTAACCGAGCAGGGTGAGGTGATCGCGCAGAAGTATGCTAACCGATTGACGGCAGCCTACAACCTGGAACTATTGCTGGCCGGCACGGTCACTCATACCCTCTTGCAGCAGCGTCAGCCTGCCGAAACCTACCCGCTTGAGCCGGTCATGGACTGGCTGGCACAACGGGCACAAGCCGCCTACCGCGACCTGATCGAGCGTGACGGCTTCATCAGCTTCTTCCGGCAGGCCACACCGATCGATGTGATCGAGCAGAGCCGGATCGGTTCGCGTCCGGCGCGTCGCACCGGTCAGGCGACCCTGGCCGATCTGCGCGCCATCCCGTGGGTCTTTAGCTGGAACCAGTCACGCTTCTACCTGCCGGGCTGGTATGGTGTGGGCAGCGCGTTGATGGCGCTTCAGCGCGAGCAGCCTGAGTGGTGGAATCTGCTGTGCGCCGAGAGCTGGCGCTGGCCGTTGTTGCGCTATCTGCTGGCAAATGTCAGCACGAGCTTGCAGACGGCGCACCGCGAGACGATGCATGCCTACGCGAGCCTGGTGACGGATGACACTGTGCGCAACACCTTTCTCTCCCTGATCGATGCCGAGTATGTCCGCACCGAAGAGGCGCTGACCGCGATCTACGGCATGCCGATCGCTCAGCGTCGGCCTCAGATTGCCGCTACCCTGGCCCGGCGTCAAATCGGACTGGCGCCGCTCCATCGCCGTCAGATCGCTCTGCTCCGCCAATGGCGCGCGCAGCTTGCCGCTGGTGACCCTGAGGCCGAGGTGACGCTAACCGATCTGTTGTTGCTGGTGAATGCCATCGCGGCAGGTCTGCGCACGACGGGGTGAGAGCCATCAATCATCAATGTCCTGACCGAACACCAGTCGGCGACCTTCATCGCGCCGACCGCGCAGACGTTGCCATATCAGCGGCAGGTAGGGCAGCAGGAGTGCGGCAACTGCGGTCAGCAGCAAAATCAACGCGATTGGACGGGTGACAAACACGCTTAAATCGCCTTGACTGATGGCGAGCGCGCGCCGGAATTGCGCTTCAGCCAGCGGCAGCAGAATCAGCCCAAGAATGGCTGGGCCGACTGGAATCCGAAAGCGACGCATAAAGAAGCCCAGCACTCCGATACCATACATCAGCAGGACATCGACAAAGCTGTTTGCTATACTGTAGACGCCTAGAGTGCCAAAGACCAGGATACCGCTGTAAAGCAGCGGTCGCGGAATAGTCAAAATCTTGATCCAGATCCGGATCAGCGGCAGATTCAGGACCAAGAGCATCACATTACCGATGTACAGACTGGCAATGAGTGTCCAGACCAGATCCGGTGATTTCTGAAACAGGAGCGGTCCCGGTTGCAGGTTGTAGATCTGAAATGCCACCAGCAGAATCGCCGCCGTTGCTGAAGTTGGTAAGCCCAGGGTCAGTAACGGCACCAGAACACCGGAAAAAGCGGCATTATTGGCGGCCTCTGGGCCAGCAACACCTTCAATTGCCCCTTGCCCCCATTCGGCTTTGTGTTTTGAAAGGCGTTTTTCCAGCGTATAGCTGAGAAACGTCGGGATTTCGGCGCCGCCGGCAGGCAATGCGCCGAGCGGAAAGCCGATGAGCGCACCGCGGAGCCAGGCAGGCCATGATCGCCGCCACTCTTCAGCATTCATCCCGATTGAGGAACGAACAGCGATCACCTCTTCGTTGCTATGACGGAGGCGGGCAGCCACGTAAAGCGCCTCACCAACGGCAAAGAGGCCGACAGCAACCACGACTACATCAATCCCATCGAGCAGTTCAACCACACCAAATGTAAATCGCACCTGTCCAGAGAGAATGTCAATACCGATAAGACCGAGAAACAACCCGATAAACAAACTGATCAAACCCCGTATCAACGACGAGCCGATGAGTGATGTCACGCTCACGAATGCGAGCACGGTCAGCGCGAAATAATCAGCAGGCTGGAAGAGGAGCGCAGCGCGGGCAATCACGGGCGCAATAAAGGTGAGTAACAGGGTGGAGAGCGTGCCGGCGACAAACGAGCCGATCGCAGCAGTGGCCAACGCTGCGCCAGCTCGTCCCGATTTCGCCATGGCAAAGCCCTCAAACGTCGTTGCTACCGATGCCGATTCACCGGGCGTGTTCAACAAAATCGAGGTGGTTGAACCACCGTACATGCCACCATAGTAGATTCCGGCAAACATGATTAACGCGCCGGTCGGGTCAAAGTTGTAGGTGAGCGGCAGGAGCAAGGCGACCGTGAGCGCCGGGCCGATGCCCGGCAAGACGCCAACGGCGGTGCCGATGGTGACGCCGATGGCTGCCAGCAACAGATATTGCGGCGTAAGTGCGCTGGCAAATCCGTTCAACAGGTGCCCGATGACTTCCAAAATAGAATCCTAAAACAGGCCGCTGAGGAGACCAGCAGGCAGGCGAATTCCAAGCAGACGAGTAAAAATGAAATAGACGAGCAGCCCGATTATGAACCCTGTCAGCAGATCGCGTTGAGTGTGCGTGCTGCCTAACACACGACTGGCGAGCGGTAAAAACAGAGTGGTGGCGATCACATACCCTAACGGCCAGAGCGCAGCCGCATACGCAATGAGCACGCCAAACAGGGTAAGCGTAACCGGCCAGTCGGTCAGCCGCTCTTCTTCAATCACTTCGGTGATCAGTTCGTGATCTGGCAGCACAGTGACCTGCAACAACCACAAGCCGCCAAGAATCAGGCACCCAAATCCGACGATGGTGGGAAAGACACGGGGACTGACCATTGTTGCGCTGACTGCCCCGCCAATGGTGGATGTTTGCGCGAGGATCATGATGCCCAGCCCAACGATTGCCAGGGCAGCCAGTCGTAACCCGATCAGCGCTCTTGATCGAGGATTCATTGCGCCAGCCCAAGATCGCGCAGTACGGCGCCGATCCGATTGATCTCATTGTCTAGAAAGGCGCTAAACTCATCGCCTGTCATGAAGAAGTCTGTCCAACCGTTCGTGGTGAGCGCATCCTGCCACTCTTTGCTGTCTCGCATCTGCTTGATTGTTTCAATGACCGCAGCGCGTTGAGCAGAGGTCATGCCAGGAGCGCCGAATACTGCTCGCCAGTTGATCAGTGCCACATCGACGCCGCTCTCTTTGAGCGTCGGCGCGTCAACTCCCGCGATCCGTTGCTCGCTGGAAACAGCCAGCATGCGCATCGTCCCGGCGGCAACCTGTTCGGCAAACTCTGAAACGCCGGAGACGCCCGCTGTCACTGCGCCGGAGAGAATGGCAGCAGTCGCTTCACCACCGCCAGAATAGGCGATATAATTCACCTTCGCCGGCTCCACTCCGACTGCTTTCGCAATCAACCCAACCAGGATGTGATCGGTGCCGCCAGCCGAGCCGCCACCCCAGGCAATTGCGCCAGGGTTGGCTTTGAAGTCGGCGATCAGTTCTTGCAAGGTCTGATATGGTGAGTCGGCAGGAACGACAATCGCTTCTGCTTCGGCAGTCAGCAATGCCAGCGGAGTAACCTGCGCTAGATTAACCGGGGCTTTATTGGTTTGAATGGCTCCTACCATGACCAACCCGCCTACCATTAACTCGTGCGGCTTGCCCTTGCTCTCATTGACAAATTGCGCCAGGCCGATCGTGCCGCCAGCCCCGCTCACATTGTACACCTGCACATTCTGCCCGGTCGTGGCAGCAAGCGCAGTCTGCATAGCGCGCGCCGTGCGATCCCAACCACCCCCAGGGGAGGCTGGCGCCATAATGTTGATCGTTTCGGTGGGAAAGGTAAAGGCTGTTGAAGAGGATGTCTGTTGTGCGCCGCATCCATACAGCAAAAGGGCGATAAGCGCCAGGATCGAGATGTGACGTCGCATTGGGATTCCTTTCTGCATGCCAGAGATGATGCCGCGCCAGTGTGGGAAAATCTCCTTTATTATAGAGGGGGGTATTTCTCAGTGTCAAGCTCTGTTCCGGCACGCAGGCGCCATCCGCTGATCAACTTCCCAGCCGTTCCCCAGCGTGGCGCGCGCCGATGATGTTGCGCGCCACCGGGCCAAGTTCCAGCTCGGCCAGCGGGCCGGTGACGTACAATCCTGGCGCCCACTGCAAATCGGGGCGAATGATCGGATAGCCGCAGTCGGCCACCGGTAGTTCAGCTTCTGCAATCGTGGCTGTCAGCCAGGGATGGCCTGGTCGTTCGGCAGTGAAACCGGTCGCCAGAATGACGCGATCAACAGCGAGCTGCTGCTCGCGCAAACGCAGCATGATTTTGCCATCGGTGGCGTTACTTGCTTCCTGCACTTCATCGATCAGCAGGCGCAGTTGCTGGCGTTGGATGGCATTAGTCAACGCCTGCGCCAGCTCAACCGGCATCGTGCCCGGTTGACGGGCCGACGTGATCATCGCCTGTCGCTTTCGCATGTCTGGCTCGGCGTGAAAGCGACGTAGCTCTTTCGGCCCCATCCAGCCTGGCGGACTATCGAAGGGCGCGATCCGAATCGGGTGGCGCATGATCAGCGTGACATTGGCGCTGGCCCTGAGGGTCAATGCGAGGTGACCGGCGCTGATCCCGCCGCCGATGATGGCGATCGTCTGGCCGGTTGTCACGCGCTCGCGGTCGAAATCCGCTTCGTACAGATGAACGACGCGCGCTCCTGCCTGCCGCGCGGCGCTGGCCCAATCCGGCCAGCGCAACTGTTCACCGATGCTTAGCGCCAGCAGCACATTGCGGGCAGTGACTGATCCCTGTTCCGTTTCTGCCTGCCATCCGGCGCCAAATCGCCGCAGACCGATGACGCGCCCACGGAGATGGAGTTCGTTGAGACGATGTTGCTCAATTATGGCCTGGCAGTGGGCGCGAAAGATGTCGAGTGAAGGCCGCTGGTAGCGACCGTGGAAGTGATGTGCCTCAGCTCCGATTGACTGAGCAAAGCGCAAGAGATCGTGTGGATCGAGCGCCAGATGATGCACCGCTGTCGAGCGCAGGTACCGCATGCCGCAAGCGGTTGTGCAGGTCTCCCAGCGGTCTAGCAGGCGCTCGCGCGGATCAAGTATCCGTAGACGATGGGCGGGCACCCCGCCACGCTCGCGCAGCACAAGCGCCAGATGAGTGCCGTGGATGCCGCCGCCAACGATCAACCAGTCGAAATCCATACTACCGTGCCAGTAATCAGCGCGACTCGCCCGATCGTCCGCGCCGTTCGACATCGCGCAGCGACAATCCGCGATCGCGCAGCGCCTTGAGCAGGCCCTTGCGCTCGATCTCGCGCAGCGCCGCCGCCGAGAGCTTAAGACGCACAAACCGCTGCTCTTCTGGCACCCAGATCCGCCGTTCCTGCACATTCGGCAGCCAGCGGCGATTGGTGCGCCGCTTTGAAAACGAGACATGATGACCAAACGATGGCGCGCGACCGGTCAAATCGCAACGACGTGACATACAGATACCTCCTGCAATTGGTCATAGACTCCTCCACATCACGCGAATGGAAGCAACGGTGAACACGATGTTGAAGGAGCAATGCGAGCATTGCCCCTCTCCTTGCCACGCGCTGCTGCTTAATCAGGTGAGCGCGCCTTCGTCTACAGCGTAATCACCTGGTCGGGCGGATTCCCGGCCAGCGCAGCGTAGAGATCGGGGAAACATCCCACCTGCACACCGGCCACCGTGCCTTTGGTCTGGCAATTGCCCGGCTCGCCCTCGGCCAGGCCGCGCTCAAGCGCACACTGATCGCACATCATCAGCAGAATGCCCTGTTCGGCGGCCACCTTCGCCAGCCGTTCTCCCATTGGGTCGCCGGAGCGCAGCAGATAGGTGTTGTCATCGAAAAAGAACATTCCCACCACCTGAGCGCCGTGGCGCCCCTCTTCAAGCTGGGGCAAAATCATCTTGCCGAGCTTGTAGCTGGCGGTGTGACCTGATGTAGCGAAGATATAGGCAACCTTCATCACGTATCCTCCTTTTCGATAGTAGAGACTTACGAAACTCGCTCGCCGATTCTAGTCCTCTTCGTCATCATCGTCAACAGGCAGCGGGAGATCCCAACTCCCAAACGGATCGGGGAAGGTTGCCCACTGGGCCGGGCCGAGCGCCAGCTCATCGTCGGTCAACAGGCAGGACTCCAGGCGCGCTCGCAACGCCGGTTCATCCATCTCCTGGCCGATCAAGACAAGTTCCTGCCGCCGGTCGCCCCACGGCTCGCTCCAGACTGTGGCCAGCTCTGCCTGGAACGCCGGATCGTCAGGTTGCTCGGGGCTGGCAGCCCACCACCAGCCGCCCGGCTCAACGCGGCAGGATGCTCCCGCCTGTGACCAGATACCACACTGCTCCATGCGCGAAGCCAGCCAGAAGATACCTTTCGAGCGCAACACGCCGGGCCATTCCTCGTGGATCAGTTCCCAAAAACGTTGCGGATGGAAGGGGCGGCGCGCGCGGAAGACAAAACTGCTGATCCCATACTCTTCAGTTTCGGGCGTGTGTTCGCCGCGCAGCTCCTGCAACCAGCCGGGCATCTGCGCCGCGCGCTCGAAGCTAAACAGGCCGGTGTTGAGAATCTGATCGAGCGGCACCTGACCAAACACACTTCGGATCAGGCGTGCCTGCGGATTGAGCCGTCGCAGCAATGCCTCAAGCCGCTGAAGCTCATCGCTATCAACCAGATCCGTCTTGTTGATGACAATCACATCGGCAAACTCGACCTGATCGATCAGCAAATCAGCGATCGCGCGATCATCGTCTTCTCCAGCGGCCAGATCGCGGTCGCGCAGCTCATCAAGCGATTGCAGTTCAAGCGGAAAGTTCCGCGCATCAACCACGGTCACCATCGTATCGAGGCGGGCAAGCTCGCCGAGCGCCGCGCCATCAGGGTCGGCGAACGTGAAGGTTTCGGCTACCGGCAACGGCTCGGCGATCCCGGTCGACTCGATCAGCAGATAATCGAAACGCCCTTCGCGGGCCAGTCGAGCGACCTCTACCAGCAAATCTTCGCGTAGCGTGCAGCAGATACAGCCATTGCTCAGCTCGATCAGCCGCTCTTCGGTGCGGCTCAATGCCGCTTCGCCGCTGCGCACCAGGTGCGCATCGATGTTTACTTCGCTCAGATCGTTGACGATCACCGCAACCCGCATTCCGGCTCGGTTGGCCAGAACGTGGTTGAGGAGCGTGGTTTTGCCGCTGCCGAGAAAACCCGAGAGCACTGTGACAGGCAGCAATCGTGAATGTGGTGATAGTGGAGAAAGGTTCATGTTATTGATACATTGTATTAAATAAATTGAGCGAAAAGAGATGCCGCAGAAGCGGCAGCGGTAAAATGATACCTTATATCAAGAAGTCTGTCAAGAATGGTATGCGCCGCGCGGAGCGCGGCGCGGCAATCTCCTCATCAGGCGCGAGGATTGGACGATGCGGCACGGCTCCCGCTGGCGAAGGGGATGGCGTCAGGCGCTGGCGCGCCCGCACAATCAGATGGATGGTGTCCGAACTATCAAGTATAATGAAGCAAACTTGTTGAGTTTGTCATCGGGCATGGTTGCGAGTCGGGCCAGGGCTGGCGAGGGAGGATACACCTATGGTGCGCGAGCGGTATATTCGCCAGATCAGCGCCTTGCGCGAAGATCTGCTGCGGATGTTCAGTATGGTCGAACAGCAGTTGCTGCGCGCAATTCGCTGTCTTGAGACGTGGGATACGGTGGCGGCGGCGCAGATCATTAATGATGATCAGCAGATCGACGAGGCATGGCGGGAACTCGAAGAGAGTGTGATCCACGTGCTGGCGACGCAGCAACCGGTGGTTGCTTCTGACCTGCGCCTGACCAGCGTGGTGTCGGCGATTGCGAGCGAGCTGGAGCGGATTGGCGATTACGCGAACAGTATTGCCAAACGAGTGCGACGAGCGTCGCGCCGTCCGGCATTTGTGGCGCCGCCGCCTCAGATTCACGAGATGGCGCAACTGGCCTTGCAGATGGTCAATACCAGCCTTGAGGCATTTCTGCGCCAGGATGCGGAACTGGCGCGTTCGTTGACCGGTTACGACGAACGGGTTGATGAGCTGGAAGACACGCTGCGGGCGCTGATCATCGCTGATGCGCGCCAGGATCCAGATCGGTTTGAGGCGGCGATCGATCTGCTCGATATGGTGCATGCGCTGGAACGAACCGCTGACCGGGCGACCAATATCGGCGAGCGCGTGATCTATCTGGCAACAAGTAGCCAGACGACCCTGAATTGATGTATTATTGTTGCTGGATGTGCATCAGCGCTGACGCTCGCTGTTCAGATCGTCAGCGCTGATATTGTGTATTGGCAGTTGTTGTTAGAGGTTCTTGTGACACGACCGACATATTTGCAGGCGCTCGCCGAACGGGTGTTGATCTACGACGGCGCTATGGGCACCTCGATCGACACCTTCGATCTGACAGCAGCAGATTACGGCGGCGAGGCTACGTTTGGTTGTCGTGATTATCTGGTGATCACGCGCCCTGATGTGATCGAGGCGATCCATACCTCGTTCATGGAGGCTGGATGCGATGTGCTCGAGACCTGCACCTTCCAGAGCACTCGCCTGCGGCTGGAGGAGTGGGGACTGGGTGATCGTGTCATCGAGATCAATCGCGCAGCGGCGGCGCTGGCCCGGCGGGTGGCCGATCGCTTCACCGCGCGTGATGGGCGCCCGCGCTACGTAGCCGGTTCGATGGGGCCAACCGGCAAGTTGCCGTCGTCGGATGATCCGGCGCTGAGCGATATCACCTTCGCAGAACTCTCAGATATTTTCCGTGAGCAGGCGATCGGTTTGATTGAGGGCGGCGTTGATGTGTTGCTGGTCGAGACGAGCGTGGACATTCTGGAAGTCAAAGCCGCGCTTGATGGCATTCGCCGGGCCAAAACCGATCTCAATCGCCCCGATATTGCCGTGCAGGCGCAGGTCTTTCTCGATCTGTCTGGCCGCATGTTGCTGGGAACAGACGTGCCGGCGCTGATCGCTACGCTCGAAGCGATGCCGGTCGATGTGATCGGGTTGAATTGCAGCACCGGCCCAGAGCACATGCGAGCGGCGATTCAGTATCTGACCGCGCACTCGCGCAAACCGATTTCGTGCATTCCGAACGCCGGTCTACCGCTTGAGGTCGATGGACGCACCGTCTATCCAATGGAGCCGGAGCCGTTTGCGGCGATTCTGGGCGAGTTTGTGCGCGAGTATGGCGTGGCAGTGGTCGGCGGTTGCTGTGGCACTCGTCCCGCGCACATCGCCCGCTTGCGCGCAATACTGGGCGACAACCCGCATCCGAAGGCGCGGCAGGTGGAATACATCCCCAGCCTCAGTTCGGGCATTCGCGCAGTAGCGATCCGGCAGGATGCGACGCTGACGATGATCGGTGAGCGGCTGAATACGCTCGGTTCGCGCAAGGTGAAGCGGCTGCTGCTGCGCGATGACTATGATGGCGCGCTGGAAGTGGCCCGCGAGCAGGTTGAGAGCGGCGCGCACATGCTCGATGTGTGCGTGGCGATGACCGAGCGCAGCGACGAGCGTGAGCAGATGGTGCGGTTGCTCAAGAAGTTGACAATGAACATCGAGCTGCCGCTGGTGATCGATACCACCGAAGCTGATGTGCTCGAAGCGGTGCTGGCGATCTACCCTGGCCGCGCTCTGATCAACTCGGTATCACTGGAGGGTGGCCGCGGCGCCAAGATCGATAAGGTGTTGCCGCTGGCGGCGCGCTACGGCGCGGCAGTGATCGCGATGACCATCGACGAGGAGGGGATGGCGCACACTGCCGAACGTAAACTGGCGATTGCCAGGCGGATCGCGCAGATCGCCCACGATGAGTATGGCCTGCCTACCGAAGCGCTGGTCTTCGATGTGCTGACCTTCCCAATCACGACCGGCCAGGAAGAGCTGCGCTTTTCGGCGATCGAGACGTTAGAAGGCATCCGGCTGGTCAAGCAACACATCCCCGGCTGCTTTACTACGCTGGGCGTCAGTAACCTTAGTTTCGGCGTGGCGCCCCATGCGCGGGCGGCGCTCAATTCAGTCTTCCTCTACCACGCGGTGGCTGCCGGTCTTGACACGGCGATCATCAATCCGGCTCACGTCACGCCCTACGCCGAGATCGATCCTGAGCAGCGGGAAGTGTGCGAAGATCTGATCTTTGCCCGGCGGGAAGATGCGCTGGCGCGCTTTATCGCCTATTTCGAGCAGCATGCCGCCAGCGCCGACGGCGAGCGCGAGGATCCCACCGCGACCATGACCGTCGATGAGCGGTTGCGCTGGAAGATTCTGCACCGCAAGAAAGAAGGTATCGAGCGCGATATTGATGACGCGGTCGATCTGCGCTTGCAGGCGATGGGCCTGCGCCTGACCGATCCGGCAGCAGCGGCGCGCGATGAGACTGGCGCGTCAGTGCAGGGACGGGCGGCGGTTGAGGTGTTGAACAATGTGCTGCTGCCGGCGATGAAAGAAGTAGGTGATCTCTTCGGCGCCGGCCAGCTCATTCTGCCGTTTGTGCTCCAGAGCGCCGAGGCGATGAAGAAGGCAGTGGCGCGCCTTGAACGCTATCTCGACCGGATCGAGGGCGCCAGCAAGGCCAAAGTCGTGCTGGCGACGGTCTACGGCGACGTTCACGACATCGGCAAAAATCTCGTCAATACGATCCTGTCAAATAATGGCTATACCGTCTACGATCTGGGGAAGCAAGTCCCGATCAATACGATCATTGAAAAAGCGCTGGAAGTGCAGGCCGATGCGATCGGTCTGTCGGCGCTGCTGGTGAGCACAAGCAAACAGATGCCGCTCTGCGTCCAGGAATTGCACAAGCGCGGCATCCACATTCCGGTGCTGGTGGGCGGCGCCGCGATCAATCGTCAGTACGGTCAGCGAATCACGTTCGTGGATGAGGAAGAGCCGTATCCGGCAGGCGTCTTCTATTGCAAAGATGCCTTCGAGGGGCTTGAGACGATGGATCGGCTCAGCGATCCACAGCAACGCGACGCGTTTATTCAGCAGACCATCCATGCGGCGGCAGCGGCGCTCAGTCGGCGGCAGACCGGTCGGGTTGCGCTGGCCGAGCTGGGCGAAGCATCGCGCGCGACTGCTGCCGGTGTCCGTTCGGCAGTGCGCGCCGATGTGCCGGTGCCGGTGCCGCCCTTCTGGGGCTGGCGGGCTACCAGTCGCATCAGATTGCGCGATGTGGTTGAGTGTCTCGACCGCAACAGCCTCTATCGCCTGCAATGGGGCGCCAGGAACGCCAAAGGCGAGGAGTGGGAGCGGTTGCGCGCTGAGTTCGATCAAAAGGTGCGCGATCTGATTGCCGAAGCCGAGCGTGACGGCTGGCTGCAACCGCGCGTCATCTACGGCTATTTCCCCGTGCAGAGCGATGGTCTCGATCTGATCGTCTACGATCCGGCCAACCGTTCGCGCGAGCTAACCCGCTTCGTCTTTCCGCGTCAGCCGGCCCGTGAGCGGCTCTGCATCAGCGACTACTTCCGTAGCGTCGAGAGCGGCGAGTACGATGTCGCTGCCTTCCAGATCGTCACGATGGGCAGCGCGGTTGATGAGCTGGTCGATCAGTTACAGCAGCAAGCCGACTACAGCCGCAGCTACTACATCCACGGTCTGGGCGTCAGTCTGGCCGAGGCGCTGGCTGAGTACACCAATCGGATCATCCGCCAGGGACTTGGCCTCGATCAGCGGCGCGGGAAGCGCTATTCGTGGGGCTACCCGGCCTGCCCTGATCTGGCGGAACATGCGAAGCTCTGGCAGATTCTGCCCGGCGAAGAGATCGGCGTGACGCTGACCGAATCCTTCCAGCTTGTGCCCGAGCAGAGCACAGCGGCGATTGTGGTGCATCATCCAGAAGCGAAGTATTTCAGCATTGGCAGCGCGATCGAGCGGGCCGAGGCGGATAGCCGGGGTGACGAGGAGTAGGGGGATCAGATAGCTGCGCGGACGTATTGGTGTCCGCCGCAATGCCTCTGGCGCAGAATACAGCGCTCCGGAGTGATGCTCCGGAGCGCTGTTCACGGATGAGCTATTCCTTCCGCAGCCACTTCAACAACTGCCAGCCGCCCGGCAGCGTTGCTGCGGCCAGCGCGATCTTGATCGCATCGCCGATCAAGAAAGGCAACACGCCCTTGGCAATCGCGTTCTCCGCGCCGATGAAGAAGGCCAGCCATGTCGCGCCGATCAGATAGATGACCAGCGTGCTCAGCGCCATAGCTGCGACTGCCGTGTGAAGCTGGCGATCCCAGCCCCGGCTGGCCAGCCAGCCGCACAGCGCAGCGGCAACGGGGAAGGAGATCAGGTAGCCGCCGGTAGCGCCGAGGAGATGGGTGTAACCGGCAGCGCCGCCCGCAAAGAAGGGCAGGCCGATCGCGCCCTCGATCAGATAGAGCAACAGGGCTGCCAGACCGAGGCGCGGGCCGAGCAGACTTCCTGCTAGCAGCACACCCAGCGTCTGTCCGGTAATCGGCACCGGCGAGAAGGGCATTAACGAGATTCGGATCTGCGCACAGAGCGCAACGAACAGACTTCCCAGCACGACCAGCAATGCATCGGCAACCAGAGAATTGGCCAGCCAGCCCCGCCGTGGCAATGCTGCCTGCGCCAGCGTTGCGGATGAGGTCAATGCCTTGCTCATGAAACCTCCCTTGTCTCGTTCAGATGAACTGCATCTCTAAGTATACTCGAAAAGCTGGCGCAGGTAAAAAAAATACCTGTAGGCGCCTGATAGGGGCGCTCAGCGGTGGGCGATTTCGTCATTGCGCAGGTGCGTCAGCGCTCGCAGCAATCTGCGGCGCTAGGGGGTGGCATTGGCTCGCATGACAAGAGAAGAGCACAGGCTATTGGAAGGGCCGGCAGCGTACCTGTCCTTCCCATGCCCCTTCCAGGCTGCATTCGGCTATCAAGCGCAGATCCTCGCTGGCAACTGCAATGGGAACCCGGCGTCTCAACAGGTATATCAAAGGATAAGGAATCGTCTCGGCTCATCGAGGAAGTGCAGGCTGTTGCAGGCAGGCGCATGTGTCACCAGGAGCAGGTGAATCCGCGCCCGATCCTGACGCTCGCGGCAGCGCTACGAAGCGCTTTGCGCCAGATCAGCGGACTCATCGCTGCTGTCTCGGCGCGCTTCGCTGCATCTGGCAAGGTATTCCAGCAACGGTTCAAGGTACGGCGTGATCCCCTTGTAGTCGAGCAGAGTCGGCGGGAGCTGTTGCACGAGATCGCGCAAACCGGCAGCCCAGACCGGATCGGCGGTCAGCCGGGCCAGCGGCGTCACGTAAGTGCGCACGGTGAAGAGGACGACGGAATGCTGGTGCAGTCGCACCAGGGTCTGGCGCTCGACCCGGTAGAAGATGCGCTCGCCGGCGTTGTCGGCGGTGATAGCGGCTTTCTGCGCTATGAATGAGCCGCGCCGCGGCGAGAGATCGAGATCGGGGACGACGGCCAGCGACCAGTTGCGCCGCCAGACTGGACGCTGCGGCTGGAGTCGACTGATAAGCTGGTTGGTGGCGCGGGCAACCTGATCGGCGTAGCCGGGTACCGGATCGTGGATGGCGGCCAGCGGCAGACCAAGTTTGTCATTCAGGCACCAGCGATTGGGGAAGCAGAGCTGGCCGGCGATCAGGGGGTGGCCGTTGGCCTCATCAACTGCCAGCAACAGCAGATCCTCCTGTACCTGGCGACCCAGCCAGTCGATCGGCCAGCCGATCGAGTCATCGCCAGGCGTGATCGTGTGCGTTTGCTCGAGCAGACGATTATGCCACCAGAGTTGTTCGTTCGCTTGACGTAATGTAAACCATTGCGGATATGCGCGAGCCAGCTCGCGCAGTCCCCAGACCAGCAGTTCCCACTGCGCCGACCGGCTCTCTGGGCGAGCTTGCAGGTAATAGTCCTGGTCTTCGGCCAGCAATGCGCATTTTTGCGCCAGTTCATGCGCGTAGTCGGCAGGATCGACGTGAAAGACCGGCGCGCCGTGGAGCGGGTACGCGCCAACGCGCACAACCGGTGCTGTGGGGATGGTGAAGGGCGCGAAGGGCCAGGCTTCAATCATGTCGTACCTCACGATTCGCCCAGCGGGCCAGAGCGCGGATGTGGTCAGGCGTGGTGCGACAACAGCCGCCAATCAGTTGCGCGCCCGCCATGTGCCAGCGCTGGGCATGCTCGGCGATGTCGGCGACTTCGACAGCGCCGATCCAGCACTGGCCGATCGGATCGTAGGTTTCGCCCGAATTGGGGTAGACGACGATCGGTTTGCTGGTGACTGCGCGGATGGCGGTGATCAGGTCGGAAACAAAGCGCGGCGCAGTGCAGTTGATGCCGATGGCCGCCACCTGCGGATGGGCCGCGATTTCCGCCGCGCAGGCGGCAATCGGTTCGCCCTGCGCTGTGTGGCCGCCGTCACGGGCGCTAAAACTGATCCAGGCCGTCATGTCGGGGAATTCGCTCAGCAACGTCACCAACGCGCGCGCCTCATCGAGGCACGGTATCGTCTCGCAGGCGAAGAGGTCTGGCGCTGCCGCAGCCAGCGCTGCCATGCGGGGCCGATGGAAATCGATCAGATCGGTGACTGTCAGCCCGTAGTTACCGCGGTATTCTGAGCCATCGTGCAGATAGGCGCCGTAGGGGCCAATCGAAGCGGCGATGAGCGGCTCGATTCGCCCTTGCCGGTTGGCAGGATCAGCCCAGAACGAATCACGCGCGGCGCGGGCCAGCGCAACCGAGCGTTGCAACAACGCGATTGCGGTGGCTTCATCGCAGCCACGAGCCATAAAACCGGGAATGGTAGCCTGATAGCTGGCCGTGATCGCCACGTCAGCGCCGGCGGCGAAATAATCAGCATGCACATCCTGAATGAGCTGCGGGTTCTCGATCAGGATCTTCGCCGACCAGAGCGGATCGGCCAGATCGCATCCGCGTCGTTCCAGTTCGGTGGCCAGCGCGCCATCAAGGATGAGCAGCGGATGGTGGGCAAGAGCTGCGGCAATCGGATTCTTCATAGACAAGATCGACCACCTTCAGTAAATGCTCACTCTACGACATTGCGTCGTTCAACCGGCAGCGGCGATGTCAATCCGCGCAGCATACAAAACTTGACCACTTCGTGCCAGGCCATCGTTGCGCAGAGGAACACGCCCAGCCAGCCATCGCGCCAGCCGCCGAGCTGAACATAGCGACGAACGAACTCACGGGTCGGCGCGCCGATCAGATTGCGCAATCGCATGCGGCGACCAGCCTGCGCGAGCATAATTGCTTCAGCGCGGGCGTAACGCGCCTGTTTTTGCCACAGTTCGGCGAGCCGTTCGATGTTGAGATGGATCAGATGGCCGCGCAGTTCAGCGATGGCGCCGCGCAGCGTCGCCACTTCGTGGACGGCAACGCGCTCGTCGAAGTGGGCAGCGTCGCGGCGGAGCAGGCGCAGTTGATAGTCGGGATACCAGCCGCCGCCGCGCAGGCGACGACCGAAGAAGAAGTTATAGCGCGGAATCCGATATCCGGCGATGGCGGCGGGCGGGCCACGCCGGATCAGGGTCGCCAGTTCGGTGAAAAGCGCTGGCGTCAGGCGTTCATCGGCATCGATGAAGAGCACCCAGTCGCCGCGACAGCGGCGCAGGGCGAGGTTGCGCTGCGCGCTGAAGCCGCGCCAGGCCTCGATCATCACCATTGCGCCGTGGGCAGCGGCGATTGCTGCCGTCTCATCGCGGGTCTGCGCATCAACAATGACGACCACGTCATCGCTGAGACCGGCGATGCTGCGCAGGCAGCCGGCGATATGCCGCGCTTCATCGCGGGCGATGATGGCCACTGACAGGCGCATCGCCGGTGGTGTGTCTGGCGCAATTGTTGCCTTCACCTGCTGTTCCCTCGCAACCGCTAAAACAAGGTGCCCTGCTGCGCGCCGCCTTCGGTTTCTGATGAGGAAGCGCGTTCCGGATAGGGTATTCCCAGATGTTCATACGCGCGGCGGGTAGCGATCCGTCCGCGCGGAGTGCGTTGCAGAAAGCCGAGCTGGAGCAGAAATGGTTCGTACACATCTTCGATGGCGTCAACCTCTTCGGCCAGCGCCGCGGCCAGCGTGCTCAAGCCGACCGGCCCGCCGTTGAACAGCTCGATGATCGCGCGCAGCAGGCGGCGATCGTTCTCGTCCAGCCCCAGTTCATCAATCTCCAGTTGGGCGAGCGCCGCGCGGGCAACGGCCAGCGAGATTTCGCCCTCTGCTTCCACCTGGGCATAGTCGCGCACACGGCGCAGGATGCGGTTCGCAATGCGCGGCGTGCCGCGCGCGCGCCGCCCAATTTCACGCGCGCCCTCCGGGCTGATCGGCACGCCGAGAATGTGCGCCGAGCGGGTCACAATCTCGCTCATCGCCTCATCAGAGTAGAAGACCAGCCGGTGAACGGCGACAAACCGGTCGCGCAGCGGCGAGGTGAGCAATGCCAGGCGAGTGGTCGCGCCGATGACGGTAAAGCGGGGCAGGCTGAGCCGGAGACTGCGCGCGCCTGGCCCTTTGCCCACCACCAGATCGAGGGCAAAGTCTTCCATTGCCGGGTAGAGCACCTCTTCCACGGCCCGATTGAGCCGATGCACTTCGTCGATGAAGAGCACGTCGTTGGCCTGCAAATTGGTGATGATGGCGGCCAGATCGCCGGCTCGTTCGATAGCCGGCCCGCTGGTAATCTTGATTTTGGCCCCCATCTCGTTGGCAACGACATTGGCCAGCGAAGTCTTGCCCAATCCGGGCGGGCCGTAAAATAGCGTATGATCGAGCGCTTCGCCCCGGGCACGGGCAGCGGCAATCGCTATCCGCAACTGCTCGACGACCTTCTCCTGTCCGATGAATTCGCTCAGCGCGCGCGGACGAAGACTCTTTTCGACGTATTGGTCATCGTTGCCGGCGTGGGGATCGACAAGCCGCTCAGCGCTCATGCCTGCCCTTTCGTTCGCACAGGTGTACGCATCTCATTGCTGGATTATACCACGAAGCCCGGAGCAGGCTTGCCGCGCGGCACTGCTCAATCGTCTCGATCCGGGTGAAGCATCGTATAATGAGAGCGGATACGACGATCTGACCAGAAACGTTGAACGAACGTATGCTGATTCACTGGTTTCGACGCGACCTTCGGTTGCGTGATAATACAGCGCTGCTGGCTGCCGCGGCAATGAGCGGCGGCGCGGTGATGCCTGTCTTCATCTTCGATGATGCGATCATTCAGGGGCGATTTGCCAGCCCGGCCCGCACCCAGTTCTTGCTCGACTGTCTGGCGGCGCTTGATGCCGATCTGCGCGCGCTCGGCCTTCGCCTGATCACGCGACGCGGTGAACCGCTACCGACCCTGCTCGCCCTCTTGCGCGAGAGTGGCGCGAACGGCGTGACCTGGAATCGTGACTATACGCCTTACGCTATCCGGCGCGATAGCGCGATCAAGCAGGCATTGCGCGCGGCTGGCTACCGCGCTGACAGCTACAAAGACGCGGTGATCTTTGAGATGGACGAGATTGCGACTGCGGAACGGCGGCCTTACACGGTTTACACGCCGTATGCTCGCCGCTGGCGCGCTCGCCTGGCTGCCGAACCGGTGCGCGCGCAAGGCTTGCCGAGTCTGGCGGCAGTTCCGCTTCCGGCCAGCGATCCGCTCCCTGCGCTGAGCGATCTTTTGCCGGCAGCGCCGGCAACGCTGCCCCGTTTCCCCGCCGGCGAAGCGCAGGCCCTGGCAGCGCTCGAACGCTTCACGCAAGGCCCCCTTGCCAGCTACGCCGAGGGACGCAACATGCTGGCGCAGGCCGGCACGTCACGGCTTTCACCTTATCTGCGCTTCGGCGTGCTCTCGCCGCGGCAGTGTCTGGTTGCGGCGCTCAACGCGCCGCCCGCGCCCGGGCCAGAGAGCTGGATCGGCGAATTGATCTGGCGCGATTTCTACGTGCAGGTGCTCTACCACTTTCCGCATGCGCTGCGCGGGAGCTTCAAACCGGTGTACGACCGGATCGCCTGGCCGAACGATCCGGCTCTGTTCGCGGCCTGGCAGGCTGGTCAGACCGGCTATCCGATCGTCGATGCCGCAATGCGCCAGTTGCAGCAGGAAGGGTGGATGCATAACCGGGCGCGGATGATCGTCGCCTCGTTCCTGACCAAAGACCTCTTAATCGACTGGCGCTGGGGCGAGCGTCATTTCATGCATCTGCTGATCGATGGCGATCCGGCAGCCAACAATGGCGGCTGGCAGTGGGCCGCCGGCACCGGCACCGATGCTCAGCCTTACTTCCGCATTTTCAATCCGGTCAGCCAGGGGCAAAAATTCGACCCCGACGGCGCTTATGTGCGACGCTACCTGCCTGAGCTGGCGCGGGTGCCGACCCGCTATATCCACGCGCCGCACACCATGCCGCTGTCCGAACAGATGCGAGCGGGCGCGCGAATTGGGGTAGATTATCCGCAGCCGGTTGTTGATCACGCGGTGCAGCGGGCGCGAGCGCTGGCGCTCTACCGCGAAGCGACGCGCGATGATGGCGCGCAAACGGAGCAGTATGCTTGACGATCAGACCGAACTGCATTTTCCGGCCAGCGGCATGGCCGAGTTGCCGTTGATCTGGCAGCCGCAGGTAGTGCGCTGCCAGGTGGCAGGCCCCGGCGGACGGCCATTGATGGCCCTGATCGACACCGGTACCGATCCCTCGGCGATCGATCTGTCGCTCGCCCGGCGACTCGATCTGCGAATCGGCGATTTCGCCCTCGGTTCCGATGCGACCTCAGATCAGGTACCCTTTACCGAGACGGTCTTGCCCTGGCTGCGGCTGGGCGATCTGACGCTGCGTAACCTGTATCTGATGGCGGTTGATCTGCGATCCATGCCGTTCCCGGTTGATCTGGTGCTGGGCTATAACGTCTTGCATCGACTGAACATAACGATCGATTACGGCGCGCGTATGCTCCGCTTTTGCCATCCCGATCTGCCGCCGGCGCCGCCGGGCAGTGGCGGCGCTGCGCTTCCTCTGCGCTTCTTCGAGCATTTTCCGGCGCTGGCGGCGCAGATCAGCGCGCCGCGACCGGTGGATCTGCCGCTGCTTACGATCGATACCGGCTCGAACAGCGCATTGACGTTAAGCCCCGATCTGGCAGCGGCGCTCGATATCACTGGCGGCGAGACAGCGCTCTCTCAGGTGACCGGACACGGCTTCGCTGCCGCTGCCGCAGTGCTCTGCGGTCTAACGGTTGATCTCCAGATCGGCCCGTTTCACCTGCCTGCGGTGGCCGTCGATGTGCCCGCTGCGGCCAACGGCGATTTTGGTCGTCAGGGGCGGGCCAATGCTGGCAATCGCCTGCTGGCGCGGTTTCGCCGGATCACGCTCGACTATCGGCGCGCAGTGTGTATTCTTGATCAGTGACTACTCCCACGCCTAAAGGCTGTGGGCTTCTCCGGATTGGATACCGACAGACTGTAGCCCCAGTCTGAGCATGTTCAACGCTGCGTTTTCATCCCTGTCTCGGATGAGGCCGCAATGAGGACACGAGTGGACGCGAACGCTCAAATGTTTCTCGACCAACGCGCCGCAGCGAGCGCATGCGTTGCTCGTGTTCCTGGGGGTGACCAGCACACACTGACGACCGGCCCATGCTGCCTTGTCCATCGTGTATCTGATCACCTGGTTCCAGGCCGCGTCTGCAATACGCTTGGCCAGGCAGTGGTTTTTGAGCATTCCGTTCGTGTTCACGTCCTCAAAGGCGATGATGCCGTATTCGTTGACCCATCGGCGCGACAGTTTGTGGGCGAAATCGGCCCGACGGTTGGCGATACGCTTGTGTATCTTGGCGACAACCTTGCGCTGCTTCGCTCGCTCTGGCGTCCCCTGCTCAACCTTGCTCAACGCGCGCTGGGCCTTCGCCAGCGCCTGCTCATCCCGACGAAAAAAGCGTGGATTCGGGACTCGTTCTCCCGTGCTGAGCGTAGCGAAACGCTCAAGCCCACCATCAATGCCAACCGCCTTTGGGCTGGCTGCCATCGGTTCAGGTGTGACTTCGCAGGAAAAACAGGCGTATCAGTCGCCAGTCGCCGCGCGGTGGATCGTCCATGTCTTGATCCTGCCTTCAACTGGTCGGTGCAGGACAATCTTCACATCGCCTATCTTGGAGAGCGAGCGGCGGTTTCCATGCAACGTGAAGCCAAATTGTGGGTAGGTGAACGAATCGTACCGGCCCTTCCCGCGAAAACGGGGATATCCTGGCTGTTCGCCTGCTTTGACACGCCGAAAGAACGCCTTGAACGCCAGGTCTACTCGCTCTTGGGCATCCTGCAACACCTGGGAGTAGGCGACGGTCAGCAATGGGTGTTCCTTCTTCCAGTTCGTGAGCAACGTGTTTGTCGCGTACAGGCTGAGGCGTTCTTGTCGCTGCTCCCACGCTTCCTTGCGAACCTCCAGTGTCTTGGTATCGACCCAACGCGCTGCGTCAAGCGTCTGTTGCAACAGACGCTCTTGGCTCTTGGTTGGATAGAGACGGTACGTGAAACCCTTTACGCTCATACGTGCATTATCCGCAATTCGCGTAAAGCTGTCACGTCGGGGCTGAAGCCGCTCAAGCGGGTGAAGCCCTTCTATCCCAGGGCTAAAGCGCCTGGGCTTTACGGGCTATCTACGTAAGCGATCATGCGGCGTATGCGTGTTCTACTGGCTGTAGTGTGCAGCATGAGCCTTCTCCTCTCGCCTTCAGCGCGCTTGCCGCTGGCGGTAGCGCCGGCATCACCGCCGCCGATCCGCGCGCCGGCGTGTCCGCAACCGATCTATGCTGATGTGGCAACCATGCTCGCGGCTTTGCCACAGGCCGATTACAACTGCACCGAACAGATAGCGGTCGCGCTGCGGCCACGGGTTGAACCTGCGCACGTCGATGCCTTACTGGCAACGGCTGCCGACGCCACCGTTGATGCGCGCACCCGGCGTAACGCTCTGCGCATTCTGGGGCGCCTCGCCGAGAGTGGCCGGGCCAGCCGGGCAGCGGAGCTGCTGCGGCAGATGCGCGCGGCGGCGACTCAAGATGTCGCCATCACCATTCTGGCTCACGACCACGACAACTTCTTGTTGCAAGATGCGGTCTGGCTGCTCGATAGCATCTACTATCCGAGCCAGGCCGCTGCGTCAGCGCTGGAGCAGGTAGCGCTGGCCACGACGCATAGCTATGCGCCTGCATTGCGCTATCGAGCAGCGCGGGCGCGAGTGCGCCTGATCGCAGCCGAGCCTGGCCCGCTCAGCCAGGCCGCTCAGCGTTTCCTGGTCACTGCTTTGCAGAGCGATGATCCTGGCGCGCGCGCCGCCGCTGCGGAAGCGATCGGCTTTCTGCGCCCCGAACAGCTCGGTGATCGGGCGCGCTGGCAGGCGCTGGTGGCAGCGGCGATCGCCGCAGAGCCGCCGCTCACGGTCGCCGAGGATCGCGGCGATCCGCGTGGCGCAGCGCTGTATACCTTCCTGGAGAGCGCGCCAACCTCACTCGCCGCGCGCGCGGCGCTGGCGCGGGCAGCCGATCGTCTGGCCGGCGAATTGTCAACTGCTCCGCGCCTGAACGCGCTGCGCGAGCAGTATGAACAGCTTGCGCTCCCGATCCGCGTAGCGGAACCGACGGTGGCGCTGGCGACCGGGCCGACTGAGGCGACTGATGCGGCAATGTTGCTGGATGTGGTCAGGCAGGCATATATGCAAGCGCGCGCTTTGCTCGGCCCGGCAGGCAACCAACCCATTGCCGGTGAAGAGGTTGTGCCGCTGCGCGTACTGATCTTTCCCTCGCAGGCCTCATACCGCGACTACATGCGCGCCTTCACCCCATTTACCGTCGATGTCGATGGTATCTACGACGCGGGTGCGGGTGTTCTGTATAGCTTCCGCCGCGGTGTCGGACAGACCGCCAATACCCTGTCTGACACGCTTCGTCACGAGACGGCTCATGCGGTCACGGCTGCCTATCTCTTTCCCGGTCACTGGCACAGCCCTGGTTACCATGCGGAACCGAAGGGTTGGTTCGATGAAGGTTTCGCGGAGGTCATCACCGCGCAAACGCAGCCTGGGGCGATCCTGCAACCGCACGAACGTCACCTTGCCACTATCTGCGCGCTGCCGCTCAAACCGGCGCTGGCCGATCTGGTCGCCCGGCGCGAGGGCTACGATCAGTACGGAATGTTTGATTACCCGGCGGCCTGGGCGTTGATGCATTTTCTGCTCAGCGAGCAACCATCAGCAGCGACTGCCTTTGCCAATGCCTTCCGCGCCAACACCTACCGCCTGGCCGACTGGCCGCGACTGGCGGGCTGGTCAGATTGGGCCAGCGCCGAAGCTGCCTGGCACGCGGCGATCGATCGCTGGTGTCAGGGTGGAGGATAACCGACGATCTCATGCTTCTCGTCCGCGCCGCGAGCGCGAGGCGCAGAGAGGCGATGCGGCGCGTCACCATGTCGCTTTTCCCGGGCAAAGAGCAAAAGAGATTTGCCTGACAACCGCATCGGTGCGCCGACGGCGCAATCGCCCGCCTGCGGCGGGGAGAATCTCTCTTGCCGCCGACGCGCACTGATTGAAGAATGAAGATGAGACGTCAATCGCTGGACGCTTTCCCCAACAATAACAGAGCGGATTTGTTGTAACTTTCAAACATCGAGAATTAAAAATGATGGTATGATATGTATGAAATTGTCACCTGATACGCTGAAGCTTTAGCGCAGTTGCCGTTGAAGTGAACGATCCCCGTCTGATCAATGTCGCTCAGCAACCCATCGGCAGCATCCTGGCAGCGCACTTGCTGAGGTGATATGACAGAGAGGATTGACATGTCAACTATTGTGACCGGATTGCCGGCGCCCGCCACCCAGGCCTTGACCACCTTCAGTTTCGCAGCGCTGCTGCCTGATCAGCCGCGAATCCTGCGCAGCCGCAGCGTGATGCTGGCGTTGAGTTACCTGATCGAGGATACGGCAGCCGCTTCACCCAATACCAGCCTGATCGCAACCTTTCAGCGCTTTTCGCATTATCACCGGCAACTGCACCGGTATCGCCGCTTAGCGCCCAGGCTCGCGCAGACCTTTGTGCTCGGCTTTCCTGATGTTCCTCCGGCGCCGCTGCCCGGCGTGACGCCGATTGCGCTCGCGGCGAACTGGCCGTTGGCGCATGAGTGGGTCGTGATCGCGCTGGGGCCAGCCTGCGCCGTGGCGCTGGTCGCCTGCGATGAAGAGCGGTGCGCGCCGCATGGCGTCTCGCGCTCGTTTCATGCCGTCTGGACAACCAATGAGCGCCTGGTGGAACGCATGGCGGCGGCGTTCTTCGCGGCTATCGGCCAGCCGGCGCCGGTCGTGACGGCTAAGCCAACAGCCCGGCAGCAGACGGCACTGGCGCTCCAGCGGGAATTGCCGCAACGGCTGCGCGCGATCAAGCGATAGCGGGAGCAGATTGCTGCGCCGCCGGGCGCTCGCTCAGCGCGCGGGCTTTTCCCCAACACTATCGTCGGACAGACAAACGGGGCGGATGGAACATCCGCCCCTGGCAGCTACCGATAACGCCTCTGGCTTCCGCCTACGGGATCCGTTCGTAAGCGGGCAGGGTCAGGAACTCGACAAAATCGGGCGTGGTGGTAATCTCGTCGAAGAGTTCCGCCGCCTCTTCGTACCGGCCATCTTCGTAAGCCGGGCCAAGAATCTCGCGCACCTTTTGCAGCTCTTCAGGCAGCATCTGCCGGAACAATTCCACCGTTACCTTGCGGCCATCGGTGAGCACCCCTTTCGGGCTGCGGATCCATTGCCAGATCTGCGCGCGCGAAATCTCTGCCGTCGCCGCGTCTTCCATCAGATTAAACACCGGCACGCAGCCATTCCCGGCCAGCCATGCGCCCAGGTACTGAATGCCGACGTTGATGTTGAGCCGCATGCCCTGCTCGGTGATCGGTTCGCTCGGCCCGAACGCAAGCAGATCGGCGGCGGTCACCTGCACGTCGTCGCGCTGGCGGCTGATCTGGTTAGGGGTGGGCATGAGCCGGTCAAAGACTTCCATCGCCACCGGCACCAGACCGGGGTGAGCGACCCACGTGCCATCGTGGCCATCGGTCGCCTCGCGCTCCTTATCGGCCCGCACCTTGGCCAGCGCTGCTTCGTTGGCCTCAGGATCATTCTTGATCGGAATCTGCGCCGCCATGCCGCCCATCGCGTGCGCGCCGCGGCGGTGGCATGTCTTGATCGCCAGCAACGAATACGAACGCATGAAGTGGGTTGTCATCGTCACCAGCGCCCGATCGGCCAGGCAGAAATTGGGGTCGTTGCGAAACTTCTTGATGCACGAGAAGATGTAATCCCAGCGACCGCAGTTCAATCCTGCCGAGTGTTCGCGCAGCTCATAGAGGATTTCGTCCATCTCAAATGCGGCCAGGATCGTTTCGATCAACACGGTGGCCTTGATCGTGCCCTGCGGAATGCCGAGCAATTCCTGGGCCAGCACAAAGATGTCGTTCCAGAGGCGCGCTTCGAGATGGCTCTCCATCTTGGGCAGATAGAAGTAAGGGCCGCCCTGCACGTCGATCGCCACTTTCGCATTGTGGAAGAAGTAGAGGCCGAAATCGAAAATTGCGCCAGCGATCTGCTCGCCATCGACCAGCATGTGCTTCTCGTTCAGATGCCAGCCGCGCGGACGCACAAACAGGATGGCTGGATTGGGGTTGAGCGCGTAGTATTTGCCTTCAGGGCTGGTATACGTAATCGTGCGGCGCAGGGCATCGCGCAGATTGATCTGACCCTCGACCTGGTTTTCCCATGTTGGCGTATTGGCATCTTCAAAGTCGGCCATGAAGACTTTTGCGCCCGAATTGAGCGCATTGATCACCATCTTGCGATCGACCGGCCCGGTAATCTCCACGCGACGATCGTTGAGCTGGGCCGGGAAGGGCGCGATCGTCCAGTCGCTTTCGCGGATGTGGGCCGTTTCCGGCAGGAAATCAGGGCGCTCGCCGGCATCGATTGCGCGCTGTCGTTCAGCGCGGCGGGCAAGGAGTTCAAGGCGACGCGCATTGAAACGGCGGTGAAGCGTGGCCAGAAATTCTAGCGCAGCCGGCGTGAGAATCTCGGCGTAGGCTGGCGTGATCGGGGCAGTGATGGTCACACCGGCAGGCAACTGTGGGGCACTCATTCAACCCTCCTTTCAACATGCGGAAAATGTTTCCGTTGTTTATTATACCAGAACCGGGTAACACGCTGCGCAGGCGGTTGGGCAGGAACGACGGCGCGATGCCGGTGGCAGAGTATTGAATCTGAGTCGTGCCGTGTCATACAATACCTTCGCAAACGAATATTCGCAAGACCGACCCTACCACAAGCTCAATGATTGATATCGCCTCGCATCCAACGATCGAACTTCGTATCTTCGGCTCTCCCCGGCTCTTGCGCAACCGGCGCGAAGTGCCGTTTCGCCGTCGCCAGCCGCTGGCTATCATGGCTGTTCTGGCGCTCAGTGAGCGCCCGATCTCGCGCGATGAGCTGATCTATCTTTTCTGGCCTGATGCGCCGCAGGCGATTGGACGACAACGGTTACGGCGGTTGCTTTCGGAAATACGCCAGGCAATCGGAGCAGAAGCGGATCGATTCCTGTCCGAGACGAGGGCAGGCAGTTACCTTTTGCGTTTTGATCTGAACGAGTGTCGGGTTGATGCGCAGGCATTTTTGCATCTGGCACGGCAGGCGCGGGAGTTGGCGGGTCTGGACGGACTCCGCGCTGCTGAACAGGCGCTTCGTCTCAGTACAGAACCGTGCCTGAGCGGACTGGAACTCGATGCTTCGGTGGAGTTCGAGCAATGGCTCTTCCGACAGCGCGATCGCTTCGCGCGCATTCAGCTCGATCTGTGGCGGCGGGTGGTGGATGGATATGCCGCTACTGGCGATCTCAATCGTGCGATCGAGTCCGTCAGGCAAGCGCTGGCGCTTGATCCGGTCGCTGAAGACCTGCATCGGAAAGCAATCTGGCTTTATGCAAAGGCTGGTCGGCGCGCTGATGCCATCTATCAGTACAACCATTGCGCTGCGCTGCTGGCGCGCGAGCTGGAAATCGAGCCTGAAGCTGATACCGTAGCACTCTACCAGGCAGTTCTCGCGGATCGGCCTGACGAAGCTCGCGCGCTGGCCTTCCAGCTCAGTCCTGCCCAGTCAGTTGCGCTGTCAGCGCCGCAGCGCGCGCTGGCTGACATTGATCTGCCGGGGTTGGCAGCGCGCAGCGATGCACTGGTGACCGCTATATCGCGCGCGCTGGGCGGCGTCGGCGCTGTTTGCTGCATTCAAGGGCCGGCTGGCGCCGGCAAAACCCGTCTGGTACATGCTGCGCTCGAACGAATTCGGCAGATCATGCCAGCGACCTCGATCTGGACGGTCAGCGCGCGCGCCACTGGCCACACCATTCCATTTGGCGTGATTACCAGTCTGTTCGAGGTCGCGCTCCGTGATCGTCTCAATCACGCGCATTTCCGGTCACGCCAGCCGTCGTTGCAGGTTGATCTGCGCATGACCGAGGCGCTGTGTCTGCTGCCAGAATTGCGCGCCGTCTTTTCTGACCTGCTGCCGTTGCAACCACGTTCTGGCGAAGCGCTGACCTCGTCCCAAATGGCGCAGCGACGGTTATTGCAGGCGTTGCCGCGCGCGCTGCAGGCGCTCCATGGCGATATGCCGACAGTTGTTGCGCTGGAGGATGTCGATCAGGCTGATTCGCTGTCGATTGAGACGATTGGCTGGTGGTTGCGCTCGCTGCCTGCTGCCCGGCTGGTTGTGATCATCACCTGTCGCGCAACAGATGATGCGCTGGCCGGGATTCGCGATCGGTTACGCCCGCGCGAGGGGGTCGATATGTGGCATCTGCCGTCGCTCGATCAGGCGATTGTGCAGCAGATGGCACAGCAGCTCGATTTTCCGGCGACCCTGGCCGATGCGCTCTGGCAGCGTGCAAAGGGGATGCCGCTGGCTACCTGCGAGCTGCTCGCGGCGACGCTGTTGGCCAGACATGCAACCGGCGGAGCGCGCCTGCCCGCCTCGTTAGACGAAGCATTGCTCAGTCGCGCGCAGGCGCTGGATTCAGCAACCCGGCAGGTGCTGGAAGCGGCAGCGGCGCTCAACGGTGGAAGTGTCTACTGGTTGCACCGCGTTAGTGGGCGCGCCATTGAAGAGGTTGAGCGCGCCTGTGAACGTCTGGTTGCGGATCACTGGCTCATTCGAGTTGATAGTGGGTATGTCTTTGCCCATCCTGAAGCGCAGGCCGTTGTGCTGGCGCATCTCAGCGCCGCGCGTCGCCATGCGTTGCACCGCCAGGCGGCGGCGTTGCTGCATCAGCATCAGGCGGATCCGTTCCGGATCGCTTCCCATCTGGAGGCAGCCGATCAGCCGGATGAAGCGGCTGCGATGTGGTTGCAGGCCGCCAGTCGCGCTCAGGCAATTGCAGCCCATCATGCGGCGCTGGCCGCTATTCAGCGTGGCTTGAAACTGGCCATTGATCGATCGTTGCGTTTCGACCTGTTGAGCAGACAAGAGTCGATTCTGCATGATCACAGCCTGCGCGCCGAGCAAGAGACGGTACTGGCTGCACTCGATCATCTGGTTGAGCAATCGCCGGATCGTCCCGAATGGCGGGCTGAGGTCTATCGCAAACGAGGCCGACTGGCTCTGGCGATGAACCGGTGGGAGGAGGCAGTCGATCTGTTACGCCGGGCAACAACGCTCACCCTCCAGCAAGATGTCGAGATTCTGTGTCTTTTGGTGCGTGCCCTGATCCATGCCAGGCAATGGGACGAAGCGAGCGCCTGCGGTCAGCGCGCGCTCGATCTGGCCCGCCAGCAGCGCGATCACCCTGCGCTGGCTCGCGTCTGGTTGACGCTGGCCGATCTCGAGCAGGCGCGCGAGCGATTCGACGCTGCCGAAGCAGCCTTGCAGCAGGCGGTGCAGGCTGCCGGCAGACAGTCGCCGCTC
>FWPU01002511.1_pt1 | contig 50410 bp, 47 predicted proteins | sample 2228361 | NCBI WGS metagenome assembly FWPU01 (sample SAMEA103939777, study PRJEB20133) | metagenome | reverse complement strand
CATACGTCAGCAAAACGCCGTTTGTGGCGCGAACGGGATGCGAATCGCCCCGTCATCGGTCGCGGGTTTTCGCCGGCGTGGGCGCCATCGGCCGATATAACGTCCGCTCGGTCCGTCCTGGGGGTACCGCGGTTGACGGGCGCCGCGCTCTAAACGTTGAATTTCGCCCAAATGGCAGGTAGAATTAATTACTTAACGAGTCGGCCGAGGAGACGCTCGGCTACGTGACATTTTGGCGTTGAGATTTGCGGTTTCTCGAAATGAACCCATCTCTTGCCATTCGCGTCATAGATGGGCTTTAACTGCAGCGAGGAAACTTCGTCTCCGAGGTGCCGACGTCAAGAGCATAAACCAAAAAAGTCGATCGGGAGGTGGGCGAACATGTTAAAAGAAGACGGTCGCGTTTTTATTTTCGACACGACGCTTCGCGACGGCGAGCAATCGCCGGGCATCAGCCTTAACGCGCGAGAAAAGCTGGAGATCGCGGAGCAGCTCGCCCGCCTCGGGGTAGACGTTATCGAGGCCGGTTTTCCGATAACCTCGCAGGGGGATTTCGAAGCGGTTCGAACTATCGCTCAGCGCGTGAAGGGACCGACGATTGCGGGACTGGCTCGATGCGTCGCCCAGGACATCGACAGGGCTTGGGAGGCGCTCAAAGTCGCCGAAAGGCCCAGAATCCACGTCTTCATCTCGACCTCGGACATACACATAGAGCGCAAGCTGCGCAAGACAAGGGATGAAGTGCTTAAAATGGCCGAGGAGAGCATCAAGCGTGCGAAAAGCTACTGCGAAGATGTCGAGTTTTCGCCCGAAGATGCGACTAGGACCGACTTCGATTACCTGGTCGAGGTGGTAAAGCTTGCGGTCGATGCGGGTGCGACGACCATAAATATCCCAGACACGGTCGGCTACGCGACTCCCGACGAATTCGGCAAGCTAATCGCGAATCTCAGAGATGCCGTTCCGGAGCTGCGCGACGTCATTCTGTCCGTGCACTGCCACAACGACTTGGGCCTCGCGGTTGCGAACTCGCTCGAGGCCATCGTGAACGGCGCCGACCAGGTCGAGTGCGCCGTCAACGGCTTGGGTGAGCGGGCCGGCAACGCGGCGCTGGAGGAGATCGTGATGATACTCGACACGCGCCGAGCGACCCTCGGCCGGCGAACGAACATTCGCACCGAAGAGATCGCGAGGACCAGCAAGCTCGTGTCCAATCTGACCGGCTATGCCGTCCAGCGAAACAAAGCGATAGTCGGGGCCAATGCCTTCGCCCATTCATCCGGCATCCATACGGATGGAATTTTGAAGGAGCGCCTGACCTACGAAATAATCGATCCCAAGAAGATCGGTCTCGAGCAGGGACAGGTTATCCTGGGGAAGACCAGCGGCCGCCATGCCTTGAGGGCCACCCTTGAGAAGTTGGGTTACTCGCTCGCCGAAGACGAGCTGGAAAGGGCCTTCGAGCGATTCAAGGCTTTGGCGGATAAGAAAGCCGAGATAACTGACGCCGATGTGGAGGCGATCGTGGCCGACGAGGTGCGGACGTCCCAAGATCTTTACAGCCTCGAGTACATAAGCACCTCGAGCGGGACGGATAAAACGCCGACCGCCACCGTGCGCCTGAAGAGGAACGGAAACGTGGTCGAGGAAACCGCGCAGGGGGACGGACAGGTGGATGCCGCCTGCAAGGCCATCGGCAAATTGACGGGGGTCGACGCCAAACTCGTGAGATACGATGTGAGCGCGATAACGGGCAGCCTCGATGCCCAAGGCGACGTTACCGTAGAGCTCGAAATAGGCGACGGCGTTTTCGTGGGACGAGGAGTGAGCACGGACATCATCGAGGCCTCCGCGAAGGCGTACCTCAACGCGATAAACAAAGCGTTGAAAGCGGGATAGGCGGGCACCGTGCGGCCCGCTTCCGAAAAGGCCACCTGACGCGGCGGCCGCAAAAGCCGAAAGCTCGATCTTGCGGGGAGGTTTTCGCGGCTAGACGGCGGGATCGGCGGCCTAAGCGCGATTGCGATAGAGTGATTTTCGATGGGGCAAACGATAACCGAAAAAATACTCGCGGCGCATTGCGGTAAAGACGAAGTGCACGCGGGCGAACTGATCAACGCGAGGGTGGATTTGGTGCTGGCCAACGACATAACCGCACCGCTTGCGATCAAAGAATTCGACAAAATCGGCGTGCGGCGCGTTTTCGATCCCGACCGGGTGGTTTTGGTCCCCGACCATTTCGCCCCCAACAAAGATATTCCGTCTGCCGAGCAGTGCAAACTGGTGAGGGATTTCGCCAGGGAGAAGGGGATAACGAACTATTTCGAAGTCGGCAGGATGGGCATCGAGCACGCTCTCCTTCCCGAACAGGGCCTGGTCGCGCCGGGGGATCTCGTAATCGGAGCGGATTCTCATACGTGCACCTACGGGGCGCTCGGTGCTTTTTCCACCGGAGTGGGATCGACGGATGCCGCAGCCGCGATGGCGACCGGCGAGCTTTGGCTCAAGGTTCCGCATTCGATCAAGTTCTCGATCGAGGGCAAGCCGAAGCCCTGGGTTACCGGAAAGGACTTCATTTTGCACATAATCTCCATGATAGGCGTGGATGGCGCGCTGTACCGGGCGATGGAGTTCTCCGGATCGACCGTGAAGTCTTTGTCGATGGATTCCCGGTTCGCCATGGCCAATATGGCCATAGAGGCCGGAGCAAAAAGCGGAATCTTTCCGGTTGACGATAAGACGATGAGCTATGTGAGCGAAAGGACGCGGCGCGAAGCGAGGATTTTCGCGAGCGATCCGGACGCGGACTACGAGAAAGTCGTGGAGATCGACGCGGACGGCGTCGACCTCATGGTCGCCTTCCCCCATCTCCCTTCCAACGGCAGGCCCGTGGATGAGGTCGGGGAGGTGTCGATCGACCAAGTGGTCATAGGCAGCTGCACAAACGGCAGAATCGAGGATTTGAGGATCGCCGCCGAAATCCTAAGGGGCAGGAAGGTCCATTCCCGGGTCAGGACTATCGTCATCCCGGCGACTCAAGCTATCTATAAGCAAGCCATCGTCGAGGGCTTGATCGAAGTCTTCGTCGAATCGGGAGCCGCGGTTTCGACGCCCACCTGCGGGCCTTGCTTGGGAGGTCACATGGGCATACTTGCGAGGGGAGAGCGGGCGGTGGCCACCACGAACCGGAACTTCGTGGGAAGAATGGGCCATCCTGAGAGCGAAGTGTACTTGAGCGGACCGGCGGTCGCGGCCGCTTCTGCGGTGGCGGGCCGGATCATCGGGCCGGATCAGCTCGGTGGCTTGAAGCGGTCGCATTAACGGAGGCGCGGACTCATGGTATTCAAAGGCAAGGCTTGGAAATTCGGTCGAGACGTCGATACCGACGCCATAATACCGGCGAGGTATTTGAACACCAGCGATCCCGCCGAGTTGGGCAGGCATTGCATGGAAGACGCGGATCCGGGTTTCGCTTCCAAAGTGAAACCGGGGGACCTGATCGTCGCCGGTGAGAACTTCGGGTGCGGGTCTTCGCGGGAGCACGCCCCAGTGGCGATCAAAGCGGCGGGCGTTTCTTGCGTAGTAGCAAAGAGCTTTGCGAGGATTTTTTACCGGAATGCGATAAACACGGGCTTGCCCATCCTCGAATCGCCCGAAGCGGTTGACGGCATAAGCGAGGGAGATGAGGTCGAGGTGGATGCGGGCGCCGGCACCATAAAAAATCTTGCGACGGGGAAGGAGTACCGCGCAGAACCTTTCCCGCCTTTCATCCAGGAAATCATAGCGCGGGGTGGACTCATAGAGTACGTAAAGGCTAGGCTTGCGGGTGCTCGCTAATGGCGCCGATCGCTCTTGGCGACGAGCGCGAGAAGCGCGTGAAGATGTGCGTGATATCGATGGAGGTCCGATGGCTTACAAGATAGGTGTGATCCCGGGCGACGGGACGGGCCCGGAGGTTGTCCGGGAGGGCTTGAAGGTTCTGAATGCGGCCGCCGAGAAGTTCGGGTTCGATTGCGAACTAGTTCATTACGATTTTGGCGGCGAGCGCTACTTGAGAACCGGCGAGACCCTGCCCGATTCGGCCCTCGAAGAGATTCGGAAGCTGGACGCGATCTTCCTTGGGGCGATAGGTCATCCCGGAGTGAAACCGGGGATTCTGGAGCAGGGAATACTTTTAAAGCTTCGGTTCTCTTTGGATCAGTACATCAATCTCAGACCCGTGAAGCTTTATCCGGGGGTTGAGACCCCCATAAAGGACAAAGGCCCCGAGGATGTGGATTTCGTGGTCGTGAGGGAGAACACCGAGGGGCTATACGCCGGGGCGGGGGGGTTCTTAAAAAAGGGAACGCCCGACGAGGTAGCCATCCAGGAGTCGATCAACACCCGCAAGGGCGTCGAGAGGTGCATTCGCTTCGCTTTCGAGTATACTCGGAAAAGGAACAAGCGAAAAGAACTCACGCTCTGCGGCAAGACAAACGTTTTGACGTACGCATTTGATCTTTGGCAGCGCGCGTTCAACGAGATAGCGGTCGAGTATCCGGATGTGAAGGTCGATTACGCGCACGTCGATGCGATAACCATGTGGTTCGTCAAGAATCCGGAGTGGTTCGACGTGATCGTCACGGATAACATGTTTGGCGACATAATTACGGATCTCGGCGCGATGATACAGGGGGGAATGGGCATCGCGGCCGGAGCGAATATTAATCCCGAAGGCGTATCCATGTTCGAGCCGATCGGGGGATCGGCGCCCAAGTACACCGGCAAAAACGCGATCAATCCTTTGGCCGCGATCTGCGCGGTCGGATTGATGCTCGACACTCTCGGCGAAAGCGAAGCCGCGCAATCGATCGAAGCCGCCGTCATGGCGGTTACCGGCACCAAACTCAAGAGCATGGCCGCCGGTAAAATGGGCTACACGACGAGCGAAGTGGGCGATATGGTCGCGAAGCTCGTGGCGGAGAGCTGAGAGCGCGCCGCGGACGAGGGGCGCGCTTTGGATTGGGACGTTCGCGGGTGGCGCGGGTTTAAGGCCGGAAGGACGCCGGATCGCAAGCTCCGCGGCTGACCTCGCGACGGCTTGCAGGAGGTGGACATGCCGATCACGAAAGTCGAGAAAGTATGGCTCAACGGACAGCTCGTGAACTGGGACGAGGCAAAAGTGCACGTTCTAACCCATGCGTTGCACTACGGGAGCGGCGTATTCGAGGGAATAAGGGCATACGAGACCGCGGATGGGCCGGCGGTGTTTCGCCTTACGGACCACATCGAAAGGCTTTTCGCCTCCGCGAAGATATATCTCATGCCGATTCCCTATGCCGTGGAGGAGCTCGTCGAGGCGACGAAGGAGACCGTGAGGGCGAACAAGCTTAAAAGCTGCTACATAAGGCCGATTGCTTTTCGCGGTTACGGCGAAATGGGCCTGAATCCCCTCAAGGCGCCGGTCGACGTCGCTATCGCCGTCTGGCCGTGGGGGGCTTATTTGGGCGAAGAAGGCACAAAGCGCGGCATCCGAGCGATGATATCTTCTTTCAGGCGCATCGAGCCGAATTCCCTTCCGCCGGCGGCCAAGGCTACCGGCCAGTACATAAACTCGATTTTGGCGAAGATAGAGGCGGTTTACTCCGAGTACGACGAGGCGATACTCCTGGATTCTCGGGGATTCGTGTCCGAGGGGACGGGTGAAAACATATTCGTCGTGAAGAACGGCGTGATCCATACACCATCGACGGCCTCGAGCATTCTCGTCGGCATCACCAGGGATACCGTTTTTGAGCTGGCGAAAGCGATGGACATTCCGGTCGTCGAAAGGGATCTCGTGCGTTCCGATCTGTTCCTGGCCGACGAGGTGTTCTTCACGGGAACGGCGGCTGAAATCGTCCCCATCAGAGAGGTAGACCGGCGCGTGATCGGCGAGCCGGGGCCGATAACCCGGGCCCTTCAGGAGAAATACCACGCCGTCGTGAGGGGCGAGGACGAGAGGTTCGCCCACTGGCTGGAGCGCGTTTGATGTGTTAAATTCCCCGCAGGGAGGCTGTCGATGGAGGAAATGCCCGGAAGCGCCGAGAAAAAAGTGATCATCTACGATACGACGCTGAGGGACGGAACTCAGCGCGAGGGGCTGAGCCTTTCCGTGGAAGATAAGCTGCGCATCGTCCGGGCGCTCGATGATTTCGGCATCGATTACATAGAAGGCGGATTTCCCTTCTCCAACCCCAAAGATCAGCAGTTTTTCAGGGAAGTCTCGAAGCTCGAGCTGAAGAATTCGACGATCACCGCTTTCGGCAGCACGAGATACAAGGGCAAGAAGGCATCCGAAGATATGGGATTGAGGGCGCTGCTGCAGTCCGGCGCGTCGGTCGTCTGCATAGTTGGGAAGGCCTGGTCGATGCAGGTAGAAGAAGTACTGCGAACCACTTTGGATGAAAATCTGCGCATGATCTCCGAATCCATAGGGTTCTTGAAGGATGCAGGGCTCACCGTTTTCTTCGACGCCGAGCACTTTTTCGACGGCTATAAAGAGGACTCCGAATACGCGCTGAAGGCCATAACGGTTGCCGAAGAGGCCGGAGCCGACGCCATCGTGCTTTGCGATACGAACGGCGGTACGCTTCCTTTCGAGATCGAAGAGGCGACGCGCTTGGCGGTGGAGGAAGTTGGGGTGCCCATCGGCATTCACGCGCACAACGACGCCGGCTGCGCCGTTGCGAACTCGCTCGTCGCCGTGGAGGCGGGCGCGGTTCACGTTCAGGGCACGATAAACGGCTACGGCGAGCGCTGCGGAAATGCCGACCTCTGCGTGGTTATCCCGTCGCTCGTCCTGAAGATGGGCAAGGCTTGCACTTCCGAAGATAAACTGAGCGGGATAATGGAGCTGAGCCATTTCGTCGCCGAGGTTGCCAACGTAAATCTCGATCCGCATCAGCCGTACGTTGGAGCATCCGCGTTTGCCCACAAGGGCGGCCAGCACGTGAGCGCGGTCTCCAAGACCTCGAGGGCGTACGAACACATAAAGCCCGAGCTCGTCGGGAACAGCCAGAGAATCGTGATCTCGGAGCTGGCTGGGAGAAGCACCGTCGAAAAGAAGGCGAAAGAAATGGGAATCGACCTCTCCGCCCACCCGGATGTCATAGGCGCGATTTTGCAAACGATAAAGGAAAGGGAGCACAAGGGCTTCCATTACGAAGCGGCGGATGGCTCCTTGGAGCTCATAATAAGGCGCAAGCTGCGCGACGACACCGAGGTCGTCCATTTGGATAGCTTCAGGATAATCGTCGAGAAGAACAGGGACGGACGGCTCGATACGATGGCCAACGTTAAGCTGTGGATCGATAACGAGCTTGTTTCCGAATACGCCGAGGGAAACGGCCCCGTAAACGCCCTGGATGCGGCCCTGAGAAAGGCTCTCATGAATAAATATCCGGACCTCGCCGCCATCGAGCTCACCGATTTCAAGGTCCGCGTTCTCGACGAGTCCAAAGGAACCGGAGCGACCACCAGGGTGCTGATAGAATCGACCGACGGCGAGAGGAGCTGGGGAACGGTAGGAGTGTCCGAGAACATAATAGAGGCTAGTTGGCAGGCTCTCGTCGATTCGATCGAATACGGCATCCGCCGGAAGAAAAAGGTATGAGGCTGGCACGCGTTCGGCTTGGAAGCGAAATAGCGCACGGCATCGTCGAGGGGAACGCGCTGCGGATCGTAAAAGGCGATCCGTTCGAACGTTTCGAGCCGACTGAGAGAACGATCCCTTTATCGAAAGCTCAGCTGCTCTCTCCCGTCGAACCCTCTAAAGTGGTCGCCGTCGGTTTGAATTACGTGGACCACGCGAGAGAGCTCGATATGGCCATCCCCGAGGTCCCGATCCTTTTTTTGAAGCCTTCGACGTCCGTGATCGGTCCGGGGGAGAGCATCGTACACCCCGGCGCCTCCGAACAAGTGGACTACGAAGCCGAGCTGGCGGTCGTCATCGGAAAGCTGTCGAAGGACGTCCGGGAAGGCGAAGTCGCCGACCATATTCTCGGGTATACCTGCGGAAATGACGTTACTGCCCGAGATCTGCAAAAAAGGGACGGTCAGTGGACGCGCTGCAAGGGCTTCGATACGTTTTGTCCGCTGGGACCCTGGATCGAGACCGATCTCGATCCTTCCAACCTGAAAATAGAGGCGTATCTGAACGGTGAAATAAAGCAATCTTCTTCGACGGCCAATCTGATTTTCGGCGTAGAATTTCTCGTGTCGTTCGTTTCCGGAGTCATGACCCTGCTGCCGGGCGACGTCATCTTGACCGGTACGCCCGTCGGCGTCGGCCCCATGAGGCCGGGGGATAAAATCGAAATCCGGATCGAAGGAATAGGTTCTTTGGTCAACGCGGTCATCTGATCCCCGCGTTCATTCCGTAGCTTCCCAGAAGAGGCGATTCTCGTTCGGGTAGCATCGCACCAATTCCCTATCCGCCAGGAAGGAGAGGTAAGCCTTTATGGCGCTATAGGTTAGGTAGTATTGCTGGGCCGTCGCAATGGCCAGGCCGTAGCGGTCGGCTATGGCCTTGAGAACTTCTTCGGCGGTGGTCGGCACGGCTAAAACGTGGAGGATGCGGTCGGCGATCTCTTGCATCTTGACCACGTTGAAATCGATCAAATCCGAGATATCGCTCGTTGGGTCGGCGTGAGCTGGAACGAATTCTCTGGCGCCCACCGTCCTGAGCTTTTCAAGCGATTCGAGCGCTTTGCCGACATCGGCGACGTAGACCACGACGTGCTTTCGCCAAGCCTCTTCGGAGGCCAGGGCATCTCCGGTGAAGCACACCGCCTCGGCTACGATCCCGATGTGGTTCGGCGAGTGCCCCGGCAGGGCGACGACGAAAAGTTCCCGATCGCCGATCTTCAGCGCGCCTTCGGAGAGGATGCGGTCCGGCCGGGAGGGCTTTGCCATTAACGAGCGCCCCGTCAGTTCGGGGATGGGATCAGCTCCGAACAAGAAAAGCGGCTCGATGTACGGATTCGACATGACGGCAGATTCCAGGGCCGGCGCGTAGACTTTCGGTGACGCCGTTTGCGCCAGATGATCGTTTCCGCCGAAGTGATCGGCGTGGGCGTGCGTGTTGATGATCGCCGAGATCTTGAGCGAGAGCGCGTCGGCCGCGGCCAGCAGGCGCTTGGCGGAATCATCGTCCATGCCCGTGTCGACGACCGCGCATTCGCCGTCGGAAGTTCTGATTATGCCGAGGTTGATGCCGTTGCTCAGGTAATATACGTTTTCGTCGAGCTGAACGAGATTGCCCGCTTTCAACGATCGCTCCCTCGATTTCAGCGCATTCGCCGGCCAAAGGCCGGCGAAGCTCAGCGGCGAAGACGACAACTATTTTACCCGGTTGTCATCTTATCGGCCAATCTCCGGACGATCCGGGAAATACTATAGGATATGCGAACCGAGCGGGTTCGGTTTTTCGCTCGTTGTGGACCGGGGGTGGACGTCGGTTGCAAATGGACGAGGAGCTGTTGAGGGCGCTGAGGAGCGCCCTTGAGCGCATAGAAGAGGGAATCTTCATCGTGGATAAAAGGGGCATACTCGCCTATTTCAATTCGACGGCCGCCCGAGTAGGCGCGGTCGAAGGGCGTTTCGACGTCGGCGAACCCTTTTTCGCGCAGTGCAAGCGCGATATCGGAAACGAGCTGCACGCTTTTTTGCACGAGCTCATGGCGAACCCCGATCTAACCCCGGCGGCGGCAGGGGTTGTAGAGGGAATTTGCTTTGAGGCCAGCGCCTACGCCTTTCGGGAGGCGACCGGAGAGCTCGCGTACATGGTCGCCATAATTCGGGACGTCACTCGATACAAGCGTTTATCCAGGATAGCGAAGCATATCGCATCCGTCGACAGCCTGACGCGCCTCTATAACCGGCGGCACTTTTACATGAAGTTGAGGGATGAGGCCAAGCGGGCGAAACGCCTCGGATATCCGTTAAGCGTGGCCGTCCTGGACGTCGACGATTTCAAAGGCGTCAACGAGCGCTTGGGCCACCTCGGTGGCGATGCCGCCCTTCGCGCCGTAGCCGAAACGATATCCCGAAACATCAGGCGAGATATAGACGTCGCCTGCCGTTACGGCGGCGATGAGTTCGCGCTGATCATTCCCGGAGCGGACGTCGAAAAAGCGGCCGAGGCGGCTCGAAGGATCAGGGACGAAGTTTCCAAGATTCGGGACCCTCACCTTACGATAAGCGGGGGCGTCGCCGAGCTCGGAGACCGCGACCCCGAAGAGCTGGTTAGTATCGCGGATAGGGCGATGTTCAGGGCCAAAAGCCTAGGTGGCGATCTCGTTTTCGTCGAACATGCAACGTGACGCTGCGCCTCCTCCGCGTTCATGGCAAGAAAGCGATTTTGTTGTAGAATCACCCTATGAGCGGCGCGGCGGATTACGATGTCATCATCGTCGGCGCGGGAACTGCGGGTTGCTCGGTCGCGATCAACCTTGATCGCGACCTCAAAGTGCTCATGGTCGATCGCTCAGCACTTCCGCGGGATAAAAGCTGTGCGGGCATGCTGAAGCAGGAAGCGTTTGGTTTGCTTAGGAAGTACGGCATGCCCAACGAAGTTCTGAGTTTCCCGCGCGCGCTCACCCCTCGAGGCATCGATATTTCGACCGGCAGGGAGCTCACCGCGGATATTCGCTACTACAACTCCGACCGGCGGGCCCTCGACGCGTGGTTGCTGGGGCTGGCCGGGGCCGAGCCCAATGTTCAGGTGTGGGGAAAAGCGCATTTCGTGGACCTAATAAGGGATGATGGCGCTATCGGGGTCAAGATCAAAAGGGAATCCGGCGAGGTGATGCTCAAATGCAGGGTGCTCGTGGGAGCCGATGGCGCAGGGAGCGCGGTTAGGCGGGCGATGGGGTTTGCCAGGGGCGATTTCTACGCGACGCTCACCGGTGCCTTCGAGCTCGAGCGCCATTTGGACCTCGAAGAATTCGTGGGCTTCTTCGGGAACGAAATACCGTATTATCACTGGGTCGTTCCGAAGGGACGAGCGGTGCAGGTGGGCGTCGCTTTCGATGGGTTGCGCGGCGGAATCAGGAACAGGTTTGAGGAGTTCAAAGATCTTGCCTTCCGGAGGCTCGACATTCGTGCGGCTCGCATGACGCAGCTCAAGGGGCATATGATAACGAAACTGACTTCGATGGCCGATATACGCGGTGGGGTGGGACGCGCGCTTTTGGTGGGGGAGGCGGCCGGTCTGATAGATCCGTCGATTCTCGAAGGGATAACCTATGCGGTCAGGAGCGGTGAGCTCTGCGCGGACGCGATCAACGGAAATCCGGACGATCCCTTACCGGCTTATCAAGCATACCTTAAGCCCATTTTGCGGCGGATTTTTTGGCAGCTTCAGTTGCATAAAGTCTATCGATCGAAGAAACTCCGCCTGATAGCTCAAGCGTTGATTCCCCAAGTAAGGGTGGATCGAAAGGTTTAGGTCGCCTTTTTGCGGCGGATTGCACTTTGACCTGGAGCCTCAGCCACCTCGACTGAAACCGCCTTCAAATTGTCGGCTTTAGCATCTCTCAGTTCACTTATCAAGCGGTCGCAAATGTAGTCGGCCAGCAACTCGGCTGTTACGTTGCGGATGGGAAGGATCAGCGCATCCTCTTTCGGAAAAGCGAATCGCTTTCGCCCGAAGACGACGCTTACCTCCTCGCCTTCGGTCGCGATTTGCAGGTTCTCGTTTTTGGCGGGCAATAGTATGCGGTGATCTAAAGAATCGCAGATCGCGGCGCTGATTCGCTTGAGCTCGATGAAATCGAGCACGTAGCCGTTTTCGTCCACGTCCCCCTCGAGCTCAACCGCGACGGTGTAGTTATGGCCGTGCAATCTCTCGCATTTCTCGCCGAAGACGAGGAAATGCGCCGCGCTGAACGAGAGGTAATCCTTCTTAACCGCGATTCGATAGTCGGCCATGTCGCAAGCGTATGGGCGCAAATCTCCGTTGTCAAGTCGGATGCTCTTGTTATCGAGATCGAGAAGCTGATAAAGTATGCTCGAGCGTACGTTCGATATTGGAGGGCATGATGACCGAACAAGCAATATCCATCATCGTTGCCCTTATCGGGCTGGCGTGCTTCATAGCCGCCTTAGCGCTTTCGCTTAAAGGGCGATCGGCTTCGGGCGTGGACGAGCTTATGGCGAAACTCGATCATCAAGACGGGGTTCTCCAGGAGCTTAAAGGGCGTTATGAGCTGGGAGATAGAGGTCAAGATCTCATCCGAGAGGAGCTCGTCAGAGCGAGCAGGACGCTGACCGCCTTGCAGGTCGATCTCGCCGCCCGAAAAAGGTACGAAGAGGAGAACCGCGAGATAGTGAAGCGCCTGGAAAGCGTGATCGCCGGAAGCCACGCGAAAGGCAGGGCCGGTGAGAACATCCTTCGAGAAACCTTGAAGGTTTTTCCCCCGGAGATGGTGGAGGCCGATTTTCGCATCGGCGGCAGAGTGGTCGAGTTTGCCCTCAAGCTCTTTGATGGTAAAGTTCTTCCGATCGACTCCAAATGGCCCTCGACATCGCTTTTACTAGCCCTTGATCAGGAGAAAGAGGAGGCCAAGCGGCTCTCGATAGTATCGGACATTGAGCGAGAGGTGGCGAGGAGGGTCAGGGAAGTCTCCGGGTATATTGACCCAGCCAAAACCGTTCCATGGGCACTAGCCGCCGTTCCCGATTCGGTCTTCTCGGTTTGCAGGCGAGCTTTTCTGGATGCCCAAAAGCTCCGGGTCATGTTGACATCCTATTCGATGGCCGTCCCTTTCATCCTAACATTTTATAACCTATATCTTCAGTATTCTCGCTCGGTCGATATCGCCAATCTGCAAGTTCATCTCGCCGAAGTGGAACATGCGCTGAGCGAGGTGGAATCGCTCATAGAAAACCGGCTTTCAAGGGGATCTACCATGATCGCAAACGCCTGCGCGGATCTTCGGCAGTTGATGGGAAAAACGAGGGGCTCTCTTGCTTATTTGCGGTCCCTCGAGGAAGCTGAATTCGAAGGTGTGCGGGGGGATGTGCCGGTTGAGGCGAACGGGGATCGCGGCGAGAAGCGCTATGGCGGTGGGTCATACGGCGGCAGGAGCGAAGAAGCGCCGCTCGGGGCCGAGGCGAGCGGCGATGCAAGCCGAGCGGAAAGCAGCTATTAACCTCGACTTTATGTATAGGTAAAATTGCAAGAATAACGTCGATAAAGATTTCAACGTTTCCACAAATGAGGCTTTGACCAGGATTTATTCGAGGTGTAACTGTGGATATCAAGCTTAGAGAATCGAAAGATTTTTCTCAGAATCAGGTTGAGCAATTGATGGGACTTTACCGCGAATTGCGGTGGACCAAGCACCGGAAACCCCTCGAAATAGCGGAGATGTTGAGGAATTCGACCATCGTCCTCAGTTTGTGGGACGGAGATACCTTGGTCGGTTTCACGAGGGTTCTTTCGGATCTCGTTTATAGAGCGACGATTTGGGACGTCGTGGTTCATCCCAGCTACCGAGGATTGGGGTTGGGAAGAAAGCTTATAGAGCGAGTGCTGGAGCACCCGAAGCTGGCCAGAGTCGAAAGGTTTTGGCTGGTCACGGATAAGCCCGATTTCTACAGGCGCTTTGGTTTTGCAGAAGAGAGAGAATCCATGGTCTTTGAAAGAAAACGGGATTAAAGCCCGCGCTTGCGCCTGCGCAATATGGCTTTTGCGAAATCGATGACCTTTCCGTCGCCGCGGAGACGAACGGCGCATCTGGAGTTCAGCGCGACCGCTTCGATGTATTTAATATCGAATAGGCCCGTTCTAGATGCGGTTTTCAGGGCGCGGACGAGGTGCTTTGGCTCGATATGCGAAATTGCTTGGCAATCTCTGAGGAAGCGATTCTTTCCCTCGCCTATGAGGCGAATTCCAGATAATTGCTCCCACGCTTTAAGAAAAGTTCGAGAGTTCATCGTCGATCCCGCTCCGCGATAAAGTTCAACTTTCGCGTTAATTTGTCGACCGCGCGCTGCCTAAAGTTTAACTTACGCTTTAGAAGCGCTTTATAGTATGCGGGCTAACCGGCTTTTTTGCAAGTCATTGAGCGCCGGTTCGAGGTTCGCTCTTGCGCTGGGCGTTCGTACGCGCGTCAACGGATATAGGTTGGGCCGCGGACGTGGCGGACACCGCCGGATCACGGATCCCGCGTTTTTGGCGGCGCGCATGCGCGCGGTCATCCGGCGGACGGATGATCGTCCACGCGTCGACCGGACGTCGCTATCCGGTGTAGGGCCCGATCGGAAGATCGGGCCGCTGGTGCGCGCGTCGCGTAAACGTCGTTTGCATCGCAAACGCAAACGCGTACGCCAAATCACCGATGCGGTTTATTGACGCGCGCACGCGCGGACGGGCAAACGTCATTCCCGCGCGGTTGCGAAACGCAGTCCGCATTTGGGGCGGTAATCGCGCGAACGGGCGATTGCGTTTTCGGACGCACGCATGATCCACCGCCGTTTCGGTCCGTTCGGGGAACGGACCCTACAACCGTAATTACGTGTGGTTTTCGGTTGATCGGACATTTGCGGCGATATCGCATCCGCGGACGATCGAACGAATCGGTCCGTTCGGGGAACGGATCCTGCGTTTCCGTTGCGGCGGGTAGGGCCGAGGGGATATGCTTAGATCATGAGGGCGCTCGCGATTTCGGACACGCATATCAAGACGATTGCCGAGATACCCATTTTGGATCGGGCGATCGGGCCCTATTTGGAAGAAGTCGACATCATAATTCACGCCGGCGACATGCTCATTTCCGAAGCTTTGGACCATCTAAAGTCGCTCAAGCCCACCTTCGCTGTCGCCGGGAATATGGACGATTCCGATTTGAGGTGGACCCTCAGGCAAACCGTTATAGTGGAGTTCGGCCGCTTTAAAGTGGGAGTGGCGCACGGGAGAGGCGCGCCGGAGGGGCTGGAGCACCGGGTAAGGAAGATTTTTTCCGGGCAAGAGGTTGACTGCATTGTGTTCGGGCATTCGCACTTTCCCTTTATCGGAATGGTCGACGATGTGCTCATGGTGAACCCGGGAAGCTTGCTTGATAAGCGGTTTGCACCTAAGAATACGCTCGCCATCCTGACCGCAAACCAGATGTTGAATGCCGAGATCGTCGACGTAAAAGTTCCCTGAAACGGGATTGCGCGAGGTCCGGCGTCCGGTGGGGGTGAGAGGCCGCCGGTCTAGCGCCGCCAGCGCTTGCGCTCCCGCCTTTCGTAATAGTCACCGCCTCCGACGCCGAAAACACCCGACGAAAGCCCGGAAAAGCTTATCGTATAGGAGTTTCCGCCGTCCACTTTCGGGCCCGTCGCCGCGGATTGTCGCTCGCGGTCGTAAAGCTGCTCGGCCACCTTTTTTATGTATTCGAGGTCAAACTTGCCGTTCTTTTTGGCCACTCGGAGGGCGTTCATGAGAATAGCCTCGCCGTAGTGCATGAAAGGAGCGCATTCGCGCAGGAAGTTGCGCCTTCCCTCTTCGCTGAGGGTTGCGCCCGAGAAGTGCTCCCACTCTTTTAGGAACAGGAACCTGTCCACGCATCCTCCGGTCGATTCTGCCCCGACTGGCTTCAAGCGCCGGCTTGAGAACGCAGTTTAGACCAAAGCAAACATATAAATAACCATTTTTTGTTTGGCGCGTTTTTCTCGCTCATCGGTTGGGATTTCCGAGCTGTTCCGGCGAGGTATCGCGCGCTTCCATCCGGGCGGCTCTTTTCTCGCGCACGTTTTGGGCTCCCTTTTCGAGCGTGCTAGCCTTTAGAAATCCCCAAAGCAGCAAGGCCGCTCCGACCATTTCGGCCGGATACAGTCCTACGGCTTTGCCCGCTCGAGCCATCGACCCTACGCCGGCGATTACGATCGTTCCGGCCGCTATTATGACGTTAGCCCACATGCGATACGCGTATTCCTTTTTTCTGGAAAAGAGGATCACAGAGTATATCGCCCCGCCAAGGAGCAATAGGCTGCCGGGTATGTTGAAGAAAAGTGACATGTATCTCGGGAAAGAAAGAGACGCTCCCAGGGCTTGGCCGCCTACCGTGATCCCCGGTTTCAAAAATTCGGTGGCCAGCTTCGTAGTCAGAGTGCCGTACAAAAATATGACCATCGCGACGATGTTGAATGCGGCATAAAGGTGTCCCCAAATTCGCCTTTTGCTCAGCAGATATAGGGTGCCCAGTCCTAGAAACCCGACGAGAGATGCCGCCAATACGATGTAGATTCTGTAAATCCAATGATTCCACGACCAGGCGTATTCCGAATACGCTTCCATGGCGGCGGCCACCGCATAAAAAAGAAGGCCGATGAACCAGGCAAGCTGATGGGGCTTTCTCCTTTCGATGTACTGCCGAAGGACCAAATACGCGAAAAAGAAGCCGAGGACTGCCGTGACGAACGGCCATATCCAATGGGACCAAAACGCCGTGGAATTCATCCTTAATCCCCCTTTGCGGGGCGCTTTAATTTATGCAAATCCGTTTTCCGGCGGCGGGTCGTCCTTTTCGTTCGCAAGCCCCGCAGCGCCTCATCTCCCGGCTTTTCAGTTGGTTTCGCTCTCCCCGGCCCTGCCGAGGGCCGGGTCGCGCATTTCTCAGGGTTATTGTAGATCCGATCGCCGGTCATTTTCAAATATCGATCGCTCGCAAGTGCCGCCAAGTCCCGGAATGGCGTTTGATCGTCCTCGCGCGCGCCGATAAACCGCATCGGGGGTTTGGCGTACGCGTTTGCGTTTACATTACGAATAATGTTTCGATGACGCGCGAACCAGCGGCCCGATCTTCCGATCGGGCCCTACACCGGATAGCGACGTCCGGTCGACGCGTGGGCGATCATCCGTCCGCCAAACGCCCACGTTAATCGTAGGGTCCGTTCCCCGAACGGACCGTTGCCATTCGATAGTTCGCGCACGCGATATCGCCGCAAATGCCCGTTCGATCGAAATCCGCGCGAATGCACGACCTGTAGGGTCCGTTCCCCGAACGGACCGTTTCGTTCGACCGTCCGCGGACGTACTATCGCCGCGAATATCCGATCAACCGATAACCGCGCTATCCACGATTTGTGGGGTCCGTTCCACGAACGGACCGAGCAGACGTTATATCGGCCTATGGCGCCCACGCAGGCGAAAAACCGCGATCGGTGACCTGATAACGCGCCCCGTTTGCGTCCCCAACCTGCGTTTGTTGACGCGTCCACTAGCGGCCCGATCCCCCGATCGGGCCTTACGATAAACGGCGGCGAATTGATCATCTGTCGTAGATCACTATTCGGTTGCCACCGCTTTCTTTGGCTGAGTACATGGCGCTGTCGGCTTTAGAAAGGAGGGCCCAAGGATCCTGATCGCCGTCGATCGGAACCAGTCCTATGCTTAGGCTCAAATCGAACTTCCGTCCCTCGATATCGAAGGAGAACTTCTCTACGGCTCGGCGCATCCTATCGGCGACGTTCATGGCGCCTTCGATCGTCACGTCTTCCATGAGAACAGCGAACTCATCGCCGCCGAGGCGAGCCAGCATATCCTCTTCCCTGAGATTTTTTCGGATGAGCCGCGTCAGCGAGATCAGGACGCGATCCCCCGCCGCATGGCCCAATGTGTCGTTAATCATCTTGAAGTTGTCCACGTCGAGGAAGAGAATCGCGCTCGTGCGCGCCCTTCTGGCTCGCGCGACGGCTCTCTTAAGAGCTTCGGCGACGGAGCGCCTGTTCGGCAGATCCGTCAAAGGATCGTGGGTCGCCAGGTGCTTGAGCTGCTCTTCCGCCTTTTTCCTTTCGGTGATGTCGTCGAAAGTGGTGAAAACCTGATACGGCTTCTTTTCTCCGGGCTTGAACTGGGGGATTGCGTTTACGCTGATCCACTTGTATTCGCCCTCTTTCCTGTTATATATGCGCATCACGGCGTCTTTCACCACTTTGCCGGTCCTCAAGGCGATCATGGACGGATACATGGTTCCGGGCATTTCCGTGCCGTCCTCGCGCATGGCGGTCCATACGGGATCGTCGAGAGGCTTGCTTTTCATCTCTTCGTAGGTCATCCCGAATATTCGCTCGGCGGCCGGATTGACGGAGATGAGCGTTCCATCGGCGCTTCTATAAAGGGCCCCCTGCGCCATGGTCAAGAAGAGAGTGCGATATTTCTCCTCTGACTGCCTGAGGGCCTCTTCCGCTTTTTTCCGCTCCGTTATGTCCCGAACGACGCTCGCGATAACCCTTTTGCCTCTGAACTCGATGATTCTGGCGCTGACCTCGACCGGCATGACGGACCCATCTTTTCTGACGTGCTCGGTTTCGTAAACGATGGTTCCTCCATTGCGCTCGATCCTGGCTACGAGTGAATCGATGCTCTCGCAACAGGCGGCCGAGCGGAGCTTTTCCAGGGGCATCGCCATGAGCTCGTCTCTCTCGTATCCCCTCGTTTTATAGGCCGCTTCGTTTATGTATATCAGCTTGCCTTTAAGGTCGCGCACGAAAAAAGAATCCGTTGCGCTGTCAAGCAAAACCGATTTGAACCAAAGCTCTTCTTCCGATGGTTCGCTCGTCGTCTTTTGCGCTTCCTGCTTCGGCTTTTTCGACCATTTTCTCTCTATCGTTCTGCTTCCCGATCCAGCACCCGTCTTCATGGTCTCTTCCTGAGAGAAAGCCCCGTCATGGACGAGATCTTGTACGGTCCGTTATATATAATCGGCACAATTGAACAAAATAAAAAGGGTTCTTTTACAAATTCATTTCTTTTTTGAAGCCATTCTGCGACGGAGCGGGCAGCGCCTTGCTGAGCTGCGCGATGCCTTTGTTCCTCCGATGCGGGATCGATGCGCGGAGAAGTTTTCAGGAGCTTATCGCATTTATGAAAGCACTCGCTCGATCAAACCGGATTCGAGCAAAAGAAAAAAAGCGCGGCGGGAATCGAGCGCAATCCCGCACCCGAGCTCGATCCTAAAGCCAAAACCGCCTTAGAACCGCTTCAAGAAATCGGGCTTGATAAGAATAAGTCCCGAAGCCGCCAACAGGATTATCCCTCCGAGCATCAACGGGATTTTCGGACCTGCCACGTGCGCGATAGTTCCGGCTGCCAAGCTGCCGAAAGGCATGAGACCCAGGAACATCCACACATAGATGCTCATGACCCGTCCCCGGATGTAATCGGGGACGGCCTCTTGAATCATCGTATTGATGGTAGAAGTGCTGGCGAGCAAAGACCAACCCACTCCTATGAGAAGAACGAGCGAAAGATAGAAGGCGCCGGATTGCGAGAAGAGGAACAGGAAAACGCCGAACAGGGCAATCGACCACTTAAGAATCCGTCCACGGTCTGCCAGGTGGGCGATTGATGCAGTGGTCAGCGCTCCGGCCAGCGAACCCACACCGCTCGCGGCCGTCAAGAAGCCGTACCCTCCCGCTCCGACGCGTAGGATTTCGTTCGAGTAGATCGGCAAAAGGACGACGAACGGCATGCCGAAGATCGTCAGAATGCCTATGTAGATAAGCAGTAGCGCGATGGAGAAATGATTCCTGGCATACCGCAATCCCTCCGTGAAATGGAGCCACCCGCTTTCCACTTTCATGTGTGGCGCTCTAGCCGGGCGTATCAGGAGTAAAGCGACGATTACGGTGAGAAAGCTGGCCGCGTTCGCGTAGAAGTTGATGGCCGCTCCGTATCTGGCGAGCAGCAAACCGGCCACGGCCGGGCCGATCATCCTCGCTCCGTTGAACTGGGCGGAGTTCAAGGCGATCGCGTTCATCAGATCCTCGCGAGGCACGAGGTCGGGTATCATCGCCTGCCAGGCCGGGAACGCGAAAGCCGTTCCGAGACCGGTGGCCAAGGTGAGAGCGTAAATACAAAAATTGTTGAGTCGCCGCAAAGTGGTCAGCAGACCGAGGGCGAGCGCGACTACCAGTAAAAAGGCTTGGGTCGCCAAGAGAAGACTGCGCCTATCGGTCCTGTCGGCCACCGCTCCTGCGTAGAGCACGAAAAAGAACACCGGAAGGCTATTCAAGAAATTTACCACGCCCAAAGCGAACGCCGACTTGGTAAGGACAAAGACCACCCAGCTCAAGGCCACCGTCTGCATCCATGTTCCAACGTTAGAAAGCAGGGAACCGGTCCACATATAAGCAAAATCGCGGTGATAGAAAGACACGAAAGTCCTGCCCAGCGGCTTCGCTTTTGCGAAGATTCCGTGCTCAGGATGAGCTGCATCGACCTCGAGGACTTCCTCCTCCGGAACCTCCGCTTCTCGTTGTCGGTTGGGTCTGCCATCATCGCTCATGCGCCGGAATAACATAGATTCGGTTTTAAACAACGGCGATCGCTGGTTATCGACCTATACTATTCGTTCTGCGCGAGATTTTCAAGGATATTAACGTGCGGTGGTCATTAGAGAGAGTTTCCGCATGAGCGGGCAGAAATTTTAGGGAATAAGAACTCGAGCCGCGAAAACCGATTCGGCGTCGCGCGAGGGGGTGCCGGCGCGCCGACGCCGAGCCTCTTTCGAGATTCGGGAGGGATGCGCGTTGAAGATAGCGCTCGTGGCCGGCCCTTGGCTCCCCGTGCCTCCGCCGGGGTACGGTGGGGCGGAGATCATCGTGAAGGGCCTGGCGGATGGCTTGGTGCAGAGGGGGCACGAGGTGATCCTCTTCGCCTCCGGCGATTCCGAAACCGCGGCCAAACTCGTGCCTTACACCCCCAAGCATATAGGCCAGGATTGGCCCGGGTACGGTCATTACCTCGGGGATGGCTTCTCGGAATTCGCTTACGTTCGTTCGTTCCTTGAAAAAGTCGATCTCGTCCACGACCACACGCTTCACCACCACATTGGCTTGCCGATCAAGGCGATTCACACTTTGCACGGGCCCGCCCAGTGGGGAGCGGAGACCGCTCGAAAGATGAGCGCCCTGAACCAACCCAATTATTTCGTGGCCATAAGCGAAACGCAAAGAAGGCTGTACGGTGAAGAGGGCATCAACTTCGTCGGGACGGTCCATAACTGCATCGAAGTAACCCCCATTCCGTTCTCCAAAGAGAAAGGCGCATATGCGGTCTTCGTCGGGCGCGCCAGCTGGGAGAAGGGTCCCGACGTCGCGGTAAGGGTGGCCAAGAAGGCCGGCATCCCGCTGGTGATGGCCGTCAAGATGACCGAGCGCCACGAGCAGGAGTACTTCAGGGCCCGCGTCGAGCCGCTCTTGCGCACCGCCGAGGTGAAGCTCTTGGGCGACGTTTCCGCGGAAGAAAAATTCAAGCTCTACATGGGAGCCGGCGTTACCCTCTTCACGTCCCAGTGGGAGGAACCTTTCGGGCTCGTCATGATCGAATCCATGGCTGCGGGGACTCCGGTTCTCGCCTTCAAGCGGGGCGCTGCTCCGGAGATACTGGAGGACGGAGTGACCGGTTACCTTTGCGAGGACGAAGACGATATGGCGTCGAAAGTGCATCTGGCCTTGAGGCTCGATAGGGAGACGTGCCGCGAGCGGGTTGCTGAGAAGTTCTCCGTCGGAAAAATGGTCGAAAAGTACGAGCGCATCTACGAGATGGTGTATGCGGGCGTTCGTCGGGGGATCACCGTCGGCGACGTCATGACCAGGAGAGTTATCTCCGTTTCGCCGGAAACGACGCGGGAGGAGCTGGCCGAAATCTTCACCCGTCACGATATAAGCGGCGTCCCCGTCTTGAAAGAGGGTCGCTTGGTCGGCTTGGTCAGCGAAACGGACATCTTGGCCAAGGTGGGAGAAAGGGTGGGCGACTTCATGACCAAACGCGTTGTGACCCTCTCCGAGTCGGACACGGTGGAATACGCGGCGACCGTTCTCCTGAGGAACAACATAAAAAGGGCGCCGGTAGTCCGCGATGGCAAAGTTATCGGCATAGTGACTAGGCACGATTTGGTAAGGGCGCTGGCGCTTCGAGGGCCGGTTTCAGAGGTCGGGAAAGCGGCTTAGCGCCGCCGGATCCTTTGCGGTCAAAAGGATCGGTTATCGAAATCCGTGAATGATCGCTTGAGTTATCCAGAACGTGAGCTTTTCGATCTCGAGAAGGAGGTGCGCGTGATCTCGATCGCCGTTGCGAGAGAATTTATCGAGGGGCTCGAGTTTCCGGCCACGAAGGAGGAATGCGCGCGATATGCCGCGAAGAAAAAAGCCCCCCGCGCCCTGATCGACGCCATCCTGCAGATGCCCGGAGAGAAGTACCAGAAAGCAGATGATTTCTGGCGGAGCTACGCTGAGCTCGAGGCCAAGCTCGAAATGGAAAGCAAGGCCAAAAGACAAAAAAGGCGGCTGAAGGGCGCATGAGAAGCCGGATTGACAATCACCGGACGATCTTGCAGACTTAGAGCTGCGTTGGCTTAATTTAAGGCTTTACTTTAGGTTAATGGTATAGGGAATCTTCGGCCTGGCGACCGCCGATGCGGCCGAGATTCGCGGGCGTTTACCTGGGAGAAGCTTGCTTTGCGGTATATCGGAATAGATTTGGCTTGGAGCGACGGGGGCACCACCGGGATGGCCGTTCTCGACGGGTACGGCAACCTTCTGGACGATGCTTTGCTCATCGATCTAGAAGATATCGCCGAATTCGCCCGCTCGCGGGCCGGAAGCGAGTGCCTCGTCGGGATAGACGCTCCCCTCATCGTGAAGAACCGGGTCGGCTGCCGGGGGTGCGAAAGGGAGCTCACAAGGAGGGGCGTTCCAATTTTCCCCGCCAACCGCTCGTGGTTGCCGATGACCGATGGGCGACTTCGGGGCGAGGCTCTCGTCGAAATGCTCGAGGAACGGGGGTTCGCGCTGACCGATTTGCATCCCAAAGATGTGGGTCCCGGCCGCCACATTTACGAGGTTTACCCGCGCTCGATATTGCATTATCACCTTTTCGACCGCGTCAGCGGACGGTCGAGGACCCTTCGCTATAAGCGCGCTCGAGGGGTTGGGCTGGAAGGAGCGAGGAAGGGTATAATCGAGCTGAGGGATCTACTCGCCCGCTTGGAACTGCCGATCAAGTTCGATTTTGGAAGCATGACCTACCCCGTCAGAGATGAAGATGTCCAGGGGTATGGCTGGAGAGAGCTGAGGGCGGTGGGGGACGTTTTCGATGCCGTTCTATCGGCCTACGCGGTATATTCCGCGGACGCTTTTGGTTATGTCGGCGGCGAGGTGTTGGGCGATATGGAGGAGGGTTTCATCCTCGCGCCGCCGGATATAAGGGCCATCGGAGGTCGCGATGCCTGAGCTTCCGGATGTGGAGATCGCGAGGCGCGCTCTCTTCAAGCGAGGCGTCCTGGGGAAAAAAATCGCCGCGTTCGAGGTCGTGCGAGCACCGGGGACGCTGGTCAGAACTCTGCAGGGAATTTCCGAGGAGGAGTTCAGGCGCGCCGTAATCGGGGCCTCGTTCGAGGAATTCACCCGCAAAGGGAAATTCCTGATCGCTACGCTATCGACCGGGGAAGTGATAGTCTTTCATTTCATGCTCAGCGGATGGCTCGAGTATTTTCCTTCGGGGGTAGAGATCTCGGATAAAGCTCGAAAGCACGCGAAGCTAGAATTCACTTTCGATGATGGCTCCGCGCTGTTGTTCACCGATCCGCGGAACATGGGAAGGGTTTTCTTGATCGAAAAGGGCGAATACGAGCGTGCGGGCGTGCTCGCCCGCATGGGCGTCGAGCCGCTCAGCGAGGAATTCACGCTGGAGCGCTTGAAGAGCATTATAGATGCGGGCGCCGGCAGAACGGTTAAAGACCTCATCACGGATCAAGAGAAAATCGCGGGCATAGGCAACATTTACTCCGATGAGATACTGCGAAGGGCCGGCATAAGGCCGGATAGGAGAGCTGCAACCCTGACTCCCGAAGAGGTCGGAAGGCTGCACCGCGCCATACCCGCCGTTCTGAGAGAGGGGATAGCCGAGATGGAGGCCGGCCGCGAGGTCCACTCGCTCGCGTGGAGGAAGAAGGGGGCGCTTTGTCCAGGCTGCGGCGGCGAAGTGGTCGCGGTAAAAAAGGGCGCGACGCACTACTACTGGTGCCCGCGCTGCCAGAAATAGGAAAGCTCCGCGCGCACGGGTTGCGCGCGCTTTGGCGAAGCCTTGAGCCGTTCATTTGGGCTCGAGCGAGAAACGCATTTGAGCGGCCCGCCCAATGGCGCTTTTTGACCTTTGCGGGCCGCATGCCGATCGGATAGCATCCTCCGAGGATAACTGCCCCCTTCGAAGCGCTCAAAAGGTTCTCGACCGTCCGTTTGAGCTGAATTCTTGGCATTTCCTGGATGCGAACTTTTTACGGTTCTTCCATTGACAAGGGCTTCGTTCGCCGTATAATTGTAAACCATACGATGACTACCGGTTAACAAAAAGGGCGCCGAGGCGAATCACAACGGATCGGCGCTCTGGAAAGAGGAAAGGAGTTGGGTTGAAAAGGCGGACGACGATCGCGACAAAAGACATGTTGATGGTGGCGCTGGTGGCGGCGTTGACCGCCGTCGGTGGTTGGTTGAGCATACCTTTGAAACCGGTTCCATTCACCTTGCAGGTGTTTTTCGTTCTCCTCGCCGGGATGGTTCTTGGCCCCAACCTCGGCGCGCTGAGTCAGATTGTCTACGTTTTGCTGGGGGTCGTTGGGTTGCCCGTTTTCGCGAATGGCGCTTCGGGGCCCGGGACACTGGTGGGCCCGACGGGCGGATACCTGATCGGCTTCGTGGTCGGCTCCTACGTCGTCGGTTTGCTGCATTCCGGGAAGGACCGCCCCCTTTTCATCCGGATCATATCTCCGCTGGTCGGACTTTTCGTCATCTACTTGTTCGGCGCGGTTCAGCTTTCCTACGTTACCGGTTTTTCGCCGGTTAAAGCGCTCGCGGTGGGGGTCGCACCGTTTATCCTTTTCGATCTGATAAAGGCCGTTCTGGCCGCAATCGTGGCGGATCGCCTGAAGGCCGTCGGCTATGCTTTCGGCTCGGAAAAAGCGGCGGCCAAGGAGGGAGCCGGTAAGGCATCCGCCTAGCGAAAGCGGCGAACTCGCCGCGCTTGAGACCGGCGAAAGACGGCGAGACTGCGATTTGAGATGCCCTCCTCCGTGCCGGGGCGCCGATGGGGTTGGCGGTGCCCCGGCCTTCTTTAAGCCGAAAGGCGCTTTCCTTTTGAGTATTCTCGAACGATAGAGGCCGCCTTCGCGAGGTCTTCCGCGAATCGGCGCCTTCTTTCTTCGGCGCCTGTCCCGAAAGCCCTGAGGACCGCCGCGGGATGATAGGTGGGGAGCACCTTGATGCTCCGCCATTCGTAAACACCCCCGCGACCCTCGGTGAGTTTGAAGTCGGCGCCCAAAAACCACTGTGCGGATTTCGCACCCAGCGCGATTATCAAAAACGGATTGATCGCGCCTATCAATCGCTCCAGGAACGGCCGGCATGCCTCGATCTGTCCGGAGGTCGGCGGTTTATTCTGCTTTTTGGAATCGACCAGGCGGTAAGAGCGGTAAAACACGACGTTGGTTACATAAAAATCCTTTTCCGCGTCCAAACCGAGCTCGCCGAGAGTTCGGTCGAGCAGATGGCCGGCCGCTCCGACGAACGGGCGGCCCTGGCGCTCCTCTTGCTCCCCGGGTCCTTCACCGACGATCAGGAGGCGCGAATTCGGATTTCCCCTTCCGAGGACGAGGCGGTCGCCTTCTCTGGTCTTGCATTCGGCGCACGTTTCGACCTCGGATCCGATTTCCTCGATGATCTTCTCTTTATCGAGCATCGGGCTCGCTACCTGCTGCTGGGCCGCTTTTCGGCCGGCGATCGGCGCCTTCCGCGAATCTCCTTCAAAAATACCCAAATGGAACATCGGCGAATGCCGGATCTCGGTCGGCTGACGGCGGCATTCTCTTCTCGCGCGAGAAGAGAATGCTCCGTTCCCGAACGGGCTGAAACCGACGGGCTTCGCTTCCCGCTTGACATCTTCGCTCAGGGATGCGAGCTTATTTCAGATGGTCGACCGCTGCTGGTTGTGCTGCATTTTGGGTATATGCGCCGTGAGTCGCGCAGTCGTTTCGCAGCGCGTTTGAAACTCGCATATCGAATCCGGCGCGGGCGCATGCGGGGTTTCACCGCATTTGAGCGGAAGGGTTCTAAAACGTTTTAAATAAGCCAAAGGAGACGCCGTGCGAACGGATATTTTCGAGCAAATTCCGGTCATCACGGCCACAGGGGAGATCGATCACTACACCGCGAAGCCGATAGAGGATCGGATAATCGAGCTGACCGACGAGGGCTGGAAATTCCTCGTGCTCGACTTCCACGAAGTGAGCTACCTCGATTCCGCGGGAGTGGCTCTCATCATCCTCGCCATTCAGAAAGTCAATCCCGTTGGCGGAAGCGTCGCTCTCGTCACGGAGAACAAAAACGTCCTAAAAATCCTGGAAATAGCGGGCCTCACGCAGTTGACGGAGAACTTCGCGATTTTTCCGGACTTGAAAAGCGCCCTTTCGGCGATGAAGGAGCGCAAGGGCTGATGGCGCTCGATGAGCTCAGATTTGAAATTCCCAGCGAAGGAAGCCAGATATCGCGCGCTCGCTCGATAGTCGCGGGATTTGCCATCGATCGCGGCTACGATGAAACGCTGGTCTATCAAGTTAAAGTGGCCGTATCCGAAGCCGTGGCCAACGCCATAGAGCACGGCTCACCTAAGGGATCGCTGAACAAAGTGCAGATCGACCTCAAAGATTCAAAGGATATGCTGGTGATAGAGGTAAAGGATGAGGGGCGCTTTAAGCGAAGGCTGCCAACCTTTCAGCCGGGAGGCAGCGTGAGGGGCCGAGGCCTTTTTCTCATCTCAGCGATGATGGACGAGGTGGATATTATAGAATCTCCCAACGGAACCACTCTTCGCCTCGTAAAGCGCAAAGGGGCTGGCGGCTAGTTGGAATGATCGAGGCTTTGCCACCGCGGCATTGAATTGATCCGTTTGGGGTATCAATTGCACGCGGTGGGGCGTTGGCCCCGCTGGCCGGTTTCGAAGTTTTCGCGGCTCGCTCGACGCGAGCGCGGTTTGGGATGGCGTCGGGCCGAGAAGACGCTTATACTGGACGAAAAGCCGAAAGAAGAGAGAAGACGATGAAAGTATTGTTTGTTCAGCCGTACGACAGGGCCGGCAGCGTTAAGCTGTTCGGCAGGGTTTACATGAGCCAGCTCACACTTCCGCTGCTGGCCTCTTTAGTCTCTCCCGATCACGAAGTCAGAATCGTCGACGAGAACGTCGATCCGATAGACTACGAGTGGCCGGACGTGGTTGGCATAACCACTCTGACGCAGGTGGCTCCGAGGGCTTATGCGATAGCGGATGAATTCAGGCGCAGGGGAAAGAAGGTGATCTTGGGCGGCGTGCATCCCAGCCTTCTTCCCGAGGAGAGCTTAGCTCACGCCGATGCCGTAGTCGTGGGGGAGGCCGAAGGCGTCATCAACGAAGTTTTAGCCGACCTCGCTTCCGGAACATCGAAGAGGATATATAAGCGGTCCTCGAAGCCGGATCTCGTGGGCATGCCCCTCCCTCGGCATGACTTGGTCGATATGAGCAAGTACATCGATATACCGAAAGTCGAGACCTCGAGGGGATGTCCATTCAACTGCAACTTCTGCTCGACGACGCCGATGTTCGGCAATCGGATGAGATATCGCCCGGTGAACGAGGTCGTTGAGGAAATCAAAAAGATAAAAGCGGAATTCGTCTTTTTCACCGACAACAACATCGTGGGAAATCCCAAGTACGCCAAAGAGCTGTTCAGGGCTTTGATTCCCCTCAAGATAAGCTGGATAAGTCAGGGTTCGCTCAACTTGGCGCACGATCTGGAGCTCCTGAAGTTGGCGGCCAGGAGCGGCTGCATAGGGATGCTCATAGGGTTCGAATCGCTGGGGAGCCGGGTCATCGAGGCGCTTGGAAAGAAGGTCAACAAGGTTTCCGAATATGCGAGGGACGTTTGGCGACTTCACAAGCACGGTATAGGCATCATCGGTTGTTTCGTATTCGGTTTCGACGAAGATGACGAATCGGTTTTCGACCGAACGGTTGAATTCGTCAAGAAAGTAAACATCGACGTGCCCCAATTCACCATCCTCACCCCTTACCCCGGAACGGCCTTGAGGGAGCAACTGGAAAGGGAGGGGCGCATATTCCACAGCCAGTGGGACAAATACGACGTGGGGCACGTCGTATTTAAGCCCGCCAAAATGACCGCCGAAGCGCTTCTCAACAACTACCGAAGGGTTTGTCGAGAGCTTTTCTCCTGGTCTCAAATGATCCGAAGGGCACTGCGCTCTTCTTTGTATCTTCGTTCTCCGTACAAAACGACCGTCTTCTGGGAGATCAACGTCGTTTATCGGCGTTTGTTCGAGCTGAGCGCGAACGACGTCCACGTAGGACCGGTCTCACATCTCTCCCTCGAGTATTCGTAGGGGATGGCCGCCCCATTTTGCGCAGTTCCAGCCGACCGACTTGCCGGTCAAAGCGGAATTTGGAGGGGTGCGCGAACGCGTCCCGGCATGGGTAAATTGGATGCGGAATGAAAGCCTTTGTAGTCGGCGCGGGCGGATATATAGGGGCCTCCCTCGTTAAAACCCTTATGGCAAGGGGCTACGAGGTGCGCGGTCTGGTCAAGAATCCGGCGCGACTGCGCAACCTGACCGACGTGGGCGCGGATGCCGTTTTGGGGGACATCCGCCATCCCGAATCTTTGCGTGGACTTTTTGATGGCGTCGACGTCGTGTTTCACTTGGTTGGCGTCATAGTCGGCTCGGAAGAAGAAATATTCCTGACCAACGTCGAGGGAGCGAAAAATGCAGCAGACGCCGCCCTCGCTGCCGGAGTCGAGAAGTTCGTATTCGCTTCGAGCTGCGCCGTGTACGGGGACCACGGCGATAGTCTGGTCACGGAGGAGACGGATTGCCGTCCCGCAACTGCCTACGGGATTTCTAAGCTGGAGGCCGAACGGGTCGTAGGCGAGACGGCCGGACGCGAGATGCCGTACGCGATTTGCAGATTGGGCGGGGTGTACGGGCCTAGAAGTCAAATGCTTATGCTGCAAAGCGGCGGTCGGATGCACGTGAGGTTCCTCGGCGAGGGCAAGAATTGGATTTCTCCGATACACGTGGAGGATGCGGCCGAAGCTCTCATCGCGGTAGCCGAAAGGGGGCGGTCCGGCGAGGTTTACAACGCCGCGGACGACGATCCCGTTCGTCTTAAAGAATTTTACACGTACCTCGCCCACCAGCTGGGCGAACCTGAGGCAAAGCACATCAGCGAGGCGACGGCGAAAAGGATGGCGCGCATCGCCGGCTTTTTTGGAAGGATTACCGGAAAAACCGTCGTGTTCAACGCCGATTTCGTGAAAATGATTTTTTCATCTCTGAGGGTTTCCAACGAGAAGATGAGAAGGGAACTGGGCGTCGCGCTTAAGTATCCGACTTTCAAGATCGGGATCGACGCCGTGCTGAAGGAGTTGCGCGCGAGCGCTGCGGCGGGATAAGGCCCAAAAATCGCCCCCTCATTTCTCTGCGGGTACGCGTGTGTTAATATTTTCCATGGAAATTTCCCGGAGGGGCGCGCTCCCTCGATCAAGCCGCGAAAAACCGGCCGAGAGCGCTCTTATCGAGCGCCCGCGGCGCGATGCGGCCATGGAGCGCGCCCAACGCTGAGGTATGGCGACCATCCACATGGCGACTTCCGAAGCGGCTGAGCAGTCGGATCCGTCGCTGAGCATCAAAGGCATAAAAAGGCTTATCCTCGGGCGGCCGATAGACACCAAGAGGATGTCCGAGGAGCGCCTCATAAAAACGCTCGCGCTGGCCGTCTTCTCTTCGGACGCCCTCTCCTCCGTAGCTTACGCGACGGAGGAGATACTGCTTATCTTGATGCTGGCGGGTGCTGGCGCTCTCGGTTTATCGCTTCCCATCGCCGGCGCGATCGTCCTTCTCCTCGCCATCATATCGATCTCTTACAGACAGGTCATACTCGCATATCCGTCCGGTGGAGGGGCGTATATCGTCGCCAAAGATAACTTGGGAGAAAACGCCGGGCTCGTTGCGGGCGCATCGCTTCTCATAGATTACGTGCTGACCGTCGCGGTCAGCGTCGCCGCCGGCGTGGCGGCCATCACGTCGGCCGTGCCGGCGCTTCACGAGCATAAGGTGGCTTTGGGGGTTCTTTTGGTCGCCCTGATAGCGATCGCCAATTTAAGGGGCGTGCGCGATTCGGGAAAAATATTCGCGCTCCCCACGTATTCCTTTATAATCGCCCTCTTCTCTCTGATCATCGTCGGCCTGGTTCGGTATTCGATGGGCCTGAGGTTCGAAGGAAGCGGCTCCACCGCCGAGGCCGCGGCCGTTCAGGGGATTACCATCTTCCTCGTCCTGCGCGCTTTCGCCTCGGGCTGCGCCGCCCTCACCGGCGTGGAGGCGATAAGCAACGGCGTGCAATCCTTCAAAAAACCCGAGGCGAAAAACGCGAGGACGACGCTCACTTGGATGGCCATCATCCTCGGATCGCTGTTCATGGGCATAACCGCATTGGCACATCTTTACGGCATTAAGCCAAGTCACTCCGAGACGGTCGTATCTCAGCTGGCGCGCGGAATTTTCGGGGAGGGACCTATTTACTATCTCGTGCAGGCGGCCACCGCTCTTATCCTCGTCGTCGCGGCCAACACGAGCTTTGCGGATTTTCCACGCGTCTCTTCGATAATGGCCGGAGACGGTTTCATGCCGAAGCAGCTTCGGAACCGCGGCGATAGGCTGGCCTTCTCGAACGGGATATTGTTGTTGGCGGCATTCGCCTCCTTTCTGATTATCGCCTTCGGCGGAGAGACGCACCGCCTGATACCCCTTTACGCAGTCGGCGTTTTCACGAGCTTCACTCTGTCGCAAACCGGAATGGTCCGGCACTGGCTGAAGAGCCGAGAACCCGGCTGGCGGTTGAGGGCGGCGATAAACGCTGTGGGAGGGGCGACGACGTTCGTCGTGCTATTGGTGATCGCCGCAACGAAGTTCCTGAGCGGCGCCTGGATCGTCATCGCCGTGATTCCCCTCCAAATCATGGGCTTTAAGAAAATCAAGAAACATTACGAGTCGGTGGCGGCCGAGCTTTCGGTTCACAATCTCGATTTCGACATCGAAACTTTGGAGTTCCGCATGCCGCTGGCTCTGAAGCACAACGTCGTCGTCCTGGTGTCGCGCGTCCACGTCGGAACGGTGAGGGCAGTCGAGTACGCCAAGTCGCTGGCCGACGGGGATCCGATCAGGGCGATCCACGTCGCGACCGATCCCGACGAAGCCAAAAGGATCGAGCGGGAGTGGGAGAAATACGGTTTCGATATTCCCCTCGAAATCCTGGCGTCGCCATTTCGCGACATCACCGGGCCTCTGATCGCGAGGTTAAAAGAGATAGACCGCGAGGACGACAACGACATCATAACGGTCGTCATCCCGGAGTTCGTCTGCAAGAAATGGTGGGAGCACTTCCTTCACAACCAAACGTCGCTGATCTTGAAGGCGCGGCTGTTTTTCTGGCGAAAAGCCGTCGTGGTTAGCGTTCCGTATCACCTGTAAATGCGGGTTCGTTCGTCCGGTTCGTTCAACGGGCGCGGCCCTTTGCCCGCGAGCCGAGCGATCGCGTTTTGGGTGCTTCCCGTTTGATGCCGCTCGGGATCGGAGGCGAAATCGCTGAACTTCGCCGGTGTATAATGGGAGAAAGCTATGGAGAGATGGTTGTGGCCCGGTACGCGGTCTTGGACGGGGAAGGCGAAGCGGACGAGAAAGGCTGCGAAGGGAAGGTTGTAGCGGAAATGAAAAGGTACAGGTGCGGGGTTTGCGGTTATGTATACGACCCGGAGGTCGGCGATCCAGATTCGGGAATCGACCCGGGGACGGCGTTCGAGGAGCTTCCCGACGGTTGGGTTTGCCCCTGGTGCGGATCGGATAAAACGCATTTCTATCCGGTGGATTAATGGCGGATCGTTTGCTTTGAGGAGGCACAGATGGGAGTTAGGGAGATAACGACGGGAGTGTACATCGTCGGTGCCCAGGATTGGGATAGGCGCTTGTTCGATGCTCTGATACCGCTTCCGGACGGGACGAGCTACAACTCGTACCTTATCAAAGGGTCCGAAAAAACGGTTCTGATAGACACCGTCGATCCGACGAAGACGTCCGAACTTCTGGAAAATCTGCAGAAGCTGGAAATCAGCGCTATCGATTACATCGTCTCAAACCATGCCGAACAGGATCACTCGGGGTCCATTCCCGCGGTTCTGGATCTCTATCCGAATGCCAAGGTGATGACGAACCCCAAGTGCGCCGGCTATCTGAGAGATTTGCTGGCGCTCGAAGATGACAGGTTCGTCGAAATAGCAGACGGCGAAACCGTATCTTTGGGCGATAAGACGCTTCAGTTCATCTATGCGCCGTGGGTCCACTGGCCCGAGACGATGTTCACCCTTCTTGTGGAAGACAAGGTTTTGTTCACTTGCGACTTTCTCGGTGCGCACTACGCGACCGGCGATCCGTTCGGAGTCGACGCCTATGTCGTTCACAAGTCGGCGAAAAGGTACTACGCCGAGATCATGATGCCGTTTAAAGTCCACGTTAAGAAGCACCTCGAAAAGATCTCGGCGCTCGACGTAAAAGCGATTGCCCCGAGTCACGGCCCTCTCTACTCTGAGCCGAATCTCATCCTCAAGGCGCACGCCGATTGGGTGTCGGACGCGGTAAATAACGAGGTCGTGATTCCCTACGTCTCCATGCACGGAAGCACCGAGAGGATGGTGGATTATTTCGCCAGCGCTCTCATAGAGCGGAAGGTGGTTCCCAAGCCCTTCAACATGACGAAAGCCGACATCGGTGAGCTGGCGACGGCCATAGTAGACGCGGCCACCCTCGTCATCGCCACCCCTACAGTTCTCACCGCGGCCCATCCCGTGGTCGTTTCCACTGCGTATTTGATCAACGCCTTGAGACCCAAGCTCAGGTACGCCGCCGTTATCGGCTCGTACGGGTGGGGCGGAAAGGCCGCTGAGCAGCTCGTCGGAATGCTATCGAATCTGGAGGCGGAATTCCTCGAGTCGGTCATCGTTAAAGGCTTACCCAAGGGCGATGATTTCAAGGCGCTCGACGCTCTGGCGGACGAAATCCGCCGCAGGCACGTGGAAGATCGAGAGGTAAGGCATTAAGCGGCGCAGTCCGTTCCCGGGGAGTTCACATTCTGGCGGTAATCCTGCGGATGGGCGTTTACGCGTTTGGGACCGTGTCCGCAGGCTTGCACATGGGTCAGTGCATCGCGCGGTGATCCGCCGGGTGCGCGTTTGCATTCGCGCCGTGAACCGTAAGCGGGTGGCATTCGGTCCGTTCGGGTGACGGCGGTCCGTTCCCCGAACGGACCGTTTCGTTCATGCGTCAACGAACGTTGTTCGCAACGCAAAAGCAAACGCGCAATCCGAACCCCCGATGCGGATTATTGGTGCGCACCCGCGCGGATGGTTCAACGGTGCTCCAAACGTTTCGGCGATAATCCAACCCGCTCCGCTTGCGATTTTCTCAATCTTCGTTATAAAGGCTGGGATCCGGCCGCATCTCCACTGAACTTTGGCGATATCCCGGATTTGCGGTAGAGCTCCATTCGGTTTGACGCATCCCTTTTTTGATCATTTATACGAAAGGTGGTCACATGAGGGGCAGGTCTCTCGTTTTGTTGTTCGCGTTGCTTCTTCAGCTGGTTCTATACCCGCTTTTGCTCGACATCGGGATCAGAGGTCCAGCTTCGCTGGCGCTTTCGGTCTCGCTCGGGCCACTCGCGGCTATGTACTTTATGTCGGGCAATAAGAGGCGCTTGGCGCCCGCTTTGGCGTTAGGCATTCCACTCGAGGTCGTCGGTTTACTCCGCGCGTTTGCGCCCCAAATCGCCATATCATCGCTGTACGCGGTCCTCGGTCTCGGTTTCTATGGATATGCCGTCTACGCGATTATCTCCGACATAGTAACCGTGCGAGCGATAAACCTGGCGACGATATCGGACGCCGCGAGCGGTTATCTCCTCTTGGGGATCTCCTGGGTCGCCCTGTACGCGCTTCTGGAGGACGTTCGGCGCGGGTCGTTTGCAAACGTTACGGGAACGTTCGATTTAACCTACTACAGCTTCATAGTTTTGACGGGCGTTGGGACCAGCACCGTCACTCCGGTATCCAGTCTCGCTCAATCTCTCACCGTGGTCGAAGCGGTCGTTGGCGTGCTTTACGTCGCTATATTGATAGCTCTTCTGGTGGGCGTGTACAGCGCGTCGGTGCTGGGAAGAAAGCGATGAGGAATCTTCAAGGAATCGGATGACGATGACCGGCTGTTTCTCGCCTCGCTTGGGTCAAAACCAGCGGGAAACCATCGGAGCGCTCGAGTTTACATTTTGAGCGTTCGGTTAGCTTTCCGATTGGAAAAATAAGCGCGCTCCTCTAGCGGCGATTAAATAATCTACTTTAGACCCCGAGCGCATCTGAAGTCCCTCTCTTCCCGGCGAGATGGCTAACGGCAAGGGGCTAGCCGGACTCTTCAGCTTGTGGGGCGCGATTTTGAAATTTACAAAGGCTTGCATTGTTTGAGCTGTTAAAAAAGAAAAATAGGAGGTCTGAGAAGCTTGGATATCCCTCTTGCCCGAATCAAGAGTCAATCCATACACGGCAAGAAAGCGTTCGCAAGCCAAAGCCTTGCAGGTATTAAGGAGTTTCTTTATCTGTCTTCTTCCCTTTACGGAATGACTGTGGGTTCACCGGGTCATTTCTTTGCCTACGTTTCTTATCCTGGAATTTCACTGATGCTGAACCGTTTCTTAATTCGTGGATTAAGCTATTCTATCGAGGCCGACATAGTCCACAAGACATACCTCGAAACCGGAAAACCGAATCGAAGTAGCCAGTTAAAGAAACACCGTTGTCAAGATTTCCGATTACTTTTGACGCCACAACTTTTTCTGCATCAATTGTTGCTCTTAACTTACATCTGCAGGTTTAAAAGCGCAGCAAACCTGCCCCGGATTTCAGTGTACGCTAAAGCTGCGTCCGGTAAAGTGGCTGGTTACGCAATACCATCGAGTGGTGACTGGCGCAGACTCTATAGGTTGTTGTAAAGAATTCCGATTAGGCCTCCGGCTAATGTGTATCCAATCAAGTACTCGATTAGCCAATAGTACCCATACCGCTTTGGGACAAACTCTTCGGCGAAAAAGAACAGGGCTTCCACGCTCTGCCTAGACATGATAAGTGCAGCGGCAAGGCCGAATATCAGCCCTTTTACAACTGGTGTGACTTCTGGTATCCCTTCGTGAAAGAGAGAGAATATGACGCCCAGAATACCTAGGTGAACTACGGAAATCGCTAAAAGAACTATCGTTCGTTTCGCGTTGCTTTCATAATGCCTGGCGGCTTTGAACTCGCCGTGCTTCGAAAAGAACAGCACGTCAGAAAAGAGAAACAGTAAGAAAATTACAACACCTGCCACGCCACCCGCAGCTAGTCCGGACAGCATGGGTTTCCTCCTGTTGTAATATTGGTATTGCTTCTTGAAATGCTTATACTAGTCCGCATAATAGCCCAAGTACTGTTCAGTTGCAATATAGCGCTGCCTTACACAAGAAGTACTCGAAATCAATTCAATCAGTGCCGATAACCCTTATCCTGCCCGGCGCTTTGCGCTTTTAAATGGCCGCAACGGGTTTTCCTGAAGTACCCCCTCATTTACCAAAAAAGAAGGCACGAAGATATGAAAGGCGGTGTTATAGGTGGCGGCAGCCGCAACGGATTTTTCCAAATATTTCAAACATGACTCTCTAATTTGCGCAGGTAAAAAGCTTTTGAAGTCTTCTTCGAAGAAGCGTTTAACGTGGAATTCATAATCACGAAGAGTGCGCTCCGAACGGCCTTCTAGCCTTTTGACCCGCAAAAATACATCCAAATAAAAACGCCAGTCGAAGGTAGAATTAACAACTTCGTTGCTTTCTATTCGACCGGCATCGACTTGCGTGGGCCCAGTAGGATTCGAACCTACGACACGCGGATTATGAGTCCGCTGCTCTGACCAGCTGAGCTATGGGCCCTTTCGACAGTTCGAGATCTCTGCTACAGACGCGCTCAGATGCCCCAAAGCGCGCCTCCGAACGCCACGATTATACGCGCAGCGCGCGAAGTTATCAACGCCATCCCGGAGAAGAACCTCGAGGATGATTATCACCTTACATTTGAGGATGCAAATTAAAGACCTTCCCAAATGAGCATGTCCAGTGGTCGGTTGGGATTTTACGATGCAAAACGCTTCTTCCAATCTGGAGAAATCAAGCCGTGCAAATAAATTTGGATGTCTTTTTGAAATGCACGCGTTTAAGGCTCTGGACGCTTATCGTATCTAAAACTTGTAGTTGCTTCCGACTTTGGTATTTCATCTTCGGCAATGATACTGAACAAAAACGATTTTTATAGTCACAAAAGTAATTCCAATTTGGCGCGCCGATTTGGATTTTATTATTTGGAAATAGAGAACCTTGTGAAAATGATGGACATTAGGCTTCCTATAAGGGTGAAAGAGCGCATTAAAAAGGGCTTAGCAAAGTACGCTAAGATATTGGCTGATGCTCGAGATAAAAACCTTGGAGAGGCTGACACGAGCAAAATAGTGGTTGATGTGCTGAGTGATGTTCTTGGCTACAACAAATTCTTTGACGTAACAGCAGAATTCAGGATTCGGGGCAAATTCGCCGACTTTGTGGTGAGGCTAAACGACATGCAGAGGGTGATCGTCGAGGTCAAATCAATCGGAACTGCTTTAAGAGCAGACCACATAAGACAGGCTGTGGAATACGGCGCAACCGAAGGAATAGAATGGGTGGTACTTACAAATGGAGCAGAGTGGCAGGTATATCACATTAAGTTCGAAAAGCCGCTTGAATGGGATTTCGTATATTCGGTTGACTTTCTCGATAAATCGATGGCGACGGAAGAAAAGATACGGTTGCTCTATTTGATATCAAAAGAATCGGTGAAGAAAAACGAAATTGCTGAGTATTGGCAGAAAAAGGTCGCTCTTTCAGCAAAAAACGTTGTCTCTATTCTTCTTTCAGATCCGTTAATTGAACGCGTAAGACGCGAACTTAAAAATCTCACAGGATACCGTATCTCGCCTGATGAGTTAAGAGCTCTTATGAAATCGCAGGTACTTAGACCAAGTTTTGGCGAGATTGTGATATCTGCCATCTCGACTAAACAGGCCAGGCGCAAACGAAAAAAGCCCGCAAAAAAAGTCGCCTAAAGTTGGCCGTAAGGAATTTGGCGGATCGAAGGGCAGAAGCGTTGCTCAAAACCGCTGGGATTAAAATGAGTGCTCGCTCTTTTGCGATCTAGATCCTAAGCGGTCCACTCCCAAAATGGACCGAACTGACGTTAATAGTCTTAGAGGCTGCGAGTCGTAACATCTCATCGTAATACTATTGCACGCGCACGTATGCAGCGCAACCGAGGCTCAATGATGCGCAAACCAGCGGCCCGATCCCCGATCGGGCCCTACAGGGGATAACGCCGTTTTGGTGATGCGAACGCGATGCGCCCGTCCGCCGAATGACCGCGCGTCCGCGCCGGCAAAAATGCGCGATCGGTAACGAGGTGGTATGCGTCCCATCCGCGGCACAAACAACGTTTGTACGACGCATGAACGAACGGCCCGATCGGGGATCGGGCCCTACACCGGAAAAAGCGCATTACGTGTGGAAATGTAGGGTCCGTTCCCCGAACGGACCGAATTCCGTTTAACCGCAAACGGACGCGCGGCCATGGACGCAACTGCGCAAAAACGTCCGACAACAGGCGGACCGAACAGGCGATAAAATATCCTCGCGGGTGTACACAAGCCCCGCGATCGGTGATTGGAGGGAATGCCTTTTGACCGCGGAACGATCGCATCCGTGCGACATATGCTGAATGGCCGCTCGGTATGGGACAATCGAGCTTTTCGCTATTACTCCGCCAGCGCGTCGAGAATGGCGTTTCCGAACTCCTCGGCGGCTTCGGGGCCGTTACCGGTGATGATATTGCCGTCTCTTTCTACCGTTGCCCCGGTGTACCGCGCACCCTTCTTTTCGATCGACTCGACTTGCGAGCTGAAGACCGTAGCCTTCTTGCCCTTGAGGAGGTCCGCGTTTGCCAGAATTTGTGGGGCCAGGCAGATGGCGCCGACGAGCTTCGTCCTTGAGGCCTCTCGAGCTATCGAAAGCGCCCTTTCGTCGTCGAAATACGCGGAAGCTCCGCTTCCTCCCACGAAAATGACGGCGTCATAGTCCGCTACATTTACCTGGGAAAGGGGCAAATCCGGCCTAACCTTAAGGCCCAGCATTCCGATCGCCTCATCGGTGGTCGCCGAAGCGACCGCGATCGAGGCTCCGGCCTTTTCCAGTATGCTTCTCGGCTCTCGATACTCCTCATCTCTGAAGTCCCTGGGAGCGATGATCATCAGCACTTTCTTGTCCTTAATGCGCAGGGCATCGCCCGCTTTGCCGGAGTTCTCGGTCTTCTGGCTTTTGTCTTCGGCGTTCGGCGCTCTCCCGCCCGCTTCCGGTTTCCCTCCGGAGCATCCGGTCAAGAAGATGGTGATCAAAGCTATCGCGGCCGCGAGCGCAGAAGCTCCAGCTTCAAATCGCTTCATCGTCGCTCGCCTCGTCGTCCGATCCATGAATAAGCTACACCTGCGCGGTGATGTTTAACTCCCATTTTCGCCCGTTCGAGATCCCGCTCCGATCCCAGGGCACGTAATCGCTCGAAATGCGAATCTACTTCATGTTAGCACAAAAAAGAAGTGGAGCCGATTCCGCGCGCATCAAAAGGAATGTTTGCGAAGCTATGTGCCGTTTAGCTTTCCGTTCGATATCGCGGTACCCGTTGTCGGGGTGCTGTGGTAATATGATGCGGGAAGTTCTTTTCGTTCGGGGAAGTGGGCCCGCGCCGGGAACTGTCCATACTTTTCGGTGTTACAGATGCGACAAGCGACGCCGTCCAGAATCATCGGTCGGTATCCGATCGCTTATTGCGCGGGAAAAGCGCGCGAGGCGACAAGCGAGGTATGCCGTGAATCGCAAAATTAAAATTGCCCCGTCGATACTGAGCGCCGATTTTGCTCGCCTGGGTGAGCAAGTGAAAGAGGCGGAAGCGTCTGGAGCCGATCTTATCCACGTGGATGTGATGGATGGCCATTTCGTTCCCAACATAACGGTCGGTCCTCTAGTGGTCGAAGCGCTTTCGAGAGTAACCGAGCTGCCGCTCGACGTCCATCTGATGATCGAAAATCCCGAGGCGTACGTCGAGCGCTTTGCGGCCGCCGGTGCTGTGATGATTTCGGTGCACATCGAGGCAACGAAGCATCTTCATCGCCTCGTGCAAGCGGTAAAAGCCGCCGGCGCTAAGGCGGGGGTGGCCGTAAATCCGGCAACGCCGGCGACCAACCTCGCTCCCGTTCTGGAGGATCTGGATTTCGTTCTCGTGATGTCGGTGAACCCCGGCTTCGGCGGGCAGGAGTTTATCCAGTCTTCGCTGGATAAAATCGCGCTGTTGAGCGACATGATCGCGGGTCGTGGCGGAGGTATCGATATCGAGGTGGACGGGGGGATCGACTCCGAAACCGCACCTAAAGTTGCTGCGGCGGGAGCCGATATCCTCGTGGCCGGATCGGCGATTTTCGGCAAAGGCGGCATCCGCGAAGCCATCGATTCCATAAAGGGAGTCATCGCGTTGCGGTAATCCGAGGCAGCACCTCGCCGCTATTATCCGACTCGGACCGACCTCGAATTCTCCATATGGTCAAGCGAAAGAAAAAGGAAAGAAAGACTATTCCGACCAAGAAGAAGCCCCTCAAAGGAGAGGGCTTGGTCTCAATCGTAATACCCGTTTTCAACCGCGTGGAGCTTACGCGCCTCTGTATAGAAGCTATAAAAGCGTGCACATCTGAGGGATCTTACGAGCTCATCGTCATCGATAACGGTTCGACGGACGGCACGCCCGAGTACCTCACCGAAACTGGCGCGCAGGTGGTTCGCCTTCCCGAAAACCGGGGAATAGCCTTCGCCTGGAATGCCGGCATAAGGAAAGCGAAAGGGAAGCACATCGCTTTTCTCCATAACGACGTGCTGGTATCTCCGGGGTGGCTCGAGGCGCTCCTAAAACCGTTCGAAGATCGCAGCGTTGCCTGCGTTAGCCCATCGCATACGGAGCTTGACCTTCATCCGAGTTTCGCGGAGGCATCGAGCCGCGTTTCGCAGATCGCTCCAAGGAGGTGGGAGAGAAGAATCGCGCCGTTCTGCTTCGCGGTGAGCCGCAATGCCGTTTTCCGAACAGGCGGCTTCGATGAAGAGCTTTCCTACGGCCCATATGCCGAAGTAGATTTCGAATTCAGGGTAATAAAAGCGGGAATGCGCTCGGTTGGCGCAAACAACGCTCTCGTACATCACTTTGGAGGTCAGACGTCTCTGACCATTCCGGGCTTCTACGATGAGAACGACCAAAAGAATTGGGCCTATTTGAATGAAAAGTGGGGCGCCCTGCCGGCTCAAAGGCTGTCCGAGAGCTCCGATTTCAGAGCAAAGCTGGAAAGGATGAAATCCGTAACTATTCCCGATGGGATTCCGGAATACCGCGTGGTCATGGAAAAAGAGCCCATCTCTTCGGATGGGCCGCGAATCGTCGCCTGCATCTCATTTTATAACGATCTAGATCTGTTGCCCGGATGCATCGAGAGCCTGTCGGGAATGGACGAGATTATTTTGGTCGATGGGGCTTACGCCGATTTTCCGCACGAGGTTCCTTGGTCGACCGACGGGTCACTCGAGTGGATCAAGGAGCTACAGAAAAGCGATTCTAGGATCAGGTTGTTGGAGTGCGAACGAGCTTGGGCCGACGAGGCGGAGAAAAGAAGCGCCTATTTTCTTGGGCAGGAGGGGGACTGGTACCTGGTGATAGATGCCGATGAGCGCTTGGAGAGCGATGGTGAAGATACGATCCGGGATCTCAAGCTATACCTTGCGGCGTATCCCCTGGATTATCTCATGCTCGACATCATTTCGGTTCCGGCAACTCCCGTCATCGAAAGATACGGTCGCATTTTTCGACACCTGCCCGGCTTGCGGTATGAAATAACGCATTCTAACCTAGTCGCCGACGGTAGAATGCTTTTGTCCGAGGTTTCTCGATACGGAACTGCCTTGCTTTATTCCGGATGTCGCATATTGCACTGTAAGAGGTCCCGTTTGGCGGAGCGCGTAGACAAAAAAGCCGACTACTATCGGAAGCTGGCGATCAGGGAAATCGAAGCGCTAAAAAAAGAGATAATCGCTCGCTGGAATGACGATTCCCGGAAGGACGAGTATTCAGCTTTCGTTAAAATGTACAAAACTCAGCTTGCGCTTCTGGATGAACGAGATTTAGAGAAGTTTGCCCTCGATAGCAAATATATCTCACCGAGCACCTGATTTGGCACAAGCCGTATGCAGTCGAGTTGGCGTAGTTACCCTGCAGCCGTTAGAAAAGCGCGCACCAGCTCGGGAACGGGGCAACATCCGCGACGGTTATCTGTTGGCATGGAAGTGCACGGGTGATCCGCCACCATCGGTTCCGTCGGTGATGGGCCCCGCGATTTAGGCGGTCATTCGGTGGATGGGCAATCGTAGAGTTTATTAGCGTTGCCGCGTGCCAGTACGCGGGCCGGTGGATCGCCCGGCAATCCGGCGGACGGGCGTTTGCATTCGCGCCGTGCACCGTATGCGAGCAAACGGCATTCGGTCCGTTCGGGGAACGGACCCTACGATTAACGTGGGCGTTTTGTGGACGGATGATCGGATTAACGGCGCACAAACGCCGCCATCCCCCGTAGGGCCGATCCCCGATCGGGCCGCCGGTTCGCGCGTCGCATAAACGTCATTTGCATCGCAAACGCAAACGCGTACGCCAAATCACCGATGCGGTTTATTGACGCGCACCCGTGCGGACGGGCAAACGTCATTCCGGCGCGTGCGCACGCGGCCTATGCAATGTCTGCACGATCCGTTCGGGGAACGGACTCCACGGAACGCGCGGGCGGAAGACCTCGCGTTCGAAAAGCACTCAAAGCGTTGTACGGGCTAATGATCATCGCGGGCCGCGAACATTCGAGTTCTTGCGCCGGCTCAAGTCCTTTGATAGTATGTAACAAAAGCGAATATGAAGCGGCCTTCGGGGCAGGGTGGAATTCCCGATCGGCGGTAAAGTCCGCGAGTCCGGTAGCAGGGCAGATCCGGTGAAACTCCGGAACCGACAGTGAAAGTCTGGATGGGAGAAGGCGCCATTGGCTTGGAGCTTTAGCGACGAGCCGAGGGTTCCTCTCCTCGGCTCGTTTTTTAACGCGTTAAGAATTGCCGTTTGGGCGCACAATATAAAAGTCGACGCGGGGCTCGGTGACGACGCATGAAAGGCACGAAGCAGGACGTGAGGGTTTTTGAACCCTATATGCGTCGCGCGCTTCAACTGGCCGAGAAGGCGAGGGGAATGACCTCCCCGAACCCGATGGTCGGTGCGGTGGTCGTTCGCGACGGAAAAATCGTCGGGGAGGGGTATCACGAGCGCGCGGGGGGACCCCACGCGGAGGTGATCGCGCTTCGCGAGGCGGGGGAGCTGGCCAAGGGATCAACCCTGGTCGTTACGCTCGAGCCCTGCAATCACTACGGAAAAACGCCTCCTTGCACGGACGCCATACTTAAGGCCGGGGTTTCAAGGGTGGTTATAGGGATCCGAGATCCGAATCCGCTGAACGCTCCCGGGGGCGCGGTGCGCCTCCGCGAAGCCGGGGTTGAAGTCGATATCGGCCTGCTGGCGGAAAGGGTCGCAAAGCAGAACGAGATTTTCCTCAAGCACATCGCGACGGGGCGGCCTTTCGTCCTGGTCAAGGTCGCGATGTCCTTAGACGGCAGGATAGCCCGACGGGTTGGCGAAAGGACCAAGTTAACCTGCTGGGAGTCCACCGAGGAGGTCCACCGCCTTCGAAGCGAGTACGATGCGATCCTTGTGGGGATCGGGACCGTCAAAGTGGACGATCCCCTTTTGACCTCCAGGCCTTCGTCGGAAATATTCAAAAATCCCGTCAGGGTGGTTTTGGACCCCCGGGCCGAGATCGATCTGAACAGCAGAATAGCGCAAACGGCGGAGCAAGTCCGATCGGTCGTTGTTGTTTCAAGGGGAATCGACCCCACGAGGCGAGAGCGGCTGAAAGCGGCCGGTCTCGAGGTCATCGAGGTGAAATCTTCCGAGGAAAGGCTCCTGGACCTTGGCGACGTATTGGACGAGCTCGCCAAAATGGGGATAACGAGCGTGATGGTCGAAGGCGGGCGCAGGGTTATCTCTTCCTTCGTGAGGGAAGGCTTGGCGGATAAGTTCATCTTTTTCGCCTGTCCGAAGCTCATCGGCGGCCTTGGCCTCGAGCTCATAGACGATTCCCTGGCCGATATCGCGGAGCTCGATATTACGGCGATAAGGCGCTTGGGGGATGATCTCGAAATAGAGGCCTATCCGCAGCACATCAAGTGGGCATCCGATGCCCAGGGCTTGCACCATCGCGGCTAGGCGATTTTGGTCGAGCGCGGTCAGCGACCTCGGCAACCGAGCGGCAATCGCCGGTTCGATGGCGGGCACACCGGAATGAGCGCAGCCCTTCGGAGAATTGACGAAGCCGTGGCCGCTTAAGCCGAAACGGCGTGCGGCTAATCGGTCGGATTTGAACTGCCTGCCAAGAGAGGATATCGCCTTTCCCGGTAAATTTTCGGTGAGCTCGGGACCGCCGAGAGCCCGAGCGGTCGACTGAAGGGCGTAGCGGCCCAAAAGTCGCCGACTATGCGATTTGCGCTGGAAACTATTCGGGGTGACGCTGAATGTTTACTGGAATAGTAGAGGGAAAAGGAATCGTGAGGTCGGTCAAGAGGGAAGCGCGCGCGGTCCTCGGGATCGAGGCTTCCTTCGCCCGCGAGTTAAAAACGGGCGATTCGGTTTCCGTGAGCGGAGTCTGTCTGACGGTAACCGAGACGAAGGGGAGCGTTTTCAAGGCGGACGTTTCGCCCAGGACGCTGAAGATAACGACGCTCGGCTCGCTCAAGCGGGGCGATGTCGTAAACCTGGAGCGGGCATTGGCGGTCGGCGATCGCCTGGGAGGCCACATCGTCACCGGTCACGTGGATGGGGTGGGGAAGATTCTGCGGGTGCGCCGGGAGAAAGGTACGCTTGTTCTAGCCGTGGAAGCGCCCGTTAAAGTGGCCGATTATTTGATCGAAAGGGGATCGATAGCTGTGGATGGGGTGAGCTTGACCGCTTTCAACGTGGTCGGCTCGATTTTCGAGGTTTCGGTAATACCCCATACGGCGGAAGTGACAACCCTCGGTTCCGCGAGGCCGGGCGATTTCGTGAACATCGAAGCCGATATCATGGCAAAGCAGGCGAAGGGGCTTTTGCGACGCGATGCTCGGTTGCGCAGCGGTGCCGATAGGGGCTTGACCTTCGATAAGTTGAAAGAGCTGGGCTACTCGTAGGTGAGGACGATGTTGGATCGAATCGAAGAAGCCATTGAAGAGATAAGGAACGGTCGGATGGTCATCGTCGTCGACGATGAAGACAGGGAGAACGAGGGCGATTTCGTTATGGCCGCCGAAAAGGTGACGCCGGAAGCGATAAACTTCATGGCCAAATACGGCAGGGGACTAATCTGCATGCCTTGCGCGCCCGAACGGCTCGACCAGCTGAAAATCCCGTCGATGGTTTCGGACAACACTTCGGAGCAGGGGACGGCTTTCGCCGTCTCGATCGGGGCTAAGGGAAAAATTACTACCGGTATCTCTGCCAGAGATAGGGCGGTGACTATCAAGACCATCGTCGATCCCAACACGAAGCCCGAGGACATCTCCATGCCGGGGCACGTTTTCCCGCTCAGGGCTAAGCGCGGCGGCGTTTTGGAAAGGGCGGGGCACACTGAGGCGGCGGTAGATCTCGCAAGACTGGCCGGCCTTTTTCCTGCGGGCGTGATTTGCGAAATAATGAACGACGACGGTACGATGGCGCGCCTTCCGCAGCTCCGGGAGGTCGCAAAGAGGTTCGGCCTGAAGCTCATATCCGTCGCGGATCTGATTCGCTACCGTCACCGAACTGAGCACCTGGTCGAGCGAACCGCCGAGGTTTTCCTGCCCACGGCCTACGGAGATTTCAAAGCTATAGGTTATCGGAGCGCTTTCGATGGGAAGCACTTCATGGCCCTCGTCAAGGGGGACGTCGCCGGCAAGGAAGACGTCCTCGTCCGCGTGCATTCGGAGTGCCTCACGGGCGACGTGTTTCACTCGCTCCGCTGCGACTGCGGCGAGCAGCTCGAGGCCGCCTTGAAAATGATCGAAGAAGCCGGTGAGGGGGTGCTCCTCTATATAGTGGGGCACGAAGGCAGGGGAATCGGCCTTCTCAATAAGCTCAAGGCCTACGAGCTTCAGGAGAGCGGAAGGGACACGGTGGAGGCGAACATGGAGCTCGGATTCCCGCCCGATCTCAGGGATTACGGGATGGGGGCGCAGGTTTTGGTCGATCTGGGCCTGTCATCGATGAGGCTCATGACGAACAATCCGGCCAAGATCGTGGGGCTCGAGGGTTACGGGCTCAAGGTCACCGAGAGGGTCCCGCTTCTGGCGAAACCGACCGAGCACAACGTGCACTATCTTCGCGCGAAGCGCGAGAAAATGTCCCATCTGATCGACGGCGATCTCGGTCTCGAGGAGGGCTAACGACCGAGGCTTGGAACGCGGAGGTGCATATGAAAAAGTACGAAGGAAAGCTCATTGCGGAAGGCCTGAAGTTCGGAATAATCGTTGGGCGGTTCAACGAGTTTATCGCTAATCGCCTGCTCGAGGGGGCGCTGGATGCGCTGACCCGCCACGGAGCTCAAGAGGGGGACATCGAGATAGCGTACGTGCCCGGATCGTTTGAAATCCCGCTGGCCGCCAAGCGGATGGCCGAATCGGGGCGCTTCGACGCGGTGATCTGCCTGGGGGCTCTCATCAGGGGTGATACGCCTCACTTCGATTTCATAGCTTCGGAGTCCACCAAGGGTGTCGCAAAGGTTGGACTCGATGCTGGATTGCCGGTAATTTACGGCATCATAACTGCCGATACTATTGAACAGGCGATCGAGCGCGCGGGTTCGAAGGCCGGCAACAAGGGATGGCAGGCCGCGGTCTCGGCCATCGAGATGGCGAATCTCGTTAGGTCGCTTCCGAAACCGTAGCGGTGCTCGCTGAATAGCCCAGGCGCTTTGCGCGCATCGGCGGCCGGATGGATTCGTTCTGGGACTCGGTCGCGAACTGATGGTCTGCGCCTCGGCCGCGGCGCCTGGAGATTGATAGCCGGGACGTTTACAGCGATCCGGTTCGCGCCTCGTTCGCGGGCAAAGCGCCGGTTTGGAGGGCGAATAGGCATTGCGCCGCCATCGGCATATTGGTTATAAATAAAACGGTGAGCTGACAATGCTGGTCGACAAGCCATGGGGCTACTATAAGCAGTACGCCCTGAACAAAACGTGTTCGGTCAAACTGCTGGTTCTCGAGCCCGATCAGGAGACTAGCCTTCACTGGCACAACCTGAGGAGCGATACCTGGGTCATCCTCGATGAGGGCATCCGGGTTCAAGTCGGCGAGGAAATACACGATGCGCACGTCGGCGACGAATTTTTTATCCCCGCTGGGCAGCTACACCGGCTCAAGTCTCTCGGAAAGCGGGCGAAGGTTCTCGAAATCGCCTTCGGTTATACGAGCGAGGACGATACCCACCGACTCGCGGATGACTACGGCCGGGAGCTTCAGTTCTAGCTTGTCGCAGCGGCGCGAGGAGCTTTCTCGCTCAACGCGGCTTAGACGCTCAACTTTTTGGCTCGAAGGCGACCCCTCTCATCTTTTCGCCGCGTTTGCGATATCTCGCACCGGCGTTGTCGGAATGCATCCCCCATCGATCCGCGCGACCCGGCGAACCGAATCGACCGCGTTGAGCTAAAAACCGCGCACGGATCCGATCCGATTCGATCACCCCTCGGAATCGTTTGCTGTATAATCTCGACCCGTGGAATAATCTAATGGGAGGTGCGATGGGAAAGAGCGTTCGGGTTCGGTTCGCGCCGAGCCCCACGGGATATCTTCACATCGGAGGAGCCAGAACCGCCCTTTTCAACTGGCTTTTCGCCCGCCATCACGGGGGCGCGTTCATCCTTCGCATCGAGGATACCGATCGATCCCGCTCGACCGAGCGGGCGATCGAGCAAATCATCGAATCGCTGAGTTGGCTGGGGCTCGATTGGGACGAGGGACCCTATCGCCAAACGGATCACCTGGGACGATATCAAGAGGTGGCCCAGCGCTTGCTCGATGAGGGCAAAGCTTACAAATGCTATTGCACCGCCGAAGAGCTCGACGCCATGAGAAAAGCTCAGTTAGAGCGCAAAGAAACGCCTATGTACGATCGCAGGTGCCTCCGCCTATCGGAAGAGCAGCGCCGGGCCCTTGAGGAACAGGGGCGACCGGCCGTCATCAGATTCCATTCACCGGATGCGGGAGCCACCGTAGTCCGGGATCTCATCAGGGGCGATGTCTCCTTCGAGAACCGCATCCTGGACGACTTCATCATGGTCAGGGCGGACGGAATTCCCACGTACAACTTCGCCGTGGTGGTCGACGACCACGACATGGAGGTAAGTCACGTCCTCAGGGGGGAGGACCACCTGCCGAACACTCCGCGACAGATTCAAGTTTTCAAGGCGTTCGGCTGGGAGCTTCCGCAGTACGCCCACCTTCCGATGATCCTCGGTCCGGACAGATCGAAGCTCTCCAAAAGGCACGGGGCTGTCGGAGTTGAGGCGTACAGGGATGAAGGGTACCTTCCCGAAGCGATGGTGAATTACCTCGCTCTTCTCGGATGGTCCTGGGACGAGAAGACGACGATCTTTTCGCGGGATGAGCTCATCGAAAAGTTTTCCCTCGACCGCGTTGGAAAGACGGCCGCGGTTTTCGATCCCGTCAAGCTGAGGTGGATGAACGGGTACTACATCAGGGAGATACCGCTGCAAGAGCTGACCGATCGAGCGGTGCCGTTCCTGGAGAGGGCGGGGTACGATCTCTCGAAGGTCGATCGATCTTGGCTGGAGAAGCTCCTCTACATAGGAAGGGAGAGGATGGAGCTTTTGGCCGATATCGCCCGCCTCGGCGATTTCCTTTTTAAGCCGGTGGAGTACGATCCGGAGGCGGTAGAAAAGGTGCTTCGCAAAGACGGCGCATACGAGGTGCTATCGCGAGCGCACGACGTCCTCCGCGGGTTGCGGGATTTCGAGCACGGCGACATCGAGGCCGCATTGCGGCGCTTGGTCGAAGAAATGGGTCTCAAGGCGAAGGAGGTCTTTCAACCGATCAGGGTGGCGATTACCGGTCGCACCGTGAGCCCGCCGCTGTTCGAAAGCCTAGAGCTCCTTGGGCAGGAGCGCACCATCGACCGCATCGCCAAGGCGAGGCAACTGATTGCCAGCGCCGAGTAATCCGAGCGCCCATCGCCATTCAACCGGTATGAAGCTGCTCGCTTCGTCGGAATGTTCCTATGGAGGGTGGCGAGGCCACCTCGCCGCTGGGGATTCTCGCGAGCCTTCGATTTCGCGCTGTCCGAAACCGCCGCTTGCTGCTCTGGAACCGCCCCACGCACCGCGCGAAACGCCGCGCGACTACCGAACTCGCGCAGATGGTTTTTCCTTCACATCCTCGTAATCCTTTCTTATCTGGTCAAAAACGGGCTTTTCGCTTTCGATTTCCGAAATCGCTTCGGGCTTGAGAAGGTCGGTGTAGGGTTTATCCGTCGCTCGGTCAAACGAATCTTCGAGAACCATAAGGTCCCCGAGAAGCTCCCTCGCGCCATCCGTGTCTCCGGCGCTTTTCATGTCCAACGCGGCCGCGTACGCCGTTTGCAGTCGCGTAACGGGATCGCCGATTATCCACCAAGTGGCCCAATCGACCTTCCACTTATTCCCGTCCTTGACGAGGGGCAGGGGAAAGATCTCCTCGCTATCGGTGAAGCTTATCACGGCGACGCCGGCGGTGTTATCGTCGGAATTGGCTATCGATACCCGATCTACCTCGCCGCTCGGCGAAATTACGTCTTCCATCGCCGACTTGAGTCCCCAGAAACTGTCTTTGCGCTCGCTTTTGTTTCTTTTAAGTCCCGAGTACGCGTTCGCGTCAAAAGCGGGCGGCTCCGACGTCGTATCCACCGCATTCATCGCCGCGCACGCTCCGCGCTGCTTCGCGGGAATCAGCTTGAACCAGATGCGCTCGCAATCTACCCGGTACACGCACCTTACGAAGTCGCGGGCGACTCTTTCTTCCTCCCGCTCGTCTTTCGTGGCGGCCCGGCGGCCTATCGAAGGTTTGGTCGCGCTCTTCAAGCTCGACATGATGCCGATTTGCAGGTGATTCGCGATCGCCGCGGATGACGGATTCGCGCGGCTCCGCTTCGGCGTGGAGCGCGGGGCCGCCGCGCCTGGGATCGGCGGGATTTGCGCGAGGACGAGCGCGCAAATCAGCGCCAATGCCGCTTTTTTCATCGAAATCGCCCCCAGCTTTCCGGCTTCGGTTGACGCCGCTCAATTTCATAAAGATACCGAGATTCGCAAAGCCGAAACCCCAGACGCAAGATGAAAATGAAGCCTTTTCGTTTTGCGTATGACCTTGGCGATGGCGCTCGATCGTGGTAACATTTGGAGTCGTTGCGCTCCCGCGGCCCCCGATTCGCGAGGCGCGAACGCGGAGATTATCGGTGGGGGATCGTCTAGCGGTAGGACAGCGGACTCTGGATCCGCCGGCGAGGGTTCGAATCCTTCTCCCCCAGCAAATAAAAAATATTGGCTTTACGTGACGTAAAAAGGGACGTTGTCAACTAGCTAAACTTTCTCACTCCCCACTCGTTTCCGCCAGGAGCTTTCCTCTTGCGATGGCTTTTAGAGCTCCGGGCGTCGATATCGAGAGACGTTCGGCGATCCTGGTTGGCGAAAGGCCCAACTCGCTCTCCATCAGGTGGGCAAGATGCGCCCTTTGCGCTGGAGATCGTCTCCTTCCGGCTTTTGCCGAGAAGGGCCGCTTCGTATGCGCCGAACTTTTCACAGGCGGAAGACAGGATTTGCTTAAAATAGAAGCGGCTGCGTTGACCGGATGCGCTTTGCAGCGGTTGCGATCTAGGCGCCGCCCCTTCTCAAGAGAAGGCGGAAGTGGTTTTCCATGAGGCATAAAGGCATAGATCGGCGTCTTTGTCTCAAGAAGTATTTCTCCCAGGCGCTCGAGGAAAAACTTCTT
>FWPU01002510.1_pt1 | contig 50429 bp, 45 predicted proteins | sample 2228361 | NCBI WGS metagenome assembly FWPU01 (sample SAMEA103939777, study PRJEB20133) | metagenome | reverse complement strand
TCAGGAAAGAATTACTATTATGTTAATTCCTCATGGAAATGAAAAAGTCCATAACATACATGTAAGTTTAATGGGGATTATTTTTATTACTATATTAATTTTTATTTTATCAATTATTGGAATTAGTGGTTATGCGAAATATAAAGAAATATCGCGAAAAATAGAAGAACTACGTGAACTTTATGGTGAAAATTATGAAAAGGTACGAGAAATTCAAAAAAATTTAATTCAAATTGAAAATCACTCTCAGATTCTATTTGAAAAATTTTATAAAAATGAGTTTAAAAATTTATTTCCCGAACCAGTAAGAAATTTTTTTCTAATTAGCTATTCCGACTCTTTAAAAAAATCTTACTTTGACCTGGATTCGGAAATTCTGATGAATAAAGAGCTACCACCTAATACAAAATATTTAAAACCCATCTATATTAGTAGAGCTGTTAGTTCCTTTTATATGCTAAATTTACAGTTATTTGAATCTATCCAAAATTCCCTTTCCAGTATCAATCTAAAATCTCAAATACCTAGTGGTAGACCTGTTATTTTACATCGTATAAGGGATACATCACAATTTGGATTAAGGTTGGATCCTGTAAATCAGAATACCTTTGAATTTCATTCAGGGATGGATATGGCGGGTGTTCTCGATGAAGCCGTTTTTGTAACAGCAGATGGAATGGTCGAAAGAGCAGGATATGACCCAGGATATGGCTATTTTATTGAAATACAACATCCTTCTTCTTATTCTACCATTTACGCGCATTTGAATAGAATTCTTGTTTCCTCAGGACAATTTGTAAAAAAAGGACAATTGATTGGCAGAATGGGGGCAACAGGAAGAGTCACAGGTATACATTTACACTACGAAGTGGTAACGGGTGGTCAGAAAGTAAACCCAGTACATTTTGTTTGTCTGGAAGATCTAGTTTCTGAAATTTGCAAAAGTAAAGGAAAAAATTTATAAATATTTTTTTAAGTATTCTCCTGTATAACTTCTTTTAACTTTTATTATATCTTCAGGCATTCCTTCAGCAATAATTTCTCCTCCTTTATCTCCACCTTCCGGTCCCAGATCAATTATCCAGTCAGCAGTTTTAATCACATCCATATTATGTTCAATTACTATTACTGTATTTCCTTTATCTACTAATTCATGCAATACTTTCAAAAGTTTTTTTATATCATCAAAATGTAAACCAGTAGTTGGTTCGTCCAGTATATATAAAGCTTTTCCTGTCGATCTTCTAGATAATTCTGTTGCTAATTTTACCCTTTGTGCTTCTCCACCAGATAGAGTAGTAGCAGGTTGTCCTAATTTCATATAACCAAGTCCCACTTTTATTAAAGATTCCAATTTATTTTTTATAGAAGGTATGCTATCAAAAAAAGTATATGCATCTTCAATAGTCATTTCAAGAACATCGTAGATAGATTTATTTTTATATTTGATCATTAAAGTTTCTCTGTTAAATCTTTTACCGTTACAGACATCACAGGGTATATAAACATCCGGAAGAAAGTGCATCTCAATTTTAAGAATACCTGCTCCCTGGCAATTTTCACATCTTCCTCCTTTTACGTTAAAACTGAATCTACCTGGTTTATATCCATGTAATTTGGAATCGGGTAAACTTGCAAAAAGTTCACGAATAGGTGTAAATACATTGGTATAAGTTGCGGGATTAGAACGTGGTGTTCTACCAATAGGGCTTTGATCAACGGCAATACATTTATCAATATTTTCTAAACCCATTATTTTATCGTATTTACCTGCTTTATGTTTTGGATTTTTTTCTTTTAAGATACCATTAAATAAAACATCGTATATTAAAGTTGATTTACCGGAACCAGAAACTCCTGTAACACAAATAAATTTTCCTAAGGAAAATTTTACTGAAATATTTTTCAAATTATTTTCAGAGGCACCTACAATTTCTATGTAATTCCCATTACCATTTCTTTTTTTAATGGGAACTTCAATTTTTAATTTTCGGGATAAATATTTTCCTGTTAGACTATGGGGATGTTTCTTTATTTCTTCTGGGGTTCCTTCTGCTACAATATATCCTCCGTGTAAGCCTGCACCAGGTCCCATATCTATGATATAATCTGAATTTAACATAGTATCTTCATCGTGTTCTACTACAATTACTGTATTACCTAAATCCCTGAGACCTTTTAAACTTTCAATAAGCTTATCATTATCCCTTTGATGCAATCCTATGGAGGGTTCGTCTAATATATAAATTACTCCCATTAAAGAGGAACCAATTTGTGTTGCTAATCGTATTCTCTGGGATTCTCCACCGGAGAGAGTTCCTGTGGTTCGAGAAAGTGTAAGGTAACCTATACCTACTGTATTCAAGAAATTTAATCTTTTTTGAATTTCCTGAATAACTCTTCCTGAAACTTTTTCTTCGTAAAAAGAAAGCTTTAACGATTTAAAAAAATCCAATAATTGTTCAATGGTCATATCCACAAGCTCAGAAATGGTTTTTCCATGAAATCGTACTGCCAATGATTCGGGGCGAAGTCTCTTACCATTGCAGTTAGGACAAACTTTTTCAATCATATACTTTGAATACCATTCCCGCATTTCCTCTGATTGAGTTTCTTTAAATTTTCTTTGCATATAAGGGATAATACCTTCAAATATCATAAAACCGTTTTCAAAATAACCATATAGGAGAGATTTTTTAACCTTATCGCTAAGTTTATTCCATGGAGTATGTAGTTTAAAATTTAAAAGTTTCGAAAGATTCATAAGTTTGGGATAAATATATCTATCTTCATCAACAACTCCCCAGGTTTCAACGGCACCTTCTTCAATACTCAAACTAGAATCAGGAATAATGAGATCTTCGTCGAATTCATATAGAAAGCCCAGACCACCACAGGTAGAACATGCTCCCATAGGAGAATTAAAAGAAAAAGAAGCAGGTTGTGGTTCGGGAATGGAAATATCACAATAATTGCAGTATAATCGCGAAGAAAAAAAATGTTCTTTACTGGAATTTTGAAACTCCTCTAAAATAAGAATTTGTGAATCTCCTTCCTGTAAAGCTAATTCCACACTTTCAGAAATACGACTTCTGTTTTCTTCCTTTAGTGTGACTCTATCCACAACTAAATCAATGGAGTGTTTTTTATTTCTATCTAACTTAAAGCTTTTATCTTCCAGAATTTCTTCTAATTCATAGAGATTTCCATCAATTCTAACCCGAAGGAAACCATTTTTCTTGGCTGTTTGGAATAGCTCTTTGTATTCACCTTTTTTGTTGATGATTAAAGGAGCTAATATTTGAATTTTTGCTCCTAAAGGAAATTTGTAAATTTTATCTATTATTTGATCAACGGTTAGAGATTCCACTTTTCTTCCGCATTTGTGACAATGGGGCTCGCCTGTATTACCATAAAGGAGTCTTAAATAATCATAAATTTCTGTAACAGTCCCCACAGTAGATCTTGGGTTCTTATGGGTAGTTTTTTGTTCGATTGAAATTGCAGGACTCAATCCTTCTATAACGTCTACATCAGGTTTTTTTAATTCTCCCAGAAATTGTCTTACATAGACATTTAAAGATTCTACAAATCTTCTTTGTCCCTCTGCAAAAATGGTATCAAAAGCCAAAGAAGATTTTCCTGAGCCTGAAACACCAGTAATAACTACAAATTTATTTCTTGGTATTTTTATATGAATATTTTTTAGATTATGTTCTCTTGCTCCCTGAATATAAATATGATCTAACATAAGTTCATTTTTTTTTTGTTTGTGTAATTTTAAATTCATTTTAAACATAGATGACCTTAATTTTTTTGAAATTTTTTTGTCTAATGTTTATAAAAAAGATTGGACATTTATCTATCTCTGATTATTTTAGATATATGCTTTTTACAAACGAAATTTTAAATTTAATTGCAGAAATTGCAATTGTTTCTATAGTTTTTATTAATTTATGTTATCTTGTAGCAATTATTATCAAAAACTTTGCCCTTGTTGATTTTGGTTGGAGTTTTAATTTCTTTCTTATAAATTTATATATATTTTTATATTTTGATTTTAAAGACTTAATTGTGAAGAATCTTATTTTAATTTTTGGTATGATATGGAGTCTTCGACTTGCTATTTATTTATTTATTGCAAGAATCTATGGAAAGGAAGAGGAGGGAAGGTATAAAACTTTGAGAGAATCCTGGAAGAATAATCTTTACTTTAATTTCTTTTTATTTTTTAATTTTCAAGCAATCACTAATATAGTTTTGAGTATTCCCTTTATAATGATAGTTTATCAATCCCATTTTTTTTACTGGAATCATATCCTTTCGCTAATGATTTTTATAATTGCTTTTGCAGGAGAAACCATTGCTGATTTACATCTTTATTTGTTTAAATCACAACCTCAAAATCGAAATCAAGTTTTAAGTCGAGGTTTATGGAAATACTCAAGACATCCGAATTATTTCTTTGAGATTTTAATCTGGTTTTCTTATAGTGCCTATCATTTGAATTTATCGAATTGGTATATAGCTTTAATTCCTTTTATTATTATTTCTTATTTTATTTTTAGAGTGACGGGAATACCTGCTACTGAAAAGCAGAATTTGTTATCCAAAGGAGAAGAGTATAAAAATTATATAGAAAATACGTCTCCCATTTTGCCCTTACCTAATAAAATTTATATTAAATATTTTAAATGAGGATTGTATATGGTAAATGAAATTTTGAAAAAAGGGGTAGTTCCTGATTGGTTATTAAAACAAATCATTCATTATTTAAATAAAAAGCGATTAATTTCTGAAGATAAAGGAAGTCTGGAAGAAAATCAAAAATCAAAAATGAAACTGATTGAAGAACTGAAACAATTTCCTATTGCTTTGGGAGTGGAAAAAGCGAATGAGCAACATTATGAATTACCCTATGAATATTTTGATTTAATTCTGGGAAAAAGGAAGAAATACAGCTGCTGTTACTATCTAGATAAAGCAACTACACTGGATGAAGCAGAGGAAGCAATGTTAAATCTCTATTTGGAAAGAGCAAATATTGAAAATGGACATACTATTCTTGATCTAGGTTGTGGATGGGGTTCTTTTTCTCTATTTGCAGCTGAAAAATTGCCCAGAAGCAATATTGTTGCTGTTTCAAATTCAAAACTTCAGAAAGAGTATATTGAAAATAAAATTAAAGAAAGAAATATTAAAAATCTTAAAGTAATAAAAGCTGATATCAATAAATTTGATATAAAACTAAAATTTGATAGAATAATTTCAATTGAAATGTTTGAACATATGAGGAATTATCAACTTCTTTTAAGAAAAATTTATAATTTTCTTAAAAAAAATGGTAAACTTTTTGTTCATATATTTGTCCACAAAGAATATTCGTATTATTACGAAGTAAAAGATGAAACCGATTGGATGGCAAAATATTTTTTTACCAATGGAATAATGCCATCCAGGGATTTATTATTATACTTTCAGGACCATCTACGCATAAAAAAAGTGTGGTATGTTGATGGAATTCATTATTCTCGAACAGCTTATGATTGGTTAAAGAATCATAAAAAACATAAAAAGGAAATATTAAAAATTTTTAAATATGTTTATGAGGATCCTGACTTATGGTATGAAAGATGGAAAATTTTTTATCTAGCTGTTGCTGAATTTTTTAAAATCCATCAAGGTAGGGAATGGTTTGTTTCTCATTATTTATTTGAAAAAATTTAAAAATAGTATGAAGTATTTAATAAAGGATTTAGCAAAATTAACCCATTTAAGTTCTGATCGAATAAGAAAATGGCAGGAAAGATATAAAATTTTAAGACCAGAAAGAGGAGCAAATGGCTATCATTACTATTCTAATGATGATTTAAGAATTTTATTATATATAAAAAAACAATTGGAAAAAGGTATGAATTTAAAAGAGATACTTAAAAAGTCCAGAGATGAAATTTTAAACGAAATTCTTTATACAAATGACTTTACCTCAGAAGAGTTGGATTATATACGGCTATTATTAAATTATAATTATAAATCTATAGAAAAAAAATTAAACACAATTTATAAAAAATATAAATTTTTTACTTGGTCTCATGAAATTCATAAATTGATAATTTTAACTGGAAGGGCATGGGAAAAAAATATTATTTCTGTTTCAGATGAGCATGCTTTTTCCACATGGCTTAAAGGATATATTTTAGCCGAAATAAATAAAAAGGCTGAATATGGGTGTAGCAGCTGGCTTGTATGTGTATTTCCCGGAGACCAACATGAATTGGGAGCAATTTTACATTATGCAAAATTAATCCATTTTAAAGTTCCAGCGAAATATGTAGGCTGTCTTCCAAGAGAAGAACTTTTGAAAGAAATTCGTGAAAACAATTACAGAAAAGTCAGTATTAGCATAGTAATGCCAGTAAAAATTCAGGAAATTCAGAAATTAAAAAAAGATATACTAAAAGTAAAACCTGTAAAAGTATTATTTGGAGGATATGGCTATAAGCAATTTATGAAATCATTAAATACTAAGCTAAAATACTAAAAGGAGCAATTTATGAAGCGAATTGGAATTGTAGGAAGCGGTATTTCAGGTTTAAGTGCTGCCTATTATCTAGCAAGGGATTTTGATGTAACAATTTTTGAAAAGGAACATTATTTAGGTGGACACACGAATACGATTGAAGTTGAAGATCCAGTTTCTGGAGAAATTATTCCCATTGATACGGGGTTTATAGTTTTCAATTTTTTTTCCTATCCTAATCTTGTTAAATTTCTTCTGGAACTTAATGTAAAGGTGGTACCATCAAATATGAGTTTTTCAGTTTGGGATCAATCGGATAATCTCTATTATGCGGGAACAAATTTCTTTACACTTTTTGCACAAAAAAGAAATTTAATTCGACCAAAATTCTATAAATTACTTAAAGAGATTTTAAGATTCAACAATTTGGGGAAGAAAATTCTCAAACAAAATATAGAAGAGATTTATGATTTAACCATTCTGGAATTTCTGGAAAAATATAATTTTGATAAAACTTTTCAAAAGTATTATCTATTGCCTATGAGCTCTGCTATATGGTCCACAGAAAATAATAAAATTTTAGAATTTCCTATATATACTTTATTAAGATTTTTTAATAATCACGGCTTACTAGGGGTAAATGATCATTTCCAATGGTATACTGTTTATAAGGGAAGTTATAAATACATTCAACAGATTTTAAATCAACAAAGAATTCAATATTATTTAAATGAACCGGTGATTTCTGTAAAAAATACAGCTAATAACAAAGTGGAAATTTTATCAAGTAAACGGAGAGAGTCTTTTGATTATGTAATAGTAGCTACCCATGCACCTACTTCTATGAAAATTATAAAAGATCTTACACCAGAACAAAAACAGGTTCTATCCAGATTTCAATATCAGAAAAATATTGCTATTCTTCATACAGATGGACAAGTAATGTGTCCTGATAAAAGAATCTGGTCAGCATGGAATTACAAAATTGCAAAAGAGAATACAACATCGACGGTTTATTATATGACCCGATTGCAACCATGGATAAAAAATCATTATTTTGTTTCTATTAATGAGTTTCAGAATATCCAGGAAGAAAAAATAATAAAAATAATTCAGTATGAGCATCCTGTTTTTGATCTCGAAGTTATAAAAAATCAGGAAAAATTAAAACAAATCAATGAAGGACCGATTTATTTGGCAGGTGCATACTTTCGTTATGGTTTTCATGAAGATGGAATTTTATCTGCACTGGATGTAGTAAGTAAAATTAAAAATAAGGAAAAGAAATATGAATTCGTCAATTTACAGAGGTACATTAATTCATAAAAGAGAATATATTAAAGATCATTTATTAAAATATAAGGTATTTATGTTTTATCTTGATTTGGATGAAATACAGGAAATTATAAAAAAAATATATTTTATTTCTTATAATAAGTTTAATTTATATTCTCTTTACGATAAGGATCATTTCTTTTTTCAAGATAGATATCGACATATTAAAGAGAATCTTATTGATTACTTAAAATCCCTGAATCTGGAAATTCCAGATAAAATTTTTCTTTTAACAAATTTACGATTTCTTGGGTATGTCTTTAATCCTGTTAGTTTTTATTATTGTTTTAAAAATCAGAGATTAATTTATATTCTTTCAGAAGTAAATAATACTTTTAATGAACAGAAACCTATATTATTGAATTTACAGCATCAACAATCAAAGGGAAATCTATTTATTTTTACTGAAAAAAAGAATTTTTATGTTTCCCCTTTTGTAAACTATGATACTGATTTATTATTTCGATTTAATGTTCCCCAGAAATATTTATTAATGCAGGTAGATTCAGGATATCAAAAACAAAATCACTTTGAATTTCACGTAAAAGCTTCTCTATCTTGTAAAAAAGTTTCTTTAACCAATTTGAATTTACTTAAATTAACTTTATTCATCCCATTTATAACTTTTAAGGTAATTTTTGGAATTCACTGGCATGCCTTTTTATTATGGTTAAAAAAAATTCCTTTTTATAAAAAAGCTGAAATTGATTTTAAAATTCAAAAAGGAGAAATATATGCTAATAAAATCTGAATCAAAAATAAAGATAAATCGTAATCAATCTGGATTTTTTGAAAGAATTTTTGATTATGCATTAAAAGATATGAAAACCGGAACTCTTAATGTTTATTACAATAACACTCTTTATAAACAATATGGTCAGGAAAATGAAAAACCTCCTGCAGAGATTATCTTAAAAAATAAAGATTTTTTTAAAAAATGTGCTCTTTATGGAGATATTGGTTTTGCAGAATCTTATATGAATTTTGACTTCGAAACACCTGATTTATATCGTCTTCTGGATTGGTTTATAGAAAATTCTGAAAATTCACCAACTCTGGGAATATCAAGAAATGAAAAAATATTTATAAATATTTTAAAATTATTGAATCGATTCATACATAAATCAAGAAAGAATTCAATAAGAAATGCGAGGAAAAATATTTCTTACCATTATGATTTATCGAATGATTTTTATAAAACGATGCTGGATGAAACAATGGCATATTCATCTGGAATATTTGTTAAGAATGAAAATCTAGAACAATCGCAAATACAAAAATTTGAAAGAATCTGTAGAAAATTAAATTTAAGGCCTGGACTTCGTATTCTGGAAATTGGAAGTGGTTGGGGTGGTTTTGCTATTTATGCTGCCCGTAATTATGATTGTTATATAACTACCATTACCATTTCAGAAGAACAGTTCCGTTATACTACGAACGAAGTAAAGAAAAATGGACTTGAGGATAAAATTGAAATACTTTTTCTCGATTATCGCCATTTAAGTCCCGATATTCATGGAAAATATGATAGAATTGTTTCCATTGAAATGGTTGAAGCTCTCGGTATAGAATACTTTGATATGTATTTTAAAAAAATTCAACAAATGCTCAAAGATGATGGTTTGGTTATTTTACAGTATATCCACTATCCGGAGGCTCACTATGAAAATTATGTTCACTCGGTGGATTTTATTCAAAAATATATCTTCCCGGGAGGTCTATTACTATCCCATTATGAAGTTATGAAGTCCTTGCATAGAGTTACTGAATTGAATTTATATCATCTTGAAACATTTGGGTTAAGTTATGCAAAAACACTTCGTAACTGGAAAGAAAATTTTATTAAAAATTTAAATCAAATCAAAAACCTTGGTTTTAATGAAACATTTATCAGAATGTGGTATTATTATTTAACATATTGTGAAGTAGGTTTTCAATCAAGATATATAAATGTATGTCAGATTTTGTTATCAAAATCCAGAAATCCAAATTTAGTAGATTTTATATGAAAAGAATGGGAATTTTGTTTTATATGATTGTGTTGCCGGTTTTTACTCAGGATCGTACATTTGTCGGTTATGCTTATGATAATCAATCAGGAAAATTAATTTATATGGAAAATTATTATTTATATTATAAAGATAACAGAATTTTTAAGCAGGAAATTGTTTATAAAGATACAAATAATAAAATCATTGCAAAAAAAGTACTCGATTTTTCAAAGAATAATCAAATTCCTGTTTTTGAATTGCAGGATTTTAGAAGCGGTTATATTGAAGGTTGCCGGTATTTAAACGAACAATTTCAATTGTACTATAAATAAAAAAATTCTGACTATCAATATTCTCCTTTTTTTAATTTTTCTGATTTAATTACTGTGGATTCAGGAATTCATTATTTTATTCTTAACCATCTGGAAGATTTAAAAAAGGGTAAAAGGATCTATTTTCAAATTGGTGTTCCATCGAGATTAAATTTGATTCCTTTTGTAATCTATAAGCAACAGGAAATTTCTGAAAAGAAAGTTCTTAGAATTCTTATAGAAATTGATAATATTTTTTTAAAATTTCTTTTAAGTCCTGTAATTGCAGAATATAATCTTTTATCTGGAGATTTACTTTTGTATCAGGGTATATCCAATCTTTATGACGAATATGGAAAGGCTTACAATGTAAAGATTGTGTACAAGTATTAATCTTTAATTTTGTACACACCATATATAAATTCTTTATTTAAGGGAAGTAAAATTTTTTCGGTTCTCAGTTTTTGAAAATTAGTTAATAATTCTTTAATCTCTTTATAATTTTCTATAACTTCTTCTGGAATTGCAATTTCGTATTCTTTTACATAGTTTTCCATTTTTGCCAGTAAATTCACAGGTGTTCCAAAATAATCAATACCTGTATTTAAATTAACAGCATATACAGGTCCAATATTCAGGCAAATACGAATAGGATTTTCCAGATTTTTTTTGCATTCCTGAATTAATTCCTGTGAACATAAAACTAAATCTTTTGCATTACTGAGAGAGGCAAAAACAGCATCTCCGAGGCTTTTAATGACAGAACCATTATATTTTTTTATAAATTCATACTGAATTTCGAAAAATTTTTTGATTACTTGAAAAGCATAGGATTCACCTCTTTCCAGATATAATTTTGTACTTCCTACAACATCAATTAGCATTAAATTTTGAATTCCAATGTCGAGACGAATGCCACTGGATAAGATCTGATCATTGAAGAGATCTCGAAAATCCTGAAAATTAAATAGCTCGTCCGGCCTTAAAATTAGTGTATCTTGATAATTGGTTTCGAGAATAATATCTCTTGGTTCGTTAAAATTATTTTTTACAACGATTCGAGATTTAGGCTTTAGTTCAATAAGATCAGGAACCTCCTGAGAGGTAGCAATAAAGTCAGTTCTACCTGTTTCTTTAATTTTAATGAAAATATAATTTTTCTCATAATTCCATCGTAAACGAAGATCAGTAAAGGGAAAATCCAGATCCAGACTGTAAACTTCTTCTGGCATTAGCCTTCTTTGAATCAGAATATGATTTTTCTTTGCTGGTTCTGCTGCACAATAAAATCTCTTTTCTATTTTTTTTATAGAAGGGTGAAAACGAAAAATTACTTCTATATTTCTATAAGTTGCAGAAGAAAAGTCAATTCTGCACACATCACAGGATCCAATTTCCGGCAAATCTCCTAAATTCAGAATTTCTCGAATAGCTCCTTTGCAATGAGGGCATATAATATCCCAGGTTAAAATGAAAACACCTTTTTTAGTAGATATTAAGAAAAATTTAAGAACTTCATGGAAATCAAGATTCAAATCCAGTGCAATTTTTTTTATTCGAATTCTATAAAGAAAATCTTCTGATTTTTGAGTTAAATCATTTATTATTTTTTCATAATGTTTTTTTAATATTTCTTCTTCTGCTTTTTCATAAATTTTTTTTATTAAATTTATTTCTTCTTCTGAAAAAATGGATAAGCTTGTTTGTTGATTTTTTTTTTTAATTTTTTTATCAATTTTATTTAGTAATTCATTATATTTTTGTTCTAAAATTTTAAAAAGCAATTTTAAAATTTTGCGTGTAATTTTATTACTGGGAATCCATCCAAAGTATATATATAATATAGTTTTACTCGTTTTCTTTTGATATTCAGGGAATTCAGATACATCATAGAATAAATACATAGCACGAACATACTTTGCAAATCCCTTTGAATATATTCGTGCACTTTTAATAATTTTGGGATATTCCCATTGCCAGGGAACTTCTTCCCATTCCCAATCAAAACCCATCACTTTCGATTTTCCATAAAGTTTTCCCTCCCTTTGTTCAAAATGCATTACAGGAAGTCCCAGTTCTTTATTGGTAGAGGAAGTATCACTCAGATATTCCCATAAATCCGAAGGTTTGTTTTTTAATTCAAATTTCCATAAAAAATCTAATTTGTTTTCGTTTTCGTAGTTCTTTTCCCACGGAAAAAACTCTAAAAATTGTTTGAGAGTTAAGTAAATCATAATTATTAATTATTTTATTTTTTTAAAAATGACAACAATTATTAATATACATTTGTAAATAATTAAAAGTTTATATATCTTTTATGAATGTTTTTTTCTCCTACTAAAGGATTTTTAAACTTGAAAAATTTGACAAATTCTTCTAAGATAATTAAAATTTTCTACTAATTGTTCTGATATTTGTATTAACTTTTCCTGTATTTTTATTATCGCTTCAAAATTCAAATCTAAGTTTTGTAAATGACTTTCTAATTCTTCTTTATCTTTAAGAGATTTTTAATAAGTATGCATTCATAAAAAGAATTTGATTTTCAAATTGAGTGATTATATGTTTTACGGCAATATTCTCATCTTCTAACCTAAGTTTAGATTGAATGATTTCTTCTATTACATTCTGAATTGTGTTTAAATCAATAATGACTCGATTAAAGAGACGGGAAGTTTCTAAAACGTTGTTATATCCTTTTTCAGTGGAATTTTTATTATTGGTAATTATGGAATGTATATTTTTAATATTGCTGTCAATCCTTGTGGCCAGTTTGGAAATTTCTTCTGTAATAACTGCAAAATCTCTTCCCGATTCTTCTGCTCGTGCAACTTCAATGGAAGTATTTAAAGACAATAAATTAACCTGTTTGAATATATCCATTATGAATTTAGCAATTTTAATAATTTGATCCGAATTACCATCAATTTCTTTAATCGTATTTTTTAAATGTTTAAGTAAATTTTTACCAATATTTGCTTCACTTTTTGTAGAAGTATATAATCCTAAAAGCTTATTCACGGTACTATTCATATAATCTATATCATTTGTTAATTTTTTAAAAGTCAGGGAATAAAGTTTAAAATTTTTAATTTTAAATTTTACTTCCTGAATTAATTTTTCAGTAGACTCTTTCATTATACTGAAAATCTGATGAATTTCTTCAAGGAATTGAAAATTAAAAAAATTTTTGCCAGACGTTGCAGGGTTTCCTGTAAAAAATTAAATTTTGACAGTGTAATTTCTATTTCAGTGTAATCTGTTGAATTTTTCTAAATAGAATCAATATAGCCTAAGGAGGTTTTTTTTGTGTAATTATTGAGCAATTTATATTTATTAATAATAGTTTTTTCTTTTAAATATATTAAAAAACCTAAAGTAATTAGAATAACAATAGGTTCGGCAAGAAGAGTAATAATATAAAATAAACCTAAACCTGACATAGATAATAGAGATCCCATTATATTTCGAAAATAACAGTATATAATAAAAGTGAAAAATCAATTAAAAAAAACCTAAAGGTGGAAACTTTACCCTTTTGGTTAATATGCATTTGAATAAGTATTTATTAAATTAGGATTTTTTGTAAAGTCTTATTTAAATTGATTTAAAATTTCATTTACATTAATTTTGTATTTTTCAAAGATTTTATTTCTCAATAAATCGTATCGAACTAGGATAATATTATAGTTAATTAATGCCTGATTATAACCTTTCTCTGCCTGAACTAAAGCATCAAGTGCATTTTTTATGGCTGTTACATTAAATCTTCCTCTCTGATATCCTGTAAGAAGTCCTAAGTAGAAATTATAAGTTTGATTATAAGCATTTTCTGCTTTTTTTAAGGAATCAAAAGCTGTTAAGACTTGCTTATAGCCAATTTCAATTTCGTCTTTAATTTGTCTTTCTGTTTCTTTTTTTTGAATTTCCAGCTGTTTTAGAGCAATTTCTGCATTTCTTGCATCCACCTTTGCACCTTCGTCCCAAAGTGGATATTCAATAGAAAATTGTATGGCTTTTTCGGGATATTTTAGAGAAGAAACTTGATCCCATGCAGAGTAGGGGTATCTTCCAAAATCTCTTGTGGAATATTGCCCTCCGATCCTCATAGTAGGTAATAAATTATTATTTGCTAAGTCTTTTGCCATTTTAGCAATTTCATAACTATGTTGTATGGCTTTATAATCCTGTCGGTTTTCGAGAGCATATTCCAGATCTTTTTTTGGTTCTATATCATCGGGTAATGTTTTAATTAGTTCTGTGCTTCCTGTTATATTTATATCTTCTTTAAGATTTAAAGTTCTTAATAATTCCCTTCTTTTAGTTTCTTTATTTAATTCTGCGATGTTTAGCGAAATCTCTGCCTGACTTATTAAAGCATTCCATTGGTTAATTTCAAAAGGTTCAGCAAGACCTAAGTTTAACTTTTGAAAGGTAATATTTCTAATATTGTTGACATTTCTGAGTAAAGATCGTGCAGCTTTTACCTCCTGCTCTGCAATAGCAAGATTCCAGTAATCGATAAGAGTCAGTACAATTAAACCAGAAAGTTGATATTCCAGTTGTTCCTTCTGGATTAAGGTTTTTTTTCTAGCAATTTCTTTTAATCTTTTTTGAGAATATCCAAAAGCATTTTTTAATAAATCCTGTTGAAATATAATTTTTACAGCTCCCGTATGTAAAGGTGGTTGACGCAATTGTTGTAAAATGGGATTGGTTGCTGATAATGCATTTTCTCCAGCATTGGAATCAAAACGTGTGTCACTTCCTTCTATACGAAAAAATGTTCCAGATTCGAATAGTTTTTGTACTCCAATGGAATAAGTATCCTGGTTAATTTTAGTTCCCTGAAAAATACTCTGGGGGAGTAGTTTATCTATTTTTTCATAGCCTTGGTATTTAAAATCTAATATGGGGGCATATTTGGATTCTTCTTTTAAGAGTTCTGTATCTGCTTTTTGTAATTCTAATTTTTGAAGTTTTACTTTATTGCTCTTGTAAAGAGCTAATTTTACAACTTCTTCTAATTTTAGGGATTGGTTTTTCTCATTTTCAAGTTTTTTTATAAATTCATCCAAAGGAAAAGTCTGGATGGTATTCTCAGGAACTTCTATTTCTTTTTGGGCAATTTGATTTACGATTTCTTTATTATTTTCCAGATTTTGATTTTGTTGTGCTGTTTTGCAACTTAAAAAAATTGTCAGCAAAATTACATAAGAGATTTTTACTAAAAAATGAAAAAAATAATTTATATTAAGATGATTCATAAATTCTTCCTCCTAGATTACTGTCAACAAAAACAAATATTAACCAAAAGGTTAAAATTTATATTACAAAAAATATTTTTTCATCATATTGTCTATAAAAAAATTATAATATTTTTAATTTCCGTTACCTACTGTTCATCAATAAATTATATTGATGATATACAAACGATAAGAAAGAACCAGACAATATTTATCAAAGCTAAACTTAAAGATGACTTTAAAGAAAAAGAATGTTCTGAAGCTATTTCGTATTTAGATTGGTATCTTTTACTTTATCAGAAAGACTTAAAAAATTCAGAACTCCTTTTTAATAAACATTTAATTACCAAATCTATTTTATCAAAGACTAAAAGAGATTTTCATAGAATTAAAAATCTTCGAGAACTACAGAAAAAAAAGAAAATTTGTCTTAAAAAAATAAAATCGGTTCATAAATATGAAAAAGAATTATTCGTTCATCTATGGAAGTTTTATTTTTTAAATCTTGAAAATGAACTAAATCTTTGGATGATTAAGAATGAATTTCCAGAACAACAGAGAAAAGAAATTTTAATGGATATTAATGAAATTTCAAGATCTATAATAGATATTTATAAATATTATTTATTTTTTTTATCAGAAATGATGGTTCTAGATCATAAAGACTGGAATAAAAATGAAAATGAAATTCAAAAAAAAATTTTTAGATTGAATGAAACTTATTATACTTTAATTTATCATTTTTTTTATCATCTGCCTGAAAGTTATAAAAAAGAATGGTTGAAGAAAAATTGGATTTTTCCGAAATAATTATATATAATGAAATTTTTATTCTTATTATTATTCATCATCCCATCTTTATCAGCTTATGACGTTTTTAAGGAAGAGATTATTTTTGGTAAATCCCATCAAATGGATTTGATTCCTTTGTTGAAGGATAAAATTTTAAATTCAGAATGGGAAATTAAAAATACTTTAAAACTAAAAATACGGCATCCATTTTATTATTCAAAAAAACTTAAACTTTATATCAATTGCGAAAATGAAATAGCATATTTACTTCAGGATGTTTCCGGGAATTCTGAGTTTCTTGAGAAAAATATTTTTATAAAAGAGCATACACAAAATTTCTTTTATGGGGGTACTTATTCCTGCTTTTTCAGAAATAGAGAAAACAGGATACTGCTCAAAAATGCTATAAACCAATTGGATAATCTTACAGAGATTTCCTTTGCCTTCTGGTTTTTCCCTATCGTAGATTTTGAAAATCAAATTTTATTTCAAAGAGTTAATTATTTTGAAAAAGAACCTAAAGTTTTTTCAATTCGATTAAACAAAAAGAGAATTATAATAGAAATTCGCAATATAATTCAGGATAAAAGCGGTTATAGAAATATTTATCTCGAAACCAGAAAATCACTTGATTTGCGAAAATGGAATCATTTAATGTTGTCAATTAGTTTGAGAAAAGGTTTAATTTATCTCTTTTTGAATCAGGAAATTTTAATTGTTCATCAATTTCAGCAAATTCAAAATATTCATTCTATGAAGTTTTTTGAGAATGAGCATTCATTTATATCTCCCTTTCAGATCGGAGGTAATTTCATAGGTGAAATCGATGAAATTTATGTAATTCAGGATTTTTTTGAAAAACCATATTTTTTTCATCAAGACCCTCTAATAAATTCAGGCAGGGTTTATTTAAAAGAAGAAGAATTAGTTTTACCCGTAATTCATATGGGAAGTTTGGTAAAATCTGTTTTTATGAATATCAATTTTTTCAAACCAGAAGGAACTCAAATTCGATTTTATTATAGAACTTCTGATTCAAAAAATAACTTGAGTCAACAGGATTGGAGTGAAATTGCAAATCAGGTAGAATTTTATAGGAATCAAAATCTAAAACAGTATTTTCAGATTCGAATAGTAGGTTGGAGGGATATTTCAGGGACTCAAACTCCAGAAATTCTAAATCTTATTTTAAAAAAGCAAGAATATGAACTTCCACAGGCTCCTATAAATCTAAAAATTGTTCGTGAACTTTCCAGTGATCATCAAATTTGTTTACAATGGGAAAAAATTCCAGATGAAATCATAGAAGAAATAGGTGGTTATAAAATTCATATTGGGTTAAATCAAAGTAATTTTGACATTACCTTGGATGAAGTTTTTCGTAATCAGAACTGGATACAAATTCGAAAAAAAAATTTAGATTTTCCCTTAACTGATGACGAAAAACTTCTTTTTCAGAATCGTCCTTTATATATGCAAAAGTTTGTTAGGAATCATATAAGAGTTTGTTTGTCAAACGAAGATCTTTTTAAAATTTATGAAAAAAAACTGGAAAGGAATTTGCTTCATAAAAATAGAATTCCCTTGATCTTTGAAAAAAACCGTGTATATTATTTTGCTGTTAGCAGTTATATTGTGGATAAACTAAGTGCTGCCAGTCCTATTTCTAATAAGGTCCCATATAATTTTTGAGTAAAAAAAGTAAGAAGTGAGTAAATCAGAAACTAAAATTTTATAAATACATAATTTTCTTATTAAAAACTAAGCTACCTTAAAATAAAAATTGTGAAATTTTTCTTATTATCAATTAAAAAATTAAGGAACTTATCTTCGAATTTCTCTATATAAAATTATATGAAGCAGTATGAAAGAAAGGGAGCAAAATTTTGCCTCAATATGAAATCGGATTATGTGATGTTATTTAAAATGTTAGCACATCATCTGGGTTCCTATGAATTAGCAATAGCTTATTTAATAGGAAAATATAACTTCAGACTGATTCATCTTAAACATAAAATCAAAAAGGCTTCCAAAATAAAACAACCTTATAATGAAAATTATATAAGGTTTAGTTTCTGGTTGAGAGAGGAAGCTATCTGGGCTCAATTGGAAAAAATGAGAGAAATAACAGGATTATCAATGAGTTTTGTTATTAGAATTATGATAGAATGGGAATTCTATCTGGAAGGAAGAGAAATAGTAAAAGAAACATTAAACAGAGCAGGGGTTGAGTATCCGGAAGGAATTGATTTGATTTTGTTTAGGATTTTGGAGTTCTGGGTATGGAAAACTAACAATGGAATAATTATCCACAATATGCATGTATGCACGCAAATCAACCTCCTCCAGAATTCCTTCGAAATACGACATTATTTCAATTATTTGTTCTTTTGATTATTTTTATTTAGATTTAGATATTTCCTATTCATTCTTAATTTCAAACTTAATTTTATTAAATATATAAAAATGCAATATAATAGGTGCTCATTATAAAAATTTTTATAAAAATTTTAATTTGATAAAGGACTAAAACCTTTTTTTATTTGCAATTGTAATATTTTGATTTCTAAAAAATGTTGTTAATAGTAAAAATAATGTTTTTTTGAATCTAAGATGGATTTTCAAAATATTAAAACATTTGGAGAATTAATAGAATCAAGTTACCGATATAAATCAATTCGACAGGAAATGGCACAAAATCTTGCAGATATGTTAAATGAGAATCAGCCAATTTTTCCAAAGATTCATGGTTATGAAGATACGGTCCTTCCGCAGCTCTACCATGCAATTTTAGCAGGACATAACATTGTTTTATTGGGGGAAAAAGGTCAGGCTAAAACAAGAATAATGCGTTCCTTGGTGGAATTATTAGATGAATATTTTCCGGTTATTGAGGGAACGCCAATTCCTGAAAGTCCTTTCAGACCTATTACAGCATTTACAAAAAGGATTCTAGAAGAAAAAAAAGAAAAAACACCTATTCGATGGCTTAGAAAAGAAGAAAGGTATGGAGAAAAACTTTCGCCAGGATGTCGTATTGCAGATATAATTGGGGATATCGATCCTTCGAAAATTATAGAGGGGAAATCTCTCGGTAATGAGGAAGCTTTACATTATGGATTATTGCCAAGAATGAATCATGGAATTTTTGCGCTTAATGAATTACCGGATCTGGATTATCTAGTTCAAGTAGCTATGTTTAATATACTGGAAGAGGAAGATATACAGATACGAGGTATACCTATTAGGCTTCCTCTTGATGTATTTATATGCTTTACTGCTAATCCAGCTGAGTATACTCGTTCTGGTAAAATTATCACTCAGCTTAAAGATAGAATTGGTGCAGAAATTAGAACACACTATCCAAAGTCAAGAGAAGTAGGATTGGCTATTATGAAGCAGGAAGTTACTCTTCTTGATTTAAAACCTCCGGTTATTGTACCTAAATTTATTGAAGAAATACTTGAAGAAATTACGATTCAGGCAAGAAGACATCCTTATGTCAATCAAAAGTCGGGTGTTTCAGCAAGACTTACGGTTTCAAATTATGAAACTGTGGTGGCATCAGCTCGTAGAAGAGCTTTAATCTTCAAAGAGAAAGAAGGTAGAGTCAGAATGACAGATCTGGGGAATATTTTCAGTTCCAGTTTGGGTAAAATCGAGCTGGATCCTTATCGAGATGAAATCATAACAGAATATCAGGTAATTTCTAAATTGATTGAAATGGCTACCAAAGAAGTATTTGAAGAATATTTTCCAGAAAAAAAATATTACAGAGAATTTGACAGTATCACAAAACAAATTTATGAAGCTAAGGTGCTTGAAATTTCTGATTCTTTCCCTGTATCTCATTATAGAGAAATTTTAAAGATTGTTCCTTCATTTTATGATTTATTAAAAGATTATAACTGGGATGAAAACGATATTGATCTAGCATCCGGAATTGAATTTATACTTGAAGGTTTAACCACAAAAGAAAAAATCAGCCGTAGAAAATTAGGTGAAATAGTGAGTTTCAAGTCTGTAGATTTATATTAAAATATGCTAAATATTAAACAAAAAGTACTATTTGTTCAGGGAAAAGGTGGAGTAGGAAGGACTATTTTAACTTCATCTCTCGGTTATTATTATGCAAAAAAAGGTTTAAAAACATTATTAATTCAATGGACAATTAAGGATTCCATATCTCCATTGTTTAATCAGGAATTAGTAGGACATAAGCACAAAGAAATTTTTCCAAATTTATATGTGATGAATTATGATCCTAAGATTACACTTTACGAATATTTTGTAGATCATTTAAATATGAAATTTTTTTATAATTTTGTATTAGAAAATAAGCAGGTGAAAAAATTGATTCAAATTGCTCCCGGATTGGAAGAAATTTTCTTTTTAGGAAGAATATTCTGGTTAGTTGACTTAGCAAAGGAAGAAAGAGGTTATGAATTCGATAAAATTATAATCGATTCTCCGGCAACAGGTCATGGTAGTGCTTTATTTGGAGTCATATCTACCATATCAAATTTTCAATGGGAAGGTCCTTTGATTTTTGAAACTACCAGAGTTTCCAGAATGCTTAGTGATGAAAATAAAGTGGGTATCCTTTTAATTTCTCTTCCGGAAGAACTTCCATATGAGGAAACTATTGAACTCAATGAGGTTATAACAAAAGAAATGAAAAGAAGTCCTATAATATTATTTATAAACAAAAGTATCTCAGGTTATATTCATAATGATAAATTTGAAGATCATCCTCCTTTTCTAGATTTTTTCAAAAAAAATTATAATGTTGCTTATTCTCTCTATAATGAGCTTAAAAATAAACTCGAATATGAAAAAAAAATAAAAAATTATTTTCAGGATAAAGTGAACAAAATATTTACTATACCTGATATTCATATAAAGTATCCGGAAATCTCCGGGTTGGAGAAAATAATAAAAATTAGTGAATTCTTTGAACAACATTATTTTTAGATTTAGTATGAACCAGAAAACAAATTTGCATATTTTTTTAGGTGCTGGGGGGGTAGGTAAAACTACAATTTCTGCTTCGTATGCAATATATCTTGCAAGTTTAGGGAAAAAAGTAGGGCTTTTAAGTATTGATCCTGCGAAGAGATTGAGAAGTGCTTTAAGTGTTGAACATGTCGATGAAGAAGGTAAAATTTTCTGGAATCATGAAAATCAACATGGATATTTAAGGGCGGCAATATTAAATTTACCTGATAGTCTAAAAAGATGGATAATTGACGAAGGCTTACCTATTGAACATCAAAATCAACTTTTTGAACATCCTTTATTTAGAACACTGGCAGAAAAAATAGCATCAGCAACAGAAACATTAGCTCCCGTTCGTATGGCAGAATGGTTGGAACAGTATCCTGATACTGAAGAATTAATTATTGACACAGCACCTGGAGTACATGCTGTTGATTTTATTACCCGGCCTGAAAAGCTCTTAGCTTTTTTTGATAGTAAAATTTTACAATGGATGAAATGGTTTGCAGGGGAAACAAAATGGGAGTGGAGAAATGGAAAAAAGGAAATTGTGCAGGATCAAAATTTTATACAAAAATTTTTCAGAATGGGAGCAAGAACCACCCTTACAATGTTAGGAAAGGCAGGGGGTGAAAATGTTTTTATATCTCTTGTGGAATTAATTCTATTGATGGATCAGATTTTTTATAAAATCATAGACAGACTTGAACAGGCTAAAAAGTGGATTCGAAGTGAGAATACAAAAATATATTTTGTTTTTTCATTAAGGGAAGATTCTATCTCAGTTGTTCTAGATTTAAAAAGAATTCTTGAAGAAAATCAAATTTCTCCAAATCAATTTAATTTTATATTGAATAAAAGTATTTCTGATGAATTTCTGGAATCAGAGGAACTAAAAAATTTTTTAAAACATAACACGATTGGAGAAGTCGAATTATTATTTAAAAGTTATATTCTTTCTTTCCCTCGTTTAAAACAGATCGTCTACCAGAAGCTGGAAAATTCAAAAATATTTCAAATCAAAGAAATTCCCATTACCTCTTCTTTAACAAACATAAATCAAAAGGAGATGAAATTTAAAGATTTATTGGAAATAGGAAAACTCGTTTGTTTTTAAAATTAAATTTTTATTTACAAAATCATTCTTTTCATTAAAATAGAAGTGTATGAGTAGAAGTTTTAAATCTTTGAAAGGTTATTTTTTGATTTCTGAAGCAAATATGCTGGATCCAAACTTTAAAAGAACAGTAGTATTAATTATTGAACATAATGAAGAAGGAGCTTTTGGATTAATTGTAAATCGCAAGTCGAATGTTTTTTTATCAGATTTGTTACCAGAATTTTATGAAGAAACACGTGGAAAAAATACGCCCATATATATTGGTGGTCCAGTTCAACAGGAATTTTTATTTGCTATTCATTCTCACCTTCTTGATAGAAAACCTTCTTCAACTTCTATAAAGATCATTTCTGATGTCTATTTTGAACCAGGTTTTCGTAATATAGAGGATTATTTTAAAGATCGATTCTGGGATCAGTTACCCTTAGATGATAGACCCAAAATTCATCTTTATGTGGGTTATAGTGGATGGGCTCCTGGTCAACTAGAAGGAGAAATACGAGAAGGCAGCTGGATTCTTCATCCAGCAACACAGGAAATAGTATTCCATCCTTATCCAGAAGAAGGATGGAATGATGCATTGAGAAAAAAAGGTGGTATTTATAAAATATTTGCAGATACGAATAAAGATCCTTTTTTAAATTAATTATTTTTTTATTAATCGATAGATAAAAAGAATTACAATGGCTCCAGCAGTTGCAATTAAGAGGCTTTTTAAATTCCAGCCTGTAAATCCTCCAAAACCAAATTGAGTAGCTATCCATCCGCCTACAAAAGCACCAGCTATCCCTAGAAAAATGGTGATAATAATTCCACCAGGATCTTTACCTGGCATTATCCATTTGGCTAAAATTCCCACGATGAGTCCCATCACAATCCAGCTTAATATTCCCATAGTAAACTCCTGAAAGAATTTTTCTATAATTACTTGCCCTGGGGGAATTTGTCAATCTTTTTTAATTTTTCTTTGCAATCATAGGAGTTTTTTTAAACTTCAAATGATTAGGTGAACTCGAAAAAGCATATTTTAGAAAGTTTCTGTTCTATATCGATACCATTTTATAGATAAAAAATCATAATAGTTAGGAAGATGTGCTTTTTTAAAAAGCTCTAAAATAAATTTTTCTTTATCAGGTATTTTTTTCCAGACTTCTGGTAGAAATGTTGCTGAACCCTCTCTTGTCTTTAAATAAATTCCATCTTTAAAAGGTTCAATTTTATTAAATAAATCTTCAAAATTTCTAACCTGTAAAATTTCCAGAGGACTTAAAACAGAAATTTTTATATCAATATAGGGGAATTCTTCTTTTCGCAAAGAAGGGAATCTGGGATCTCTAAATGCAGCGTTATAGGCATTGTTTGCAACATCTTCTGCTAGTATAGTGTCTGGAATAATAGAACCAATACATCCTCTTAAATTCTTTTCTTCTGGTTGATTTTTATAAGTCAAAGTGACAAAAGAAGCCTTTTTTTCTTTTAAAGCATTGCTTAGTTTTGATTTATCAATTTTTAAATAGCGATTATCAAGTCCAGATAAAATTGAATCTTGTGCGATTTTTCTTAGAGTTTCTTTATCAATGTTAGAGAGTTGATACATATTAGTTCTCGATGAATGCCCAGGAACCATACCCAACTACTTCTGATTTTTTTCCTGAGATATCTCCTGAATTTCGCAAATCCAACAGGATAGGTTTCCAGTTTCTTTTTTTTGCAATATGAATAAGAGCTTGTATACCCGCTCTACCACAGGCTTGTTCACTGGAAATTTCAACGGGATTCAAGTTCAAAATTGCCTGGGAAGTTTTTTCATCTAAAATTTTTGCTATACTATATTCATAATAATGACTGAGATCGGAACTTACAATAATGAGAGTTTGATTGTCATAAATAGATTCTATTGCAGTTGCTACTTCTTCGTAAGGAATTTTCCCAAAGGTGATGGGGACTAAATCAAAACTTTGTTCTGCGAATATTTTTTGTAGAAAAGGTAGCTGAACTTCCAAACTATGTTCTTTAATATGAGCTCTATCGTTTTGATATACAAAAGGGAATTCGCACAAAATTTTTAATTTTTCTTTGTTGATCTTTATGTTTCCCAATGGAGTTTCAAAATAATCAGATGTAGGTAAAGCAAGACCTGGAACAAATTCGTAGTGACTTGGTCCCAATAGCAAAATAGTTTTGTATAGTTCTTTATAATTTACAATTGATTTATAACTATATCCCGCAATAGGACCTGAATAAATATAGCCTGCGTGGGGAGATATAAGTGCTCTTGGTGGTTTCAAATGAGGTATTTCTGCAAGATGGACAAATTTTTCAATTTGTTTTTTTAATAATACAGGATTATCAGGATAAAAATATCCTGAAACAGCACTTTTTCTAATTTCAAACACCATTTAGAAAAGATATAAGCATTTTTTGGTTTTGTCAATTTAAAAATTTCTTGATTTTAACTCTATATTTAATAAATTTCAAGTATGGCATTATTTCCTGCTAGATTCTGGCATACATTGTCTGATGGAAAGATTCAGTGTGATGTATGTCCTAGAGAATGCAAATTATCGGAAGGACAAAGGGGGCTATGTTTTGTGAGAGGAAGAGAAAATCATCAAATTGTTCTTTATACATATGGGAGATCAAGTGGTTTTTGTATTGATCCTATTGAAAAAAAACCTTTGAATCACTTTTTTCCTGGTTCATCTGTATTATCTTTTGGAACTGCTGGATGCAATCTCATCTGCCAATTCTGCCAAAACTGGGATATTAGTAAATCGCGAGAAATGGATACACTTGCCGATGAAGCACTACCAGACTTGATTGCGAAAGTTGCGAAAAAATATAACTCTAAGAGTATTGCTTTTACCTATAATGATCCTGTCATTTTTCTTGAATATGCAATTGATGTAGCGAAAGAGTGTCATAAATTAGGAATTTATACCGTAGCTGTATCAGCGGGTTATATGAAACAGGAATCAAGAATAGAATTTTATGAGCACATTGATGCTGCCAATATTGATTTAAAAGCTTTTAACGAAAATTTTTATAAAAAAATTTGTGGAGGGCATTTGCAACCTGTACTGGAAACATTACTTTATTTATATAAAAATACAAAAGTATGGTTTGAGATCACAACATTACTGATTCCTGATGAAAATGATTCAGAAAAGGAAATTCGTAAACAGTGTGAATGGATCTTAACTCATTTAGGACCGGAAGTGCCTTTACATTTTACAGCTTTTCACCCGGATTTTAAAATGCGAAATAAACCGCGAACACCACATCAAACTCTGTTAAAAGCCCGAAAAATTGCACTAGATACTGGTTTATACTATGTATATATAGGAAATGTCTATGATGAAGATGCAGAGAGTACTTATTGTCCTTCCTGTAAAAGAAAAATAGTTGGGAGGAACTGGTATAATATTACTGAATATCATTTGAATCTCGATGGTAAATGCAAATTTTGCGGTTATAAAATTCATGGTCGCTGGGATTCTAAAGTGGGTGATTGGGGAGCGAAAAGATTGCCCATTCGTTTTAAAAATCATTCTTTTATTTAAAGCTACCATCATAATCGCGAATAAAACGAGAAAAATCTAAGTGAAAATAATCAAAATCTTTTAATTTCTTGTACTCCATTCTTGGAATACTATCATAGATAAAATTCAGTTCCAGAAAGTCGTAAATATAGTTCTTATACAGTCTTCGAATTTGAATTTTTGATACTTTTTTGTTTGTCGGCTGAATATAAATTTCTGCGAATCCTCCACCTTCTAAAAAGCCAGTCAGGGAATCTACCCCCCCAAAATTCGAAGTATTAAGAAAAACAGTTCCCTTTTTATTGATTAAAACTCCATAATCTTCGTGGATATGTCCGGATAAAACAAGAATAGGTGCATTATCATCAATGTATTGACGAATACCGAGAGATCCTATATGTCCTACAGATGGAATTCTATCAAAAAAACCAAAAGCCGGATTATGTAGAACCAAAATATCGGGTTGATGTTTTTCAAAAAAATCTAATGGCTCAGAATAAAAATCTTTACCTTTACCGCCTTCTAAATAGGGAACAGCTAATTTATCTGGTATTCCAGAAGTTTGTATAGGAGCTCCTCCATAGCCAGCGAAACTTAGATTTTCGTAATCTAAAATTTTTTTATGTAAATCTCTCGAATATAAAGCTGTATATTTAAAATCAATATCATAATTTCCTGGTAGTACAAAAGTTGTAGCATTAGCATATTTATGGATGATATCAAGAACATATTCATATTTTTCTTTCATTGTTTTTGTAGCCTCGAAATATAAATTCCTGTATTCAGAAGCTTTGGAGGTATAATCTTTTTTTAAATCATGTATATTACTTCTTAATATTTCTGTGGATAAGTCAAAAGGAAGAATTGGTAAATCAAAGTGTTTCGATAGTTCAAAAAATTCTTCTTGAAGTGTCACAAATTGAATCACTTTTCGAATATCGTTAAAAGCGTAATATAATATATCTCCACAAATAATGTATAATTGAGCTTCAGTGAGTTTTAATAATTCCTTCAGTGATTCTGCTTCATCGTGTATATCTGTAACAAAGAGAATTTTAAACATTATTTTCTAAATATTAAACTTAATTAATTAAAAAATTCAAATTTTAATATATGTCGATAAAATTTTCTTGATTTTAGAATAAAAAATATCATAAGTATACTTTCTAATATTTTTTTCAAAATCAATAATTTTAAAATTCATATTTTCTAATTTATCGATTGCCTTTAGTAAACTTACCGGGGTTTGAAAATCAAAAAAAACTCCTGTTTTATTTTCAACTACTGTTTCAAGCACTCCACCTTTTCTATATGCAATAACTGGACATCCAAAAGATTGGGCTTCTACAGGTACTATTCCGAAATCTTCTATTCCGGGAAAAATTAAAGCTTTTGCATTTTTGTAGTATTCTTCAATAACTGAACGTGAAGCATAAGGTACAAGTTCAATATTCTGTCGATTTTGAGCTATACTTTTCAATTTTTTAAATTCAGGACCATTTCCTATTATTATCAATTTTTTATCTGTTTTTTTAAAAGCTTCAATAGCAAGATCGACTTTTTTGTAAGGGACCAGTGCACTTACAATTAGATAAAAGGATTCTCTTCTGGTTTCTTTTATCTGATTTACTTGTTTTATACAGGGTGGATGGACGACTATGGCTTCTCTACCGTAGTATTTTTTTATTCTTTCAGCAACAAATTTGCTGTTGGAAATATATTGATCCACTCGATGAGATGAAGATGAATCCCAGATTCGCAAATAATTTGCGAAAAATGGAATTATAAATTTTTCTGCAAAATTATCTCTTTTAAAATAATAAGGATACATATCCCAAACGTATCTCATAGGACTATGGATATAAGAAATATGTGGAACATCAGGAGGGACTATAACACCTTTAGCCACGCTATGGGAACTGGAAATCACTAAATCATATTTCCAGAAATTGAATTGTTCTATGGCTGTGGGAAATAAAGGTAAATAGTGTCTATAGTATTTTTTTTTAAAAGGGAGTTTTTGAATAAAACTGGTGTAAATGGTTCTATTTTCTATGATTTCCGAGCATGAATTTTTTATATGAAGAAGCGTAAATAAATCGGCATCAGGAAACAAATGTAAAAATCCTTCTAATACGATTTCACCTCCTCTCATACCTGTAAGCCAGTCATGAACAATTGCAACTTTCATAGTTCCTAAATTTTTTTTTTGATTTACCCATAAAGGATATTTTGTATTTTTTTTTTATAAAAATCCAAAAATAAATTAAACTTGGTTTGACAAAAACTATCACTAAAAATATTATTGTAATGAAATGGGGGAATATATGGAAGATATAGTTTTTTTATCAAAAGATAGACAGACCCAATTAAAAGGAACTTACTGGTTAGCTCAGAGTAAATATTGGGTTTTCTGGATACACGGATTTGCAGATCATCGATTACGTTATGATTCTTATGCGAAATTTTTGAATCAGCAGGGTATTAATTTTTTTTGTTTTGACTTACGCGGTCATGGTGATTCTTCTGGTAAGAGAGGCTTTATTCTAAATTTTGAAGATTATTTAGATGATGTAGAAGCTGCGATTGAACAAGTCTTAAAAAAAACAAATTCAATTATTATGGGCGGTCATTCTATGGGAGGATTAATTCTAGGGAGATTCCTTGAGTCAAGATTTAAAGAACAGAAGATAATCATAAAATCAGCAATCTTTAGCTGTCCTTTTTTAGGTCTAGGTATGCCTGTTCCCATATGGAAAAGAAAACTTGCAGAAAAACTATCAAATGTTTTTCCGGGGTTATCTTTGCCTTCAGGGTTAAATCCAGAAGATATCAGTCATGATGAGCAAACTGTGGAAAGTTATAGAAATGATCCTAAAGTTTTCAAACATGCAACAGCAAGGTGGTTTATTGAATGTTTAAAAAATCAGGAATTAGTATTTAAAGAGATTGAAAAAATTTCAGTTCCTGTAATGGTTATGCAGGGTTCAGGCGATAGAATTGTGGACGTTAAAAAAAATAAAGAATTTTATGAATTATTAAAAGTTCAAAAGGAGTGGAGAGAATATTATGGCTTATATCATGAAATTTTAAATGAAACAGAAAAGGATCGAATTACGGTTTATAACGATACTCTAAAATGGTATCAACAATTTTTTTAAATTATGTTAGATAAATATCAGAATCTTATCAAAAATGCAACTGAAGAAGCTGTAATCTGGAGAAGATATTTACATGCTCATCCTGAAACTGCCTTTGAGGAAATTCAGACATCAGAATTTATAAAAAAAATTTTGAAAGATTTAGAAATTCCTTTTGATACATCCTGGGCAAAAACGGGAATAATTGCAAAGCTGGAAGTACAGAATCCCATAAGAAGACTTGCTTTTCGAGCAGAAATGGATGCTTTGTCCATACAAGAAGTAAACGATATACCTTATAAATCCATTTATCCCGGTAAAATGCATGCCTGCGGCCATGATGGACATATGGCAGGATTGCTTGGAGCCGCAAAAGTTTTATCTTTTTTAAAAAAACAAAATCTGTTAAGAAATTCCATATATTTCATTTTTCAGCCAGCTGAAGAAAATGAGGGAGGGGCAAAAAAAATGATAGAAGAAGGGTTTAGCAGAAATTATTTACTGGATGCAATTTATGCTGTACATAACTGGCCAGAATTAGAATTCGCTAAATTTGGTTTAAAAAAAGGTGCTATAATGGCTGATTATCGGAGTTTTACTATTGAGTTTGAAGGAAAAGGATCTCATGCAGCTATGCCTCATTTAGGAAATGATCTTATTTTTATTGCTAGTCTTTTTATTCAGAACATCTATGCAACATTAAGTAGAACAAATCCTTTAAAGAGTAAGGTATTATCTTTTACTACCTTTCATGCAGGTAATACTTATAATGTTTTACCTGATAAAATTGAAATAAAGGGAACCATACGAACTTTTGATGAAATTACAAAGCAAAATATTATTCAACTTATTGAAAGTTTTTTAAAAAATCTTGAAAACATTTACCAAATAAAAATAAATTTTCAGCTTAATGAAGGATATCCTGCAACTGTAAACTATGATCAAGAAATTGATAATCTCGAGAAAATTATTAAAGAAACATTCGGACAAGATCAAATTGTATATGTAAGTGAACCTAGTATGGGAAGTGAAGATTTTTCCTATTTCTTGAATTATTATCCTGGGGCTTATATCTGGTTGGGTTCGAATCAAAAAAATGGTTGCTTTTTACATAATCCAAAATTTAATTTTAGTGATAATTTACTGGAAATACTAATTCGTTTCTGGGTTTCAATTGCTACTTATCATTTTGAGTATTGATGTTTGATTAAAGATATGATAGTTAAAATGTATTCCTTAATGTACGGATATAGAAAACTCAAAGGAGAAGTCAGGATGGAAAGTGGTAAACCCATTTTATACCTGGATGTACTAGGATACATAAGTCCACTTGAATTTATTAAACAGGGGATGAAATTTGAAGTCGTATCAGAGCATGAGAAGGAATTATTGCGAAGAGGGGGTTATAAATTTTATGACTGAAACAGGGGTGAGTAGTTAAAAAAAATGAAATTTTTTTTGTTTTTTCTAAATTTTTTGGTTGATCTAAAAAGAATATAAATTTAATATACGATAATAAGGAATGTTTAAATCATTCATTATGAATTTAAAAATTTTGGAGGAAACAATATGGCAGCTGGTCAATTTCCAAAGAGTCCTAATAAGGTAGATCCGATTGTACCCAGTGCAGTGGCATCAAGAACATCACTTGTCTGGGAAGGCAGGAATAAGATTGCTGAATCAAAAAAAATCATTGATGATGCAGCGGTAAGAGTTAGAGATTTTGTAGAAACTAAACTTCCCCCGGAAATTTCAAAAGATGTGGATATAATGGCAAGCATAGAAGATAAAATCTATAATTATGTGAATCAGGCTTATGTAAATATGTTTAATCGGTATACAATTACGGTTGAAGACGAAATGATGAAAAAAGTACGTGATTTTATTGATAAAGAAGAGTTGAGAGCTCTTGCGCGGTATACACCTCGCGAAATATCTGAACTGATAGATAAACTGGCTGGTACTGATAAATTCAATACTGGTGAAATAGAAAAATCTATTATAAATATGTATGGTCATTTGCAGGGGCATATTCAAAGAGGTGTTAATGATCTGGAAAATGAGACCAATGCACTACTTAGACAAAAAACTGATGTGGGTGCCTTTGTTCGAGGTGAAAATGCCTATTCTATTGTAAAATGTGTTTTTAAAGATAATCTTTACAAGCCAAAAACAGTTACAGACATTAAATTATCGATTAATATTTTAGATTCAGAATTGATAAGCCCTATTTTCCATTATCAGGTGACAGTAGAATATCTTTTAAAAGATACACTTGCAAAACATATCATGGAGTTAATTGATAGAGAAATCGAAAAACTCAAAGAAGAAATCATTGATAGTGGTAAGCAAGAATTAACGGATGGGGAAGTAATGTTTGAAAAAATTAAACTTGTAGATAAATTTACTGATGATAATGCTTCTGATCCTAATTCAAAGCGATATGCAATTCTTGCCAAAAAATTCCTGGATAAAATTGAAGGTTTAAGAGCTGAAATTGATGCAGAGGATTATGATCCTCTTAATATGAGAGAAAGAATTAAAGCTATCATTGATGATGAAAATATTCGAAATAGAGGATTTAACACTGCAGTCAATACCATTACTTCAATTCTGGATACATCCAAGCTTGGATATCAGGTTTGCGATAATAAAAAGAATGCAAGAGAATGCTGGATACGTGAATACGAAGAAGAAGACGAAATACAACTTCCTGACGAAAGATATAGCATAAGGTTGGTATATTTAGATCAGTCGCAAATTCGCGAATTAAAAAGAATTTATGATGCAAGGATGAATGCCTTTATAAGAGAAGTAGACGCTGTAGAAGATGTAGTGGAAGAGTTATATCAAAGAAGTAAAAAGAAATTTGGTGGTTTTAGTAAAATGATCAAGGATTTTGAAGATTTAGCAGAAACATTAATGCCCAAAAAGTGGGTCAAAGAAAGACACGCAGTTAATAATGATCCCGACGAAATTCAATGGAAAAAATTGAAATATAGAGATCCTGTAAATACATTTGTTGAGAAAAATAATAGAACCTATACAGTGGAAATTAAAAATACTTCTCAAAAATTGAAAGATATAAGAATAAAATTGCAATCAATGTATGGATATCAAAATCCCGTGGAAAGAGTGGTAATTGAAGAAAGATTAAATTTTCTGGAACAACAGTTTAATAAATTTATTTATGAAATCAATCCTCATCATTTGCAACCAGGTTTATTGCTGGACATAGATATTTGTACGAACAAAAGAAAACAATATATGATGAAATCCATGGCAAATGTTTTGAACGAATTTTTACATAGTGTATCAAAAGGATTTGCTGATGCAGCATTCGCAACCTTTAAGCGAAGAAGATCTACAGTCCGCGATGATAAAGATATGTCTTTTGAATCAGATACTGAAGTTGATGCAAAAATGAAACAATTAGCATCACAATATGCTGTTCCATCTTCTTCTGAATCTACAAACGAATCACCATCATATACACTAAATATGAATTCTTCCTCTGAAAATAAAACAGAATCAGGAATTAAAGGTTCAGCAGATGTGACTCCCAAAACGTATGAAGATAAGTTAAAAGATATGGGGCTTAAAGAGCTATAAAAGAAAGGTAGACCCTTTCTTTTATCATTTAATTAATGATGGAGGGAATGTATGATGAATCGAATATATTACTTAACTGGAAAAAGAAATATTTATAACCAGATGCTAAAATATATGGTGAATGTAACACAAATAGTGGAAAAATTTGAAAAAGGGGAAAATCTATCTGATATATTAAACCTAATGATGGATAATCAATTAATTGTAAAAGATCAAATTCCCTCCATTATTCAGCTTATTCTTGTGGAAAGAGCAAAATTACCTTTTGTTTCAGTTAACTTAGAAAATCCATTGACTAATTTTAGCAAAATAGTTGAACATACAAATCAGTGGACTGCCATTGATTTTGTATTAAGTTATTATCATCCTACTTATGGAATTATGTTAATAAATCCCAAAAATAAGGATAATTGGAATCGAGTATTTGAATTAAAAAAAGATGAGTTAGTAGTAATTTTCGCGCGCTCTTTTACTTCTGATATAGAGATTGCAAAAAAGGCTCTATCGGCTTTTATTTTACTTTTTAATAATAAGGAACCAGATGTAATAGAGGGATTTATCTTAAAACAACCCCGTGTGGAACTACAATCACAGCAGAAGACTACCGAAGAAGAAAAAAAAGAAATTCAAACTAAGCAAAAAATAGTTCAGATGGGTAAAGGGAAATTAACTCCCAAATATTCAGTCCAGGTAACCAATGAGCTTTTTCATAATGGTAATGTCGAAGCATGGAAAAATATCATAGAAGCTTATGAAGCGAAGTATAAAGGATGCAAAGTAATTGTATATCATGAAGGTGAGTTGATTCAGGATTTAAATTCTCTTTTTAAATGGGGAAAGGTTAAACATGGTGGAGTAATTATGTTTCAGGTCATAGGTGAAGATATAAAAGGCGTAAGTCGATTACAAAAGTATTTATATGAAGGTGCCTCGCCTCGATTTGAATCTTTTCTAAAAAAAGATGTAAATAAAATATTAAATATATTCTGAGCTTTTATGTTTGAAAATTATTTTAGAGAACAATCCAATTTTTTAATACAATCTCTTCAATCAAAATTACAACAGACGGGAATTATTCCTCCTGAAACAAAAAAAGATTTAAAATTATTTAAAGAATTTTATGATTTTATCAAAGAACATCTTCCTGAAGGATTTAATCTGGCAATGGGCAAAATTAGAAATCGCACTCATCTACTAAATAAAAGCTTTGATTTAATTATTTATCATAAATGGTGTAAAAATTACCTTAAACTTACGGGGGGTTATATTCTTCTGGATCAGGTATATACAATTTTGTCTCTTGAAAGAGAATTGTCATCTGAAGCTTTAACGCAATATATTTATCAGACAAGAACACTTAAAGCAATGTATTCTATGGAATATCAGCTTTCTGATGATCAATTTGTTCCCATATATAATCGATAATTTGCTTATAAAACAAAGGTTCCTTTACTATCACATAAATTATCGATTATACATTCAGCAGAAGAAAAAGAAATTTCTTTTTCTCATCTGGTTGATATGGTATGCGTACTTAATGAAGGTATTATCATTAAAGATTGGGAAACACAAACTTATAAGATTATTGAGACCAGAGAAGATACATTAATGTGGTTTTATATTTTATTTGTTGAATTTCTGGATAGAGATAGTCGATTGAGATTAGATCTGAGGAAGTATCTTAAAGAAGAAAAGCAATATGCTGAAAAATAATATTTTTCTTATTAAGAAATATAGTAGTGTTTTTTTATTAATTTTTTTTATTCATTCTGTGTTCTTTTTCTGTAAACAAAAAGAAGAAAAAAAAAGAATTATTACAAGAATTGAATTTTTTTTCTTTATTGATACTTCAGGTTCTATGGCTGGTAAAACTTTTCTTCAAATTAAAAAAAAATTTTCAGAATTTTATTCACTTTTTCGAGAGGGAGATATTATTTATATAGCAAGTTTTGATGAAAAACCCATACTACAAATCAAAATAGAATCTTACCAACCAGCTTCAACACCAGAACAGATAAATTCTATTATTGACAATTTAAAACCAGTAGGTCAATATACAGACTTTCGTGAATTAATTTCTTTCATCTACGAAGTATTGAATCAGGCTGATCAGGAATTTCAAAAGTATGAGCGCGAATTTCAAAATCAAAGAGATAAACCTGAAATCAAACGAAAGCAATTTATTATAGTTCTAACAGATGGTATCGATGATCCAAAAGAAAAAAGAAAAAGAATTGATATTGGTCAATATAAATCTCAGGAAACTTTATCTGTCGTAGATAAATATGTATATTACTTAAATTTTGCAAACCAAAAAAGTGAAACTCTTGAAAAAGATTTAAAAACCATAACTCCCCAAACAAAAGTTATGGAACAGCACCCGAAATCTGATGAAAAATCAGAAAAATCAGAAATTATTTCAGAAGTTAAAGAAGATATTACGGAAAATCTAAAAACAGTAGATAAACAGAATACTAATTTTCAGAAGTTAATGATGATCTCGTATTTTTTAAACCAAAAATTATTAATGATTCTCTCAGTTCCAATATTATTTCTGATATTCATTTTATTCCTATTAAAGTTTTTCTTCACAAGACCCTTTTTAAAGGGTGAAATCATCTTTTATGAAGCAGGTATGCATCCTTCAACAGGTAAAACTGTGAAATTAGATCGTTTTGAGCATAAGAATCTAACCATAGGTACAGATTATTCTTGCTTAATTCGGATTAAGTCTAATGATTTTCCTTCTAAAATCATTTTTAAAGCTAAACAAAAAAAGGAAAGTTTTTATTTTAAAGTACCTTCGCGGTTTATTAATCAAATTCAATTTTTAGTTCAAAAAACTCCAAAAATCATCCAACCGGGAGATAAATTTAAAATCAACAATTATATATTCGAGTATGGTTATGTTAACAAAAAGTTATAAAATCAATCCATTAGAATTAAAAGGAAACGATAGAGTATTTCAACTGGATAGAGATACTATAATTTTATATACAGGTTTGCATTTAGAGGATATTAAACCTTTTGCTCGAATTGGGGCTGGTAGTGAATATCCCTTTTTTTTGTCTCATTTTATAGAAAGTGTGCTGTTACCAGAGAGAAATATGTGGAATGCAGGAATCGAGGAGATGTGGTTAAGGATGAGTCTGGATATGAATACGGGAAAAATCAAATATGTAGGAAGTAAAGAGATGCTCAGTTATCTACAAAGATATTTTGATCTGGAACAACTCTATTCAACATCGCGAAAAGAAGAAAAAATCAAGCTACCAGTAGAATATCAAATTTATAGCATGCCACGCCCTGAAATTGAAAAGGACAGATCAACAATTATATATTTAGCTACAGGAGAGTATCAGGTAAATGTGGGGGGAAGCAGAGTTTTTGATTCAGGAAATTATTTTCGAGCACGATTGACTATCGATAAAGAATATAACATTTTAAAAAAGATTTTATCCAAGGTTCCTCTGGATTATCAACAGAGGTCAAAATATAGTTTCTTTTTATTTAGTGGAAGTTTCATCAGTGTTTTATTTCATCTTAATGGACAATATTGTATTCTCAATCCTTTATCTGAACTCCATTATAGATTATTTGAAATGCAACTGGATCCTGATTGTATCTCTATGGCAATTACTTCTTCGCCTTATTTACCCGGTTTTGTTGAGCTCTTTAGAAGAGCAGATATATTAGAAAAAGAAATAGCTGTATCTTTTCCTGATGTAGAAAAATTGAATTTATTAAAAAGAATCTATTATTTAGCAAGACCTAAGTTTTTCTCTGATGGTTCAACTCTTCCTCTTGCTAAATTTGTAAATTATTATGAATCTAAAACTAAATCTCATGCTTCTCTGAATTTTCGATTAAGAGATGATGTAGAAGAGCAGATCAAGATACTATTTCCACTCTTGAATCAAAAGGAAAGTAGGAATTTTGATTATATTAAGGGACCATTTGATATTGAATTTATACGAATTGATAGTAAAAAAGATTTTAATGAACTTTCGCATTCTCATTATTATATTATTTCACAGGGAAATATCTCTACTAAGGAATGGCAATCAATAAAATTAAGTCCGAAAATTTTCCCGTCTATTTATGGTTCAGAATATTCTATGACTCAAATTCAGGAACTAAGTGAACTGGTAGAGATTTTGCAGAGAGTATTTTATCAAACACCTTTTGAACCTATGATCAATATGTTAATTCAAAAAATTACAAATTTTACTGATGTCAATGAGTTGCTTTCAATAGAAGATGAACTCTATTTAATAAGAACACAGCCTGTACCAAAAGATAAAGTATTACTATTGAACTTAGCAGAAGCGCTAAAAGCTATCTATCATTTTGCGAATGAAATGCAATCATTACCACCAAAAATAAATAAGCTCTTTCTGGATAACATTCATAGATTTTCACATTCAAAAATTAAAATTTCAGATATCAATTTGTACTCCCATCAATTAAGAATAAATCTTTTTATCAAATCAGGAGAAATTACCTGTAATTTTATAACTTCATCAGAGCCTTTATGGAAGATATCCATTCAGTATCCCCCTGAATCTATCTCAGCGGTAGAACTGGAAAAAGAATATAGAAGATATTTAAAAGAGCAATATAAATTGATTGATAAAAATATTGCTCCTCAATGGGAGAGAAATATTTTAGATTTTTTAGAAAAACTATTAGAAGAAAGAATTTTTTATAATGAACAACGATTACGATTACAGGCTCTTACAGAAGCCCTTAATTTAAAACTTGAAACTGATGATTCAATCGAGTCATCAAAAACTAAAAAGTTATCTTTTCATATGAAGCTACCTTACTGGTTAAGAATCATTGTAGAATTTTTAAAAGTTCCAGAAATAATTGATTATTTAGTTTTAAATAAAAAAAGAATTCAAAAAAAGTTATCAAATTTAAAGGTAAATAAAAAAAGTTAAGATATGATTTTTAAAATATTTTCAATAAATTCTTTATGGGAATTTAAAAGTAATTTTAATTTTTCTTTCTGGTTATTTTTGATGAAAAATCTTATTATCTCTGCAAAATTTTCTCTGATTTGTGAATCAATTTCTTTTATTTGGGTAGGAATAAGATCGGTTTTTGTTTCTCTTTCGCGGAGCTTATTAAGAATAGGTTCAATATTTTTTTTTTGGCGGTTTTGTGATATATATTTTTGTAATGTTTCTGGAGTAAATTCTTCCATAGTAAAAATTAATTCTAGATTTTATTTAAGTCAACGATTTTTATGAAAAGTATTGAAAAATTAGAAAGAAAAATTGATAAATTAACACAGGTTTTGGAAGCTAATATGTATCTTTCTTCTACATTAAATTTAACTTTTGTATTAGAAAGACTGCTGGCAAAAGCAAGAGAAGTACTTGATGCCGAAGCTTCAAGTTTGATGTTATTGGATGAGGAAAAACAGGAACTATATTTTCATACAGTATTGGGTGAAAAAAGTGAAATTCTAAAAAACATTCGATTAAGATTGGGAGAAGGTATAGCTGGCTGGGTTGCACAGAATATACAATCGGTACTTATAGAAGACTGTTCAAAAGATCCACGCTTTTATAAAAAAGCAGATGAAACGTCAGGATTCATTACTCGTTCTATGATATGTGTCCCAATTGTCTATAGAAAAAGAGTATTAGGAACTATTCAAGTTCTAAATAAAAAAAATAATCAGAATTTTGATTATGAAGATTTAAAAATATTCGAAATAATGGCTTCTCAATCTGCCATTGCTATTGAAAATGCGCGATTACATAATTTAGCAACGATTGATAATTCCACTGGTTTGTACAGGAAAGAATATTTTTTAATGAGATTAAAAGATGAGTACAAGCGATTTCTTTTTACTGGAACACCGGTATCTGTAATTTTATCAGACATTGATCATTTTAAAAGAGTTAATACTGAATATGGGCACTTAGGAGGTGATATTGCATTAAAAGAACTGGCAAAAGTCATATTAAGCGTTATTCATGAAACAGGTGAAGATGATATTGCAGGAAGAGTAGGTGGAGAAGAATTTTGTGTTTTAATGCCATCAGCTGGTGAAACAAGAGCAATGGAAATAGCTGAAATGATTCGTACAAGAATTGAAAACCATGTATTTCAGATAGGGGATAGAATTGCAAAAATAACAATTTCGCTGGGAATTGCTTCATTACCATATCATTCTGATCTGGCTCAAAAAGAAGAAGATTTATTACAATTAGCTGATGAGGCTTTGTATATTTGTAAAGATAGAGGACGAAATTGTAGTGCTTTATATTCAAAAAAAAAAAAATAAGTCGAGGTGTTGAGATGGAAAATTTGATTATTTTTCAAGGAAAAGGAGAAGTTTATAGTCCCGAAATTTATGAAAGAGTAGGGCGACGTGGAAGAAGAATGCTGGAGCTAACAGAAATGAAAATTCCGGTAGTTCCGGGCTTTATTATTGATAGTAAAATTACAGAAAGTTTAATTTCAGGTAATTTTGAGTCACTTGTTCGAAAAGGTATACTACATATAGAAGAAGTATTAGAAAGGAAATTTGGAGATTCTGTTAGTCCCTTATTATTAAAAGCGGTGGTAAGTTCTAATTATAGTTTACCAATTTATCCAACAGTTTTTAATATAGGATTATCACCTAAGGTGATTCCAGGATTTTCTAATCTTATAGGAGAAAAGTCAGCCTGGTTCGAGTATGGTTATCTAATTAGAACTATTGGAACAAAAATTTTCGATATACCCCATGAAGAATTTGATGATATTATTGCTAAATTTGATGATACCATAGAAGGAATACGAAATGCCTCTTTTGAAATGTTAAATCTGGTGGGAAAAGAGAATGTTCCTGATGATCCATATGATCAAATTATTTTTGTAATTCGTAATTTAGCAAAAAGATATTACGATCCCGAAATGGATAAAGAAGATCCCCCTGCAATATTGATTCAGGGAATGGTTTTTGGAAATCTTGGAGAAGATTCATCAGTAGGAATGTATTATACACGCGACATTATTACAGGAGAAGATAAATTATCAGGAAGTTTTCTTCTGAATCGTTATACACTGGATAAAGAAGGTGATGATATTAATTACCTTGATGAAAGGTACTTAAATGAACTGAATAGAATAGCTAAATACATAGAAAGAAAATTTAAAGAAATAAGAGAAATTAAGTTTATTATTGAAAAGAAAAAGTTATGGATTATAAATCAAACTGAAGTAGATAAAAAATCCACACAGGCACATCTACGGACTCTTCTAGATCTACGAAAAAATAATGTAATTACTGATGAGTGGTTAATTGAACAGATACCTCCCGGTCAGTTAGCTACTTTGCTACATGCTGTTATTGATGAGAGTTCTTTGGGTGGTATTACTGCTATTAAAGGAGGACTTACAGGAGCTCCTGGTGCAGCTGTGGGGAGAGTTTTTTTTAATGCAGATCGATTAATGGAAGCTCATCGTGAAGCTATTCTAAGAGGAGAAGATACAAAAATGATCTTGTGTGTTCCTGCATCTTTTGCAGAGGATGTAAAAGCTATTGAAGTAGGTGTGGGAGTTTTAACATGCGAAGGAGGCTACTCTTCTCATGCCCCAGTGGTAGCACGTTCACTGGGAAAAGTTAGTATAGTTCATCCCGAAATCCATATTGGCGAAAATTATTTTCAATATAATGGGTTAAGAGTTAATGAAGGTGATTATATTACCCTCGATGCACCTGTATATAAAAGTCCTACTATTTATTTAGGAAAAGCTCGATTAATATCTCCTGATATTCATAAAAATGGTTTATTGGAATTTATTGAAATCATGAGAAAATTCATTACTAATGATTTTGTCGTAAGAGCTAATGCGGACCTTGGTCGGGATGCGAAGGTTGCTAAAATGATGGGTGCTTATGGAATAGGATTATGTAGAACAGAACATATGTTTTTTGATGCAGAAAGGATCAATATATTCAGAGAAATGATTTTATCGAAATCTTATGAAGAAAGATTGAAGTGTTTGAATCAATTAAAACCACTTCAGAGAGATGATTTCTATGATTTATTTAAAATTATGTCTCCTTATCCTGTAACCATTCGTTTACTGGATGCGCCTTTACATGAGTTTTTGCCAAGAAATCCAGATGCTTTTTCTGAATATATAGAATATTTGAAGTTGAAAGGTTATCATGTAGATGAAGAGGATATTCAGCAGAGAATTGATAGATTACACGAATTCAATCCTATGTTAGGTCATAGAGGTTGTAGAGTAGCCATTACTTATCCCGAAATTTATGAAATGCAGGTTCGTGCGATTTTTGAGGCAGCAGTTAGAATAAAAAAAGAAGGATTGAATGTTGAACCCGAAATAATGATACCTATCGTTATGAATACTTCTGAATTGAAGTTTATCAAAAATGGAAAACAAATAGAAGGAGCGTATATAAAAGGAATTAGAGATATAGCAGATGAAGTGTTTAAACAGGAAGGAATAAGAGTAAATTATAAAGTAGGAACTATGATAGAACTTCCTGCTTCTGCTTTATCTTCCCATGAATTAGCTCAATATGCTGAATTTTTTAGTTATGGAACTAACGATTTAACTCAAACTACTTATGGTTTAAGTAGAGACGATATTAATTCTTTTCTCCCTGCTTATACAATGTATGATTTACTACCTGGAAATCCTTTTCAAGTTTTAGGTGAACCTGTTAAAGAGTTAATTCTTTTATCAGCAATGAGAGGAAGATTGACAAGACCAAATTTAAAAATAGGTTTATGTGGAGAACATGGATCAGATCCAGCTAACATTTCTTTTTGTAAGGAGGAAGCAAAGCTTGATTATGTATCTGTGTCTCCCTATGGAATTCCCATTGCTTTACTTGCAATCGCTCAATTGAATATCAAAAATCATAATAAGAGCGGTTAGCTCTTATTATGATTTTACCATTTCGTTTATAGTTATATATTCTTCTTTATATTTTTTTGCAATTTCATAGATTTCTTTTGCATCTTGTATAATTTTTTTTAATGTATCAGGATGAATGGATTGCTTTGGATCATCACCAATACCTAATTGAGCTTTAATATGAGTTTCTATAATTAAACCATCTGCTCCATAAGAAATTGCAGCAAGTGAAGCATGAGGCACATAAATGGATTTACCAACAGCATGAGAAGGATCCACCACTATGGGAGCCCATGTTTTTTGCTTCAAAAGAGGAGTAATACATTCATCCGGATAATTTCTGTATCCCTGAACTGAAGGTAGTGTCCCTCTGGGGCACAATATTACATTGGGATTACCATGCAATACTATATACTCAGCAGCAGAAATAAATTCATCAATACTTCCCATATGCATTCCCCGCTTCAAAAGAATGGGGATATTTCTGTATTCTGTGTTTTGTCCAATTTTCTTAAGCAGGGAATAATTTAGTGCATTTCTAGCTCCAATCTGAATAAGATCAACCTGAACATCCAATACAATTTCTATATGATCTTCATCCATTACCTCAGTTATAACTGGCATTTTTGTCTCTTCTTTTGCTCTCATTAATATTTCTATTGCCTGACCATTACCCTGATAAGAATGAGGGCTTGTACGAGGTTTCCAGACTCCACCACGGAGGACATCTGCACCTGCTTCTTTTACTGCATGAGCTGTCTCTAAAAATAATGAAGGATTTTTGGGATCAATTGTACAGTGCCCTGCCATTATGACCAAATCTTTACCTAAAATTTTATTACCAATTTTAATTTTATGTTTCGAAAATTCAGAACGAATATCCATTAGTTTATAGGGAGATTGTATCATATTAATTTTAGCGACAAAGGGCAATCCTTCCAGTCGATTGACCATTAATTCATTTCTTTCATCTCCCATAATGGCATAGACAGTCATAGTTTCACCAGGAATAGCTTTTATATCACATCCAAATTCTCTTACTATTTCTCTAACAATATTTAATTCTTCTTCTGTTAGATATAGATTCTTTGGTATTATCATATTTCATTCTCCTTATCTAAAAAGAATAATATTTCTTCAATGACAATCATTATTTTTAAAAAATAAAAAAACCGCAACAGCGGTTTTTTAATATCTTAGATAAATTTTGAAGTTCAAATCTTTTGCTTTATAGAAATTTTTTGAGAATTCTATAACTTCTGCTGGACTATAATATGCACAGCTAAAAATATCAAGATATACCCTGTTTGTTAGATTTGCAAAATGTCCAGAAATTAATGATGTTTCTATAAGTTGAACCAAAGAATAACCTGCAACTCTTTCATCTTCTCCAAAATGCACAATAATAGGTTCCCCAAATCTTTTAACTTTAATCTTTTCGCACAGTTGAATTGTATAGTTGTAGATTGCATTTCTGTCTCGTATGATCTCCGGATCACAATCGTGAAGATCTATGGCTGTAACCAAACCCCATGCACCTTTAAGTTCGAATTGTAACCGAGAAGCAATCTCATCTGGGTTTAGATTCAATTTTTGTTTAATCCAGTTTTGTATAGAATTTCCATATTTTTTTTGAAGAACTGGATTAAGAATATCTTTTCCATTGATCTCTCCCCTACAGAAACGAGAGCCACAATTACATAAGAATGGTTCACCTTCAAAGTGAATAGTAGCATAATCGATTGTAATTTCTTCATTTGGGTAGATATCTTTAAGTGCAATGAGTGTTATATCACCCTTAATTCCTGTATTGGGTTCACAAGAGTGATTAATAAAAAAGACAGGATCAATTTCATAAGAACTTTCAGGTACTATTAAAAAATTTTCACTTATAGAATAATAATAATTGTTTTTTCTATAATCTGATTTTTTTTCAATTTTTCCTGATAGAAAGCCCACAATATTGTCCTTAGGAATAAATTCCTTTGCAAAAGTTCCTGTCCTATGAATTGAAGAATTTCTAATTTCCATTTTTTCAGAAGTGATAGAAAGATTTCTTCCCAGAATCATTTTACACCCCCGGAGATATTTAGATGAAACATTTCATAATCCTTAACTCCCAGTTCTTTTCTTTTTTCTTCATCCAAGATTCCTCTTTCAAGGTATTTAATGATCATTTCCCTAGGCTGGAATACCTGCTGAATGTATTCTAAGGCTTTGTCTATATTCATATTCAAATTACAAGTATAGAGATCCAGAGCGGCATACCGAAGTTCGGGCCAGGTATGTATACTTAAATGGGATTCTGCAATTACCACAACTCCAGAAACACCTTGAGGGGAAAATTTATGGAAATTGCTGCTGATTATCGTGGCTTCTGCAAGATCAGCTGAGTAGTTGAGAGCTCTTTCAATGATCTTTACATCATCCAGAATCTTCGCAGAGCAATTATATAGCTCAATAATGTAGTGAATACCAAGCGGATCTTCCATTCATTGTACCTCCTGAACGGTTTTTAATTTTAAATTAGTAAACTTTTATTAAAAGTTATTACTTTATCCTGACAACAATTTTTTTATTACCAGTAATAGATTTTTTAATTTTTTTTTAAATTCATTTAATTTCCCAGATTTCCCCGCTGTATAAAATATCATGTAAGTCTGGTTCGCCCTTTTTTTGTTGCATTCTTCTAACTAATTCAAAATAGTCTTCTTCGTAAGTAGATTTTATATTACTAAAAATAATTCCAAAGGGTACAGGAAAATCTGGATTGTTATGATTTCTAATAAATTCAAGAATAAAAGTTTCGTCATGTTCATCGAAAATAGCAATGTCGTTTTCTTCTGAAGATGCAACTACTTTCAGTTGATTATTCACAAAAGCCAATGCTTTCTCATTATTTTTTCCAAATATCATTTTTTTGCCATGCTCAAGATAAATAGTTTTTTCCAATCTAACTGATTTATCGATAATATCGTCATAAACTCCATCGTTAAAAATTACACAATTTTGAAAAACCTCAATAAAAGCAGTACCTTTATGTTCATTTGCTTTTTTAAATACCTTTTCCATATGAGAGATATCTTTATCCATAACTCTTGCTACAAAAGTTCCTCCTGCTCCAAAAGATAATTTCAAAGGAATCATAGGATCTTCAATAGAGCCATCAGGAGTAGATTTAGAAATTGTATTTTTTCGAGATGTAGGTGAGTACTGACCTTTTGTTAATCCATAAATCTGGTTATTAAATAATACAATTTTAACATTGAGATTTCTTCTTAAAAGGTGAATAAAATGGTTTCCACCAATTGATAGAGCGTCTCCATCGCCTGTAATAATCCAAATGTCTAAATCGGGTCTTACTAATTTTAATCCTGTTGCAACAGATGGTGCTCTTCCGTGTATTGTATGAAATCCATATGTATTCATATAATAAGGAAATCTCGATGAACATCCTATACCTGAAATAAAAACTGTATTTTCTCTAGGAACCTGCAAATCTGCTAAGGCTTTTTGTATGGCATTCAAAATTGCATAATCACCACAACCGGGACACCATCGAACTTCTAAATCGGATGCATAATCTTTTTTTGTTAATGTTGTCATATTTTCTCCTTTTTTTAGTAAATTTCTGTAAGTTTGTTTTTAAAAGCTTCGAGAAGTTCAGATTCATTAAAAGGTTGTCCTTTTACTTTATGAATTGATTCTGCTGGAACTAAGTATCTTCCTCTTAAAATAAAAGCCAGCTGTCCTAAGTTCATCTCAGGTACTACAATTTTTTTAAAAGATTTCAATATTTGTTCTAGATTTTTCGGAAAAGGATTTAAATATTTTATATGAGCATGTCCAATAGAATAGTTTTCATGAAATAATTTTTCTACAGCTGCTCTTACTGCACCAAAAGTAGAACCCCAACTTACTATCAGTAAATCTCCTTTTTGGGCACCGAAGACTTCCTGTTCAGGGATATAGTTTTCAATTCTTTTAATTTTTTCTTGTCTTAAATGAACCATTTTTTCATGGTTCTCTGGATCATAACTAATATTTCCTTCTTCGTCTTTTTCAAGACCACCAATTCGATGGATATGATGAGGATTTCCAGGAACTACCCATTTTCTGGCTAAAGTATCTGGATCTCTGCCATAAATTTTATAGTTCTCAATTTTTTCATTAAATAAAGGTTTATCCACGTTAAAATCCATGTTTTCTATATTTGGTAGTTTCCACGGCTCAGAACCATTGGCCAAATATCCATTAGACAAAAAGAAAACGGGTGTCATAAATTTAACCGCAATTTTAATCGCTTCAAATACCATATAATAATTATCTGCCGGTGTTGCAGGGGATATTATTGGGATTGGACTTTCTCCATTTCTTCCAAAAAATGCTTGAAACAAATCAGCCTGTTCTGTTTTTGTAGGCATACCGGTTGATGGTCCTGCTCTTTGAACATTAATAATTACTAAAGGTAGCTCTGTCATTACAGCAAGATTAATGGCTTCAGTCTTTAATGCTATACCAGGACCTGAGGAACCAGTAATTCCTATAGCTCCACCATAGGATGCTCCAATTGCTGCTCCTACTGCCGCAATTTCATCCTCTGCCTGAAGAGTGTATACATTGCAATATTTATATTTAGAAAGCTCATGTAAAATATCAGATGCTGGAGTAATTGGATAACTTGCGTATAGAATTTTTAATTTTGATAAAACAGCTGCTGAAACAATCCCAAGCGCTATTGCAAGATTCCCATTTATATTGCGATAAAAACCAGGTTCAAAGTGTGCTTTTTTTATAATATATTGACCTTCAAAGAGTTCAATAGTTTCCGCATAAGCATGTCCCGCTAGTAAAGCTTTAATATTGGCTTCAGCATAGATGGTTTTTTTTTCAAATTTTTCTTTTAGCCACTTTACGGTAGGTTCAGGGTCTCGATTAAAAAGCCAATAACTGATACCGAGGGCAAAGAAATTTTTGCATCTTTCAATTTCTTTGGGACTTAAAGGAAGACCTTTCAATGCATTTTTTGTTAAAGTTGTAATAGGAACTTCAACTACTACAAATTTGCTGGTTACACTGGGATTATGAAGGGGATTGGAAGAATAACCTACTTTGGATAGATTTCTTTCATTGAATTCATCTTTGTTAGCTATGATTAACCCATTTTGTTTTAAATCTTTAATATTTACTTTAAGAGCTGCAGGGTTCATAGCAATCAAAACATCTACTTCATCACCTGGAGTAAAAATTTTGTGATCTCCAATTTGAATTTGAAATCCAGAAACTCCATAAAGGGTATTTTCAGGTGCGCGAATTTCAGCTGGATAATCAGGAAAAGTCATTAAGTCATTGCCAAGAAAAGCAGTTGCTAATGTAAACTGGCTTCCAGCAATTTGCATTCCATCACCTGAATCTCCAGAAAACCGAATCACAGCATGATCCAGTTTTTTTTGTTTACTCTGTTTGACAGTTGGAATCTGTTGATTTTCCATAGGAAACCTCTGTGAATTTTGATTGCTATAATTATATATATAATTTAATAGATTACAACTCTTTTTTTATTTTTATGAAAGTAAAGCAAAAATATGTTTTATATCTTTATGAAGCTGATTTCCTGAAAAGATATAAAAGATTTTTTGTGGACTTCCTGTTTAGGGAAATGGAATTAACAGCTCATTGTCCGAATACTGGAAGTATGATATCCTGCTTTGATAGTAATTCAAAAATTTTATTTGATGTAATTCTAAATAAACAAAGAAAACTTCCTTTTTCACTTGAGTTTACTTCTATGAATAAAGATTGGATAATGGTAAATACTTTTCGATCTAATCAAATTGTTAAGTACTATTTATTGAATACTCCTGAATTTTTCTGGGAAAAAAATATAATTTATGATTCTTTTTTTTCTGAAAAAAAGATTGATAATTTTAAACCAGATTTTCTTCTTTTTTCAGAGAAAAATCAAGATTTCATAAAAGCTTATAATTTAAATAATTTAAATGTAAATAAAATTTATAAAAAAAAATTATTTATTAAATCTAAACCTATCTTACTAGAAATTAAAAATGTTACATTTTTTAGAGAACCCTATTTTATTTTCCCTGATGCACAAACTAAAAGAGGATCCAAGCACATTCAAGAATTGATTAAATTTTTAGAGTTAAAATTTAACTCTGTTTTGTTATTCTTGATTTCAAGAAATTCTGATTATAAGAATCATTTTTTTATGCCCAATTATGAACTGGATAAAAGATTTTCTTATTATCTTGAAAAATTTCATCACCAAGGAGGTAAAATTCTTGTAGCTCCTTTGAAAATAGAAATTCTATCATTTGAAGAATCAGAAATAAACAAGGAAATTTATAAAAAAAATCAATTTCTAAAAAGCCTTCTAAATCTTAATGAAAATGAAATTTTGAAAAATTTACGAAAAGTGGTTATAACTTTTGGGAAAGAATTACCAATTTTTTTTGAAAACATTACTAAATCTAAATAAAATACTTTACAAAAACCTTATTATTAAAAAATAATTCATAGTGTTAGATATTCGAAAGATTGAAGAAAACCCTGACCTGCTCAAAGATACACTGCGTAAAAGACAAATGGATTATTCTATTGTGGATGAACTGGTGGAATTAATCAAAACTACTAGAAAATTGCAAACCCAAATAGAAGATCTTCGTTCAAAAAAGAATAAAAATAGTAAGTTAGTAGGGGAATATTTAGCTCAGAATAAAAAAGAAATGATAGATTCCCTGAAAGAGGAAATAAAAAAAATAGGAGAATTATTGGAGGAAAAAGAAAAAGAATATAATAGAGTTTACTCTGAAATGGAAAATATAGTTGTCCAATTGCCAAACTGGTTGGATCCAGACGTTCCCGAAGGAGAGGATAACACAAAGAATATAATCGTCAAACAAATAGGAGAAATACCAAAATTTTCTTTTCCTGTTATTTCTCACAATGAATTGGGTGAATATTTGAATATTATAGATTTTGAAAAAGGAGTCAAATTGGCTGGTTCCCGTTTTTACATATATAGAAAACTGGGAGCAAAATTAGAAAGGGTTTTGATAAATTTTATGTTGGATATTCATACAAAACAGAATGGATATGAGGAGGTATGGGTACCTTTATTAATAAAGGATGAGGGGATGTTCGTTACTGGTCAATATCCTAAATTTAGAGGTGAATATTATCAGTTGCTTGAAGATCAATTGTCACTAATTCCAACAGCTGAAGTGCCTCTTGTGAATTTACTTCAGGATGAAATTATACTAGAAGAAAATCTTCCTATAAAGTTAACAGCTTGGTCCTCATGCTTCAGAAGAGAAGCAGGTGCTGCAGGAAAAGATACAAGAGGTTTAATTCGTGTTCATCAGTTTCAAAAAGTAGAGCTTGTGCAAATTGTTCATCCAGAGGAATCCAGAAAAGCTCATCTAGAAATGCTATCTCATGCAGAGTCTATATTACAATTATTGAAACTTCCTTACAGGGTAGTTCTTTTGTGTTCAGGAGATATGGGATCTACCGCTTTAAAAACCTATGATTTAGAAGTCTGGATTCCTGGTTTACAGAGATGGCTGGAAATTTCGTCAGTGTCTAATTGTGGTGATTACCAATCAAGAAGAGGCAAAATCAGAATCAAAACAAAGCGAGGAAATATTTATGCACATACCTTAAATGGTTCGGGTTTAGCAATAGGAAGAACTATAGTAGCAATTCTGGAAAATTACCAGAAAGAAGATAAAACATTGGAAATCCCGGAAGTACTAAAAAAGTATTTGTAATTTTTAATTAAAATCACCTTCTTTTATATTTCTTAAAGTATGAATGATATCTGAATGGATAAGTGAATTTGATGCTACTAAATTATCTATTTGAATGTGATAGCTGTTTCCTTCTATATCTGTAATTTTACCTCCCGCTTCTTTCAAGATAATGTATCCTGCGCAGGTATCCCAGGGATTAAGGTTTCTTTCCCACATACCATCAATTCTACCTTCAGCTGTCCAGCACAAATCTATTACAATAGAACCCGTCTTTCTTATGCCTGTTCCTGCAGATATCATTGTTGATAAATCAGTCAATAGCTGGTGTAATATTTCTTGCCGATTAAAAGGTATTCCTGAAGAGATTAGCGCTAAATCTAATGAAGTAGTTGTTGAGACCATAATCCTTTTTTTATTTTTATAAGCACCTTCTCCATAAATTGCATGGTAAATTTCATTAAAAAAAGGTACAGTTACTATACCCGCTACAGGATTGTCTCTAAACACCAAACCAATAGAAATACAAAAGAAAGGGTTATTATGAATAAAGTTTCTTGAACCATCAAGAGGATCAAGCCACCAGCTAAAATCACCATCTTTTTGAATTTCGCCGGCGGATTCAGAAATAATGGAGTCTTTTTTAAAATTTTTTTGAATAATGTCTAGTAATTGATTTTCTACCTCTTGATCAGAGAGTTTTACCAGTTCATAAAAGTTTTTGATGATTCTGCCCTTTTTTATGTCTTCCTGAAATTGTAATGTGAAATGATTTATTTTAGGAATATAACTTAAAATTAGCTGTACTCTATCGTATACTTCATTTATGGGAAAATCTATAATGCCGGTTTCTTGCATAAAATAAACACCATTAAATATAAAAAAAAGATTATGTCAAATGATTCTTTTAGGATTCACTAAGAATATGAATTGAATTTTATTAATTTTTCCGATTTTTGTATTTATAAATTAATGAAATAACTATTCCAGATTAATTCTTTTAAATTAGTTGTTTAAACCTAAAAGTTTAGTTATTTCAACTTTGAAATAGTCTAGTTTTGAAAAACAATTTTTTTATCAATCTTAACAAAAATTTTGGTACTTTCTTTCCCTTTTGGGTATATATACTTATATGAAACCATATGAAAGAATCAA
>FWPU01002506.1_pt1 | contig 50444 bp, 51 predicted proteins | sample 2228361 | NCBI WGS metagenome assembly FWPU01 (sample SAMEA103939777, study PRJEB20133) | metagenome | reverse complement strand
TAAGGAAGTTTTGGGCAAAAGGAGCAGAAGGGATTGGAGCCTAAGCAAAAGCTTCAACTAAAAACCCTAAGGCAGCTTAAAGGCAAAAAAATTAAAATAAAAAAGATGGAAATGCATCCTGACAATTTTGAGTGTTTAGTAACTAGTTTCAAAAATTCAATTTATCCCTTTTCCGTTGAATCAATAATTTCTTTATTTAAGAAAATCCTTTTTCAAATTTAAATTATTTCGGGTATCTTTGCATTATTATGCTTGAATTTTTTAAATTTTTAGGATTATTAAATTGAAAAAATGATATAATGCTTATTGAATTTTAAACTTTTTAGGAGGTTAATATGGGATTATCATTAACTTATAAAATTTTAAAATCCCATCTCATAACAGGGAATTTAATTGCAGGAGAAGAAATTGGAATAAGAATTGATCAAACCTTAACCCAAGATGCTACAGGGACAATGGCATATCTTCAGTTTGAAGCACTGGGAATACCTAAGGTTAAAACCAAGATTTCTGTAAGTTATGTGGATCACAATATGTTGCAAACAGATTTTATGAATGCGGATGACCATAAATTTTTACAAAGTATAGCAGAAAAGTATGGCATTTATTTTTCTAAGCCAGGAAATGGAATATGCCACCAGGTTCACTTGGAAAGATTTGCTGTTCCAGGTGATACTCTATTGGGTTCTGATAGCCATACCCCTACAGCTGGAGGAATTGGGATGGTGGCAATTGGAGCTGGAGGTCTTGATGTTGCCGTTGCTATGGGTGGTGGTCCTTTTTATTTAAATTGCCCCAAGGTAGTAAAGGTTCATCTTAAAGGAAAATTAAGAAAAGGGGTTTCAGCAAAGGATTTAATTTTAGAACTTTTGAGAAGGTTGACAGTAAAAGGTGGAGTGGGGAAGGTCTTTGAATATGTGGGAGAGGGAGTTAAATCCTTAACAGTTCCAGAAAGGGCAACTATTACAAATATGGGGGCTGAATTGGGGGCTACCTTTTCTATTTTTCCTTCCGATGAGGAAACATTAAAATTTTTAGATGCCCAGGGGAGGGGAGAAAGTTATGTTTCCTTGGAACCCGACCCCGATGCAAATTATGATGAAACAATTGAAATAGATCTATCTTCTTTAGAACCCCTAATTGCTATGCCCCATATGCCAGATAAAGTTGTACCTATAAGAGAAATAAAGGGAAAAAAGATAGACCAAGTATGCATGGGTTCTTGTACAAATTCTTCTTATACAGATCTTATGAAAGTTGCCCATATTTTAAAGGGTAGAAAAATTGCCAAAGAAATAAGTGCCACTTTAAATCCTGGTTCAAAGCAGGTCTTTTATATGGTTGCATTAAATGGTGCCTTGGCTGAAATCATAAGGGCAGGTGTGAGGGTATTGGAGGCATCTTGTGGTCCTTGTATTGGTATGGGACAAGCACCCCCTACAAAGGGTATTTCTTTAAGAACCTTTAATAGGAACTTTGAAGGCAGGTCTGGGACAAAGGATGCGGAGGTCTTTTTATGTTCTCCCGAAGTGGCAGCAGTATCCGCATTGCAAGGGGAAATTGCAAATCCCACAGATTTCCCAGAGCTTTTACCCGATTATGTGGATATGCCAGAAAAATTTTTAATTGATGATAATCTCTTAATGCCTCCTTCAAAGGAGCCAGAAAAAGTAGAAATCGTAAGGGGACCAAATATTAAACCCCTGCCAAAGTTTGATCCCCTTCCCGATGTTATAAAAGCACAAATATTATTAAAAGTTGAAGATAATATCACCACAGACCACATTATGCCAGCAGGTACAAAAATTTTACCTTTAAGATCTAATATACCTGCTATTTCTGAATATGTTTTTAATTCTATTGATTATACTTTTCCTTCAAAAGCAAAGGAAAAGGGGGGTGGTTTTATAGTAGGGGGAGTAAATTATGGTCAAGGCTCTTCCAGGGAACATGCTGCACTGGCACCAAGGTATTTAGGGGTAAGGGCTGTTATTGTTAAGTCCTTTGCAAGAATACACTTGGCAAATCTTATTAATTTTGGGATCCTTCCTTTAAGCTTTATAAATGAAGGAGATTATGATAAACTTAAACCTATGGATGAATTGGAAATTTTTGATTTGCATAGGAGTTTAAAGGAAGGGAATATTGTAAAAGCAAAAATTTTATCGAAGGGAGAAATAATTGAACTTAAGGTAAATGCTTCTGAAAGGCAAAGAAAAATACTTTTGGCAGGAGGTCTTTTAAATTATACAAAAGAAGGGGGAATTTAAAGGATTGTAATATGCAAAAACTAAGGATAATTTATGCCATCTTTTTAATGTTAGTTATTGTAACGGTAGTTCCCTCCCTTATTTCCAGTTTAATTCTTTCAAAAATGCTTTCAGATAATTTAAAAATTAATGAAGAAAAATACCAAACCCGTTCAGTTGTTGGGCTTTCGGAATTTATCTATAACTATATTTTGAGATATAAGACAATGTTAAAAAAAATAGCAGATGGTTATGGGCTTGTCTTAGAAACAAACCCCCAATTTGACATTTTCAAGTATATTGGAGAAGATCAAAGAATTTTAAGGTATTTTCAAGAAGATCCAAATTTTTTAACTATACAAATTTATAGCAGGGAAATCAAAGTTGCTTATGCAGAATTGCCCAATATTCCAGAAGAAGTTCTTTTGGCTTTAAATAAAGCAGCTGTTCTTGCTTTAAATGGAAATGATGTTTTAGGAGAACCCTACTTTTTAGAATTACCAGATGTGAAACAAACAGTAATCCTGATGGCAACCCCCATAAAAAGTCAAAATGTTATAAGGGGTGCCATTGCCTCCCTTATTTCTATGCAACCTATTTATGATGATATTTTGAGAAAAGCAGGGAAGACAGAGACAGTTTATTTGGTTGATGGTAAAGGGAAAGTTATTTTGCATTCCCAGTCCTCTATGAATATCCTAAAGCCCTCCTTTGAAAATGTGGAAATCGTCAAAAAATTTATGTCAAATCCAGAATATAGAATAAGGCAAACAATGCCTTATGATTACAAAGAGGGGAATGAAATTGTAAAGATGGTTGGAACAATTGCACCCGTTGGGGAACCTGACTGGGGAATAGTAATTCAAAAACCAGAAAAAGAAGCATATAGATCTGTTTATTCATTGATAAGACAAGCATTTATCAACACTTTTATTGCCTTATCAATTGCATTACTCTTGGGATATTTTTTAGCAAGGGCATTATCTGATCCCGTGACAAAGCTTGCAAATATCTCTGAAGAACTGGCAAAGGGAAATTTTAAAGTAAGGGCATCCATTGCAGGGACCAAAGAGACAAGTGCCTTAGGGGCTGCCTTTAATCATATGGCTGCTCAAATAGAATTATATATAGAAAGGTTAATCCAAGCAGCTACAGAAAATAGGGAATTGTTCATTAATTCTATAAGAATGATTGCAACAGCAATTGATGCCAAAGATCCCTATACAAGGGGTCATTCTGAAAGAGTTTGTTCTTATAGTTTAAGTATAGGAAAAACCTTAGGGCTTTCCAGTACAGAATTGGAAGAGATAAGAATTGCAGCAATGTTGCACGATGTGGGAAAGATTGGAATAGATGATAGGGTTTTAAGGAAACCCACTGCTTTAAATGAAGATGAGTTTTCTTTAATAAAGTCCCATCCCTTTAAAGGAGCTCAAATTATGGAACCTGTTCCCCAATTAAAGAAGATAATTCCAGGTATAAAGTATCACCATGAAAATTGGGCTGGAGGTGGGTATCCCGATGGATTAAAGGGAGAAGATATTCCCCTTGTAGCAAGGATAATTGCAGTGGCAGATACCTTTGATGCTATGACTACGGAAAGGCCCTATCAAAAGGCAATGAATCCTAAATATGCAGCAGAAAAAATAAGATCCCTTGTGGGAAAAAGGTTTGATCCAAAAGTGGTTGATGCCTTTTTAAAAGCCTTTGAGAAAGGAGAAATAAATGTTGAAAAGAAAGAAGTGGAAGTGGCTTAGTCATTTATTTTTATTAATTTTCTTTTTAAGTTGCAAAACTTCTGATAGGCCAAAGGCATACGAAGATCCCTTTTATCTTTATAGATTAGGAGTTTTGCATTTAAATGAAGGGCATTTAAATGAAGCAGAAAAATGTTTTTTGGAATCGATAAAATTAGATCCTAAAAGCACAGCTGCCTTAAATGCCTTGGGGCTTACATACCTCTCTATGGGAAAGTATGAAGATGCAAAGATTTATTTTGAAAAGGCAATTTCTGTTACACCTTTCTTTTCCGATGCTTATAATAATTTAGGTGTAACTTATATGCAAATGGGAAAATATGAAAAAGCAGAAGAGTGTTTCCATAAGGCAAGACAAGATAGTATATATGTTTTAATGCCAAGTTTATGGTTTAACTTGGGTCTTTTAAGGGAAAAACAAGAAAGGTACGATGAAGCAATTGCCTTTTATTCAGAGGCAATAAGAAAAAAAGAAAATTATCCCATTGCTTATTTAAGGAGAGGGATTATTTTTGAAAAATTAGGAAAGTATGAGGATGCCTTAAAGGACTTAAGAAAATACAATGAACTTGTAAAAGATGAACCAGAGGGCTTATACCACTTGGGGAAATGCCTTGTTTCTTTAAAAAACATAGAAGAAGCAAAGGTCCATTTAGAAAAGGCATATTTTTTAGGTCCCTTAACAGAAAGTGGAAAGCTTGCTAAAAAACTCTTAGAAATTTTACCATAATTATGGAATTATCTTTCATATTGGCAAATCTTTTTACAGATGTTCCTAAAGCAGAGGCAGTTGTCTTTTTAGATAAAGAAGGGGAAACAATTGAAAATTTTACTTCCACAATTCCTCCCTTTGATGTAAAGATAATTGGTGCTTATCAGGGAATCCATTTCAAACAGTTTTTAAAAAACTTTTCCAATCTTAAAGGTTTTTACTATTCTGGAAATTTGCACAGTGTTTTTTGTACATTGGTTGGGGGGGAATATTATTTAGTTTTAATTACAAAGGGAAAGGCAATCCCTGGAATAACTTTAAGATTTTTGGAAAAAGCAAAAAAGGAATTGGAGGAGAAGGTTTTGTGAGTTTTTTTGAAAAAATAAAAAAAGGGTTAACCTTAACCCACGAGGACTTAATTCTAAAATTAAAAAAGGCATTTCAAATTGGAAAGGGAAAGGAATTTGAAGAAAAATTAGAAGAGGTCTTACAAGGTGCAGATTTAGGACCCCTTTTTGTCCAAAACTTATTAGAAAAAGTTAAAAAAGCAAAGGACTTTGAAGAAGCAAAAAGTATAATAAAAAAAGAAATTGAAAATATCTTTAATGGATATGAACCCCCAGCTCTTCCTCAAGATTTTCCCCATGTAATTATTTTGCTTGGAGTAAATGGAAGTGGGAAAACAACCTTTGCTGCAAAATTTGGATATTATTTAAAAAATTTAGGTTACAATGTAATTTTATCGGCTGCAGACACCTTTAGAGCTGCTGCAATTGAACAACTTATGGAATGGGGAAAAAGGGCAGGAATTGAAGTTTACCATAAAAATCAAGGTTCAGATCCTGCTGCGGTTTTATTTGAAAGTATAGAAAGGGCAAAAAAAGTAGAAAAAAGTGTTGTAATTTGTGATACTGCAGGAAGATTACATACAAAGCATAACTTAATCCAAGAGTTGGCAAAGATAATTAGGGTTGCAGGAAAAGCAAAAGAAGGGGCACCCCATCAAACAATTTTAGTATTAGATGCAACCACAGGGCAAAATGGATTAAAACAAGCTGAGACCTTTAAGGAAGTGGCACCACTAAAGGGATTAGCAATTACAAAACTTGATGGAACTGCAAAAGGGGGTATAGCTATTTCTATTGTTCAAAATTTAAAAATTCCAATTCATTATTTATCTTTGGGGGAAGATTTAGAGGATTTAGCCCCTTTTTCTGTTCAGGACTTTGTAAAAAATTTAATTGAATAAAGAGGAGAAATTATGGAAAAAATGGAGGTATTAAAAAAAGCTTTACAAGGAGAAATGGATGGTTTTTACCATTACAGCAATGCAGCTTTAAATACTTCCGATGAAAGGGCAAAGAAAATCTTTGAAATATTGGCTCAAGAAGAAAAATTACATTATGAATTTTTATTAAAGTACTTTAATTTTTTAACAGATAAGGAAGAAAAGGTGGACTTATTAAAATTCAAAGGGGAAAAAAGGTACAATTTTTCAGGGGAAAGCCCCATCTTTTCAGAAGATTTTAAAAAAAAGATTAGGGAAAAACACATTGAAATTTCAGCTCTTTCCATTGGAATGGTTTTGGAGCAAAATTCCATAGAATTTTATATGAAATTAGAAGAAAAAGAGGAAGATCCTGATACAAAAGAATTTTTAAAAGAACTCATAAGTTGGGAAGAAAACCACTTGGATGCCTTAGCAAAACAAAAAAGATTTTTTATGGAGTCCTACTGGTCAAATGCCCATTTTGAACCCTTTTAAGGAGGTGGTATGAAAAAAGATATTATATTATCTGGAGTTGGGGGACAAGGAATTTTAACTATTGCTTATGTTCTTGGCGCTGCTGCTTTAAAAGATGGATATTATTTTAAACAATCGGAAGTCCATGGAATGAGCCAAAGGGGTGGAGCTGTGGAATCCCATTTAAGGATTTCTAATAAGGAAATTCATAGTGATTTAATTCCAAAGGGGGAATGTAATTTGATTTTAAGTGTGGAACCCTTAGAGGCATTGAGATACCTTTCTTTTTTATCAAAAGATGGGATTCTCTTATCCAATTCTAATCCTTATAAAAATATTAATAATTATCCCAAAGAAGAAGAAATTAAAAAAGCATATAATAATTTAAAAAATGCTTACCTTATTGAAGCAGAAAAAATGGCAAAGGAGGCAGGAAGTCCCAGGTGTGCAAATATTGTAATGGTTGGGGTTGCATCTCCCCTCCTCTTTTTAAAGGAAGAATCTTTACTTTACTTTATTGAAGAACTTTTCAAAACTAAGGGTGAAAAATTAGTAAATATGAATAAAAGGGCCTTTATCTTAGGAAGGGAAGCAGGGAAAAAGTTATTTAATGGTAAGTAATATTTCTATAATATTGGTGTCCCCAAAGTATAGTAGAAATGTGGGTGCCATAGTGAGATTGATGGCAAACTTTGAAATAAAGGAATTGATTTTAGTAGATCCAAGAGTGGATTTAAAGGAAGATGAATTTAAATCCTTATCAAGGGATGCAATAAAATATATAAATTTAAGAACCTTTGATACCTTAAAGGAGGCAGTGAGCAATTTTTCTTTAATCTTTGGAACAAGTTCTATGAGGGGGAGGAAAAAACTAAAGGCAGAACCCCTTTGTAATTTAAAAAATTACCTTAAAATTCTTCCTTCAAGCTCCAAAATTGGACTACTCTTCGGGCCAGAAGATAGGGGACTTTCCACAAAGGAACTCCTCTTTGCAAATAAAATATTTAAAATTCCTACAAGTTCTAAATATCCCACTTTAAATTTATCCCATGCTGTTGCAATAACTCTTTATGAGTTAAATTTGCATGAAATTAAAAAAAATAAAGCTAAAAAGGCAACAAAAAGGGAAATGGAAGGATTTTTTCAACACTTAAAAGAAGTCCTTTTGGAAATTTGTTTTTTACAAGAAAACAACCCTGAAAGGATTATGGTGGATTTAAAATCCATATTTCAAAGGGCTTTTCTTGATAAAAGGGAAGTTAAAATTTTAAGGGGAATTTTAAGGCAGATTTTAACTTATCCCATAATCTTAGAAAAGAGGAAAGAAGGTGGAATTTGATTTAGGCCATTTAATTTATAATACATCTTCAGGAAAAATTTATAACCTTTTTTATTTAAATAAAATATTAAATTATTTTAAAAAATTAAATGTAGAAATTGTTTTAAAGAAAAGTAATAGTTATGAAGAATTAAAAAAGAAAGCAGAAGAAAGCTTAAAGGAAGGGGCAAAGTTTATAGGAGTTTTAGGAGGAGATGGGACAGTGAGGGGTATTGGTTCAATTTTAGTCAATACAGGGGTTCCCCTTTTGATAATCCCCTTTGGCACTTCAAATGTTTTGGCTTATTCTTTAAATATATCTTTAAACCCCTTGGCAGCAGTGAAAATTTTTGAAAAGGGAAAAATTTCAAAAATAGATAGTGCAAAGGCAAATGAAAGATACTTTTTTTATGTAGCATCAACGGGAATTGATGCAAAGGTAATGCAGTCCCAAAGGGTTATCTTTAAAAAGATATTTGGAAGATATTATTTTTTCCCCCATATATTAAAAAATTTAGTTGTTTATAATTATCCCGAAATAATAATAGAATCAGAAGAATTTACTGAAAAAGGTTATTATACAGCCATATCAAATGTTCCATACTTTGCAGGTAAATATAAATTGTTTGAAGAAGCACAGCCTAATGATGAGTTTTTAGATTTAATAATTTTAAAGGAAAAGGGTATTAAAAACTATATAAAATTATTTATTAATTTAAAGAAAAAAAAGGTTAAAACCCCTGAATCCTTTCTTTATAGTAAAATAAAATATATGGAAATAAAAAGTAAAGAAGAAGTTCCATACCAATTGGATGGAGATTTTAAGGGTTACCTTCCTTTAAAAATTAAAGTAGTTGAAAAATCCCTTTCCCTTTTTTTACCATAAAGATAAGAAAATTTTTCTAAAGAAATTTAAAAGGGCTTTTAAAAAATTGTTATGATATAATATTAGCTTAATTTTGGAGGTTTAAAATGAAGAGATTTTTGCCCCATAAGATTAGAAACATATGTTTTGCAGGTCATAATGACACTGGCAAGACAACCCTTCTATCTGCCTTACTTTATTATACAGGAGTTGTAAATAGGTTTTTAAAGGTAGAAGAAGGGAATACTATAACGGATTTTGATGATGAAGAAATCCAAAGAAGGATTTCTATTTATCTTTCCCTTGCTTGGATGGATTACAAGGATACAAAAATAAATGTATTGGATTCTCCTGGTTTTGGTATGTTTATCTCAGAGACAATGGCTGGCTTGAAGGCAGCAGATACGGTAGCACTCTTTGTAAACTCCGTAAATGGTGTAGAAATTCAAACAGATAAAATATACAAACTTTCTCAAAATTTTAATTTACCTTTACTTTTTGTCATAAATAAAGTTGATAAAGAAAATGCAGATCCCCTAAAGGTTTTAGAGCAATTAAAAAATAAATTTGGAAATAAAGTTATTCCTTTAACCTATCCCATTGGCAAGGAATCAAATTTTAAGGGAGTAATAAATATTTTAGATTTCAAAGCATACCTAAAACAAGATGATTTGGAGCCAAAATTAGAAAATATCCCTGATAACTTAAAGGCCACTGCAGAAAAACTAAAAGAAGAATTAGTAGAAAAGGTTGCAGAAGGGGATGAAGAATTAATGGAAAAGTTTTTTTCTGAAGGGGGATTAAAAGAAGAAGAAATTTTAAGGGGGTTAAAAAAAGGTTTTCTTTTAAGGGAAATTTTTCCTGTATTTTTTACTTCTGCCACTGAAATGGTTGGATTAAAACCCCTCCTTTCTTCCTTCATTCAAATTTCTCCACCTCCCCCTTTAAGGAAATGGGAAGGTAAAAATCCCTTATCAAAGGAACCCCTATCCTTTGAATCAAATGAAAATTCTTCTCCTTCTGCTTATGTTTTTAAAACAATTTCCGATATCTTTGCCGGAAAAATTTCCATCTTTAAAGTTGTTTCTGGTGTCTTCAAGTCAGACACAAATTATTACAATTCCACAAGGGATGTTCAAGAAAGGTTTGGTTCCGTATCTTCAATCCAAGGCAAGCAAATTACTCCTTGCGGGGAGGCATATGCAGGGGATATAGTTGCCTTGACAAAACTGAAAGAGACAAGAACCTTTGATACCTTATGTGATAAAGCAAACCCTATCTTGTATGATCCTTTAAACCTTGGAGAACCATCTATGTCTTTTGCCATTGAACCAAAGGCAAAGGGAGATGAAGATAAAATTTCAAATGCTTTGCAAAAGATAATGGAAGAAGAACCCATTGTTAAAGTAGCAAGGGATACCCAAACAAAGGAACTGGTTATCTCAGGTGCAGGGCAACTCCATGTGGAAATAATTGCAAACAAATTAAAAAACAAATATGGAGTTTCTGTAAACTTGAAACTCCCAAAGGTTCCCTATAAAGAAACAATAACAAAATTAGCACAAACTACTTATAGGCATAAAAAACAAACAGGGGGACATGGGCAGTTTGCAGAATGTATGATTCAGGTAGATCCAGCTCCAAGGGGTTCGGGTTACGAATTTATAGATAAAATTTTTGGAGGAGCCATTTCTCAAAATTTCAGACCTTCCGTTGATAAGGGTATTCAGGATGCTGCTTCAAAGGGAATTTTAGCTGGTTTTCCTGTAATTGATTTTAAAGTAACCCTTTTAGATGGAAAAGAACATCCTGTAGATTCTTCAGATATGGCTTTCAAAATTGCTGGTTCTATGGCCTTTAAAGAAGCAGCAAAGAAAGCAGGGCTTACCCTTTTGGAACCAATTTACAATGTAGAGATATATACTCCCGAGGAATTTACAGGGGATATTATGGGAGATTTAAACTCTAGAAGGGGAAGGGTTTTGGGGATGGATCAAGAAGGGGATATAAGAGTTATAAGGGCCCAAGTTCCTCTTGCAGAAATGCTCACATATTCTTCTGATTTAAGATCAAAGACCCAGGGAAGAGCTTCCTTTTCAATGGAATTTGCTTTTTACGAAGAAGTCCCAAAACATTTACAAGAAAAGATAATAGCTCAGCACAAAAAGGAACAAGAAGAAGAGGAATAGTAAAATTTTTTTAATGAAAGGGGAAATCTTTGCCTTACTGGCATCCTTTTTATGGGCTTTTACTGCAATTTTTTTTACAAAGGCATCCAGAATTTTAGGGGTTTTAAAAATAAACATAGGTCGGCTTTTTTTAGGTAACATTTATTTATTTTTTACATTAATATTTTTAAATAAAGGTTTTTCCCTATCCTATGAGCAATTTTTTTATCTTTCCTTAAGTGGAATTATAGGGCTTGCTTTAGGTGATTGGTTTTTATTTGAAAGTTTTTTACTTCTTGGTTCTCAACTTACAATGCTCATCTTTACCTCTTCTCCCATAATTACAATCTTGCTTTCTTATATTTTTTTAAAAGAAAAATTAAATCTTTTAAACTTTATTGGGGTTTTTTTTATTTTGTTAGGCATAGTTTTAGCCCTAATAAAAAAAGGTGAAAAAAAATTTGTCTTTAAAGGAGTAATGTTTGCCTTTTTAGGTGGTTTGATGCAATCAATTGGTTTAGTTTTAGCAAAAAAAGCCTTAAATACAGGGATTGACACCCTCCTTGCAACTTTTTATAGGATGCTTCCTGCCTTTTTCTCCCTTTTAATTATCCTTTCTTTCATAAAATTTAAAGATAGGGAGCAGGAAAGGGATAAAAAATTCTATGGATTTTTATTTATGTTTTTAGGTTCCCTTGTGGGACCTTATTTAGGGGTATGGTTTTCCCAAATTGCAATAAAATATGCCTCAACAGGAATTTCAGCAACTCTTTTGTCCCTATCTCCAATCTTTTTAATTCCTTTAAATTGTCTATTTGAAAAAGAAAAAATAAGCAATTTAAGAATAATTGGAACTTTTATCTCAATTTTTGGGGTTTACATTCTTTTAAAATAACAGAGATAAAAGAAAATATAGAGCAGCATAATGCCATAAAAGGTGGAGAGTGTCCCTCTTCCCTTAGGGTTTGAAATTTTTTGTCTCCATAAATTTAAAAGAGCAATTGAGGAGGATCAGATTAAAAATAAAATCTACAAAAATAATTGCCCTATCTTTTGATAAGTGATATAATACATGAATGCATAAGTTAGCTAAAGAAGCAAGAATCTTAATTTTGGAAGCCCTAGATAAGGCAGGTTCTGGGCATACGGGAGGTTCCCTTTCTATAGTTGAGATCTTAATTGCCCTCTATTATGGAATTATGAAACACGATCCTAAAAACCCCTTTTGGGAAGAAAGAGATAGGTTTATTTTAAGTAAAGGGCATGGAGTTCCAGCCCTTTATGTGATCTTAGGTATGCTTGGATATTACAAAAAGGAAGAAGTTCTTGATCTAAGGAAATTTGGGAGTAAGTTCCAGGGACACCCTGATAAGAGATATTTGCCAATCCTTGAAACTTCAACTGGTTCCTTAGGACAAGGACTCTCAATTGGAATAGGTATGGCAATTGCTGGAAAGTATGATAAAAAAAATTACCATGTATATGTCTTATTAGGAGATGGAGAATTAAATGAAGGACAGGTCTGGGAGGCATCTATGTTTGCAGGAAACCATAATTTGGATAATCTTACAGCAATTGTGGACTTAAATGGTTGGCAATTGGATGGGAAAACTTCAGATATAAATGATTTAGAACCCTTAGTGGATAAATTTAGGAGTTTTAAAATTGAGCCATATTTTTGTGAAGATGGCCATAATATAAAAAATTTAAAGGAAATAATTTTAAAAGCAAGAGATGATGGAAAACCTTCTATTGTAATAGCTAAAACAATTAAAGGGAGAGGTGGGGGTATTGCAGAGGGAAATAATGAATACCATGGAAAAGTCCTTGATACTGCAGATAAGGATAAAGCAATTGAAAAACTTAAGGAAGAAATAGAAGAGGACTATGACATCTAAAAGTCCCTTAACTATAAGGGATGAATATGGAAAAACTTTGCTTGATATTGGAAAAAGGGAAGAAATTTTTGTCTTGGATGCGGATCTTTCTACTTCCACAAAATCTTTTTTGTTTTCAAAAAAATATAAGGAGAGATTTTTTAATGTGGGAATTGCAGAAGCCAATATGGTTTCTATTGCAGCAGGGCTTGCCCTTTCAGGGAAAAAGGTTTTTGCCTCTTCCTTTGCTTCCTTTTTAATGTGTAAGGGTTTTGATCAAATAAGGGTTACTATTTCTGCATTAAAACTTCCTGTTATTTTAGTGGGTTCCCATGGAGGAATTTCCTTAGGAGAAGATGGATACACTCAAATGGCAATTGAAGATCTTTCCTTAGCGTTGAGCTTACCAAATCTATATGTTTTACATCCTGCAGATGAAAACTCTACAAGAAAATTTGTTCATCAATTATTAAATTTGAATTTTCCTGCTTATATTCGCCTTTTAAGACCTGCTTCACCAATTATTTATGAAAAGAGTAAAAGAGTAGAAATTGGAAAGGCAGAGATTTTAAGAAAGGGGAGTGATATAAGTATCTTTGCTTGTGGACTTTTGGTTAGTGAAGCATTAATTGCAGCAGAAGAGTTAGCTAAGGAAAAAATTGATGCAGAGGTCCTTGATTTGCACACCTTAAGACCTTTAGATGAAGAAACCCTTTTTAATACCTTAAAGAAGACCAGGTGTGGGCTTATCTGTGAAGACCATTTGATGGAAGGGGGATTGGCAGGCTTAATTTCTCAATGGTGTTCTAAAAATCTTCCCGTATCATTGGATTTTGTGGGACTTGGAGATTATGCCTCTTCAGGCAAGCCAGTAAAACTGTACGAAGAATATGGCTTGACATATGAAAAAATCTTTCTAAAGGCAAAAAGATTACACCATCAAAGGGATCAAGCAACATTGCATCTTTAAATGGCTTTAAAATTATTATTGAGTGAAGAAAAATTGGAAAAGATTTGCTTAAAAAAGAAAGGAGAGTTTTTAAATTTTATTAAAAATAAAAGAAAAGAATTATTTGATAAAATCTGTAAAGAAAACTTTTTAGAACCCACAGAAGAAAATTTTTTAAAACTTTATCCAAAGGCTTATTTTGAAGTTTTAAAAGAAATCTTTGGTAAAGAAATGGTTAGGACAAATTTTGCTAATTTGATTGAAAATTTAATGGTAGAAAAAAATTTTAAAGGGGAAATTAGGGAAAAAAGCAAACCCCTAGAGTTATATTTTCTTTATAATTACTTAGAAAAAATTATTGACGAAATAATGAAGATAGTATGCTCTCATTATTATGAAGGGGAGGGTTCTCAAAATTTAACAATTTTTTTAAAAAAGTTAAAGGGCTTATATGGTTTTGAAGAAATATCAAAAATTTTGGAAGGATTTATCTTTGACTTACACTTTTCAATTCAAAACTTTGAAATAGATGAGATTTTTTCAAAAATTGAAGGGGATTTAGAAAAAAATTTTTTAAAGGTAAAGGATAAAAAAGAAGTCCCTTCTATACTTCTTGCCCAAATGGGAATCAATGTATTAAATATTAGAAAACCTTACCTTTTTTCAAACTTAAGAGAAAAGGATAAAAAAGTTCTTTTGGAGAAATTTTTAAAATTGAAGGATAGGGCAAATTTTTTGTGTTATCTTTATAGCATAACAAAGTATTTTATTGATAATAACTTCCAAGAAGTAGATTATGAAAAATTTAAAAGAGATTTTCTCCTGAATTTAGAATTGCAAGGAGCAGTAAAAATACCCGATAAAGAAATTTTGGAAAAGGCAAGAATTTTTTTGAGGCTTCTTCTTTTTAAGGAATATGAAATATTATCTTTTGTGGAAGAAAATTTTGAAAAGGATGATATCTTTATAAATATTTGTAAAGATATAATAAGAAATGACTATAAAGTTTTCGTAGAAAATGATTTATTACCCTTTATAAAGGAGAAAAAAGAAGGGGTATATGGTTTTAGAAATTTGTTGGCATTTCCATCTTACATTATACATAAGGATTTAGAACCCCTAAAGGAGTTTCAAGAAAAATTTTATCCCTACTTAGAGGAAAATGAAATTATAGAGCCCTTAAAAAATTATGAGGACAATATCAAATTTGAAATTGAAGAGGAAATTAAAAAATTAAAAGAAAATTTTTCGAAGATAAGTAAGGATGACTTTGAAAAAAGGGCATTAAAAATATTGGAAAAAATTTCAAATTCCCTCTTATTTTGGGATGATTATGGAAAAATTTTACAGGACTTTGCAAATGTCTTTTTATACTTGCCCCAAATCCCAGCCAATCTCTTAAATAGTTTTTTAAGGTTTGCATCAAATTATTTAAATATACTATTAGATGAAAATAAGTTAATAGATATGCCTCCAAATGCAAAACCAAAAATTGTTTTACTTGAAACCATAAGGGAGGCAAAGGAAAAGGGTAAGATTTTAAGCATTTCAGAGCATTTAAAGGAAACCATTTCCTATTCCTTCTTTGAAGAGGTTCTTTTTGAATACAAACTTTCAACTCCCTACAGGGATTTTTACTCTTATATAAAAAACTTTATAAGTTCAAAGGATAGTAAAATTTTGTTAAAGGTAATAATAGAAGTTTTGCAAAAAGAAGATTATGACTTTTCCCTTTCCCAAAAAATTTTTCAAGAATTGTTTTTTTTATCCGATTTAAAGGAAAGGGATATTTTTACTCTTTTGCTTGATGAAAGAAATATAAATATATATAAAAACGAATTAAAGGAAAAAATTTTTAAAGTTTATCCAATCCTATCTTTAAATCTTAAAGAAATTTTAAAGGAAAAGGGCTATTATTTGGAAACCCTTGAAATTGAGTTTACAAAAAAAGAAAAGGCATTTTTAAATTTTTTAAAGGAATTGAGTTTAGAAAGATCCATATATTCCTTTGAAGACTATTTAAAGACCTCTAAAATATCCTATGAAAGGGAAGAAAAGGGATCCTGGGAAGAACAATTTATTTCCTTAAAACACTATTTAATTCAAATAGAACCAAAGGAAAAATCCTTTCATATAACTTTATATGTATCGGGACAAAAGGAAGGGCTCCACCCCTTTGAAGGACAACAACTAAAAAGTAAAATTGTATACAAAGAAGAAGAGATGAATTGGAATTTATTACTCTTCCAAAGATATGCAAGTTTTTTGCTTGACTTAGAAGAAGAAATTTTTGAATATGAATATAAAAAGCCAGGAAAGATAAAGGGGTATAAAATTAAAAGAAAGAAGGAAGAAAAGGTAATTTCTTTTAAAATCCAGAGGGGAAGATTTTTACTAAAACTTGCTTTGGATGGAAGGGCTTTGAAAAAAATTTGGGCAAAGGGATGGGCACCTTTTCATGCAAATTTAGAGGATGAAACGGAAGCAGAAAAAGATTTAAGGTTATTATTATCTATTCTAAAAAAAGTGATATTATATGGATATGGAAATTCCCATTAAAGGTATAAGTATGGAACCTTTCATAAAAGAAGGAGATCTTGTGGAAGTTGTTCCTTCCAAATTTTATTTACCAGGAGACGTTTTGGTTTTTTTCAGTCCCCTTGGAGCAATCCTTTGTCATCGCCTTTTGGGATATTCCTTAAAGGAGGGAAAAATTTATTTACATTTAAAGGGAGATAACTCAAATAAAAAGGACTCTGCAGTTTTTTATTTAAATATCATAGGAAAAGTTGTAAAAATAAAAAGAAAGGGTCAGATAATTGAAGTTAAAAAAACAAAAAATTTATATTTATGGATAAAAAACCTATGTCAATGGATTTGTTACAAATAGATGAAGATTTTTTTAATAATTTAAAAAGAGAAAGAAAGGGGGAAGATTTTTATTTCCCCTTGAATTTTTTTTCCATAAACTTAAATTTAAAAAAAGAAATTGTTGAAATATTGTCAAAAAAGTTTAAAAATGAAAAAAGTAAAATTAATTTAAGACCAAAGATATTTCACTCTCCCATAAAAGAATTTAAAAAAACAAAAAAGCGCCCCTATGTTTATGACATAACCTTTATAGAAAACAATAAAGATTTAATTTTTTATGCCTATAATTTTGCTTCAATTTTAAATTTAAAAAACCCAAAAAAATGTACCCTTATTTTAGGAAAGGAAAAATATGAAAAAATTGCCAGTGAAATAGAAAATTTTTTAAGGGTTTATTCAGCCATAATTTTGCCTTCTTTTAATTCTCTTATATTGCATTCTTCTGCTGTTTTATTAGGTGATAAAGCCCTCATCTTCCTTGGCCCCTCTGGTGCAGGAAAATCCACAATAGCAAAATTATTTTTAAAATCTAAGTTTAAAACTTTATCAGACGATTTAAATATTTTGAATATACAGAGAGAAAATCTTTGGGTTTCTGCTTCTCCTTTTTTATCAGAAATCAAGAGAGCAGAAGGGGGAAAATATGAAGTGGAGAAAATATTTTATTTAAATAAAAGTAATGAAAATTCCCTCTCAAAGATACCAAAATTGAGACAAAGAGCTTATCTTTTTACAGTTATGCCCGTTTTAAATTCCTTAAAATATTTTCAAAAGGGAATATTTTCTTTTATATCAAAGGTTTTAGACTTGAAAGAAGTAGAGGTTTTAAATTTCAAAAAAGATGAGGAGATTGTAAGATGGTTGAAATCAATTTAAAAACAATACTTAAAAGAAATCCTCAAGTAAGATATACAATGGTTCCTGAAGGGGGACTTGTTGTTTTGCATGATACAGGAGAAGTATTAACTTTGAATCCCTTAGGCATTGAAATCTTAGATAAATTAGATGGGAAGAAAAAGGTTCAAGATATTTTAAAAGAAATAATTAAAAACTATGAAGTAGAAGAAGAGATAGCTGAAAGGGATTTATTGGATTATTTAAAAGAACTTTTAGGGAAAAAAATTGTGGAATTTGTATGAATTATCAAGAATTCTTAAGTAAATGCTGGGAAAACCATAGATTGCTTTCTTTAATGCTTGAGTTAACCTTTGCATGCCAATATAAATGTCCCTTTTGTTATAATGAAAAAAATATAAGGGAAAAAATTTTAAATTTAAAAAAATATGAAGAAATATTAAAAGATGCAAAAAGTGAAGGATGCCTTTACTTGACCTTATCAGGGGGTGAACCAACTTTAAGCAAGGATTTTTTTAAGATTTGCAAAATAGCAAATGGTTTAAATTATTCCATAAGAATAAAATCAAATGGTTATAATTGGGAGAAGGATTTTGTAAAAAGATTAAAAGATGAAGTAAGTCCCTTTAATGTGGATTTGTCCCTCCTTGGTGGAACAGAAAAGACCTATGAGAAAGTTTCAGGTGTTTTAGGATCCTTTAGAAAATTTTTAAAAACAATAGAATATTTAAAAAAAGAGGGGATAAGAATTAGGTTTAAGTTTCCTTTAAATTCTTTAAATGAAAAGGAAGTTGATGGGGTTTTTAAATTTGCAAGGGAATTAGAAATAAAAATAGATGGTTTTGCAGAAATTACACCTATGAATAATGGAGATCTTTTTCCTTTGAATTTTTCACCTTCAAAGGAGGCAATTATAAAAATGTATGAAAATATATATAAGTTAAATAATAGGGAAACTTTATTTTTTTCTGAAGAAGAGATGGATAAGATGGAATTGGATTCTCCCTTTGCTTGTGGAGCAGGTATAGCAAACCTTTGTATAGACCCCTATGGAAATGTTTTTCCTTGTGTAGCTTGGAGACATAAAGTGGGAAATTTATGGGAAAAGGGATTAAAAGATATTTGGAATTCAAAGGAAATTAATAAAATAATAAGTATAAATAAAAGAGCAAATAAAAGAAAAAAAATTAACCCCTCCTTAAAAGGGGAAATTTTTTGTCCGGGTATGGCAGAAATTCAATATAAAAACCCCTTGACAATATACCCAGAAGCTGTTAAAATATCAAAGCTTAGGAAATTTTCATTAAATTTAGAAGAAGAAAGGAGATAAGATATGAAAAATAAAAAGAAATATGAGAAGCCAAAGATTCTTGATTGCAATAAAATAGAGGCAATTGCTGGGCTATGCCCTGCACCAACGGGTAAAACAAGTCCTAGTACTTGTTCAGTTATAATGTCATAATAAATCTATTTTTACCCACCTCTTTGATTTAAAACTGGAAGAAAATTTAAAAAGTATTCCTACACCAGGTTACATAGGGGGATTTGGTTTTTTAAATAAAGATTTAAAAACTTTTTATGGTGGTTACTCTTTAACTAAACCAAGAAAAATTAAGGTAAAAGAGGATACGGTCTTTGATTTAGCATCCCTTACTAAACCATTAATTACGGCAAATCTTTTTAAAATATTGAAAATTGATTTGTCAATCCCTTTTGAATTGAAGGATATGGAAAATTTTCCCCATGGAAAACCAAATTTAAGGGATTTGTTAGAACACAAATCAGGACTTCCCCCTTGGTATCCTATAAAACTTTTATCTCAAAAAAAGGAAGAAGCAATCTTAAAAATTCCTATATTACAAAAAGAGGCGCCAAACATAAGAACAGAATACTCTTGCTTGGGTTATATCCTTTTGGGTTTCTGGTTAGAAGAAAATTTCAATAAAGGTTTAGATATCTTGGTAGAAGAAAATATATTAAAACCCTTGAATTTAGAAAAGGAGATCTTTTTCCCCTTTAAAAACCAAGTTCATAAATTTAAAGTTGCTGGAAGTGAGTTTGGAAATAAAATTGAGGATGAAAAAGGAGGAGGAAAAATTGAAAAAAGGGAATCACCTATTTGGGGTGAAGTTCACGATGGAAATGCCCATTTTTTAGGTGGATTTGCTGGAAATGCAGGGCTTTTTGGAACAATTAAGGGTGTCTTTGAATTATTTAAAAGTTGTTCTATGTATAGTTTTGAAGGAAAAGAAGGAGAATATTTTAACGGTTTTAAAATTGGAGGGGAAAAAACTGAATTTCCAAAAGGCACCTTGGGACATACAGGTTTTACGGGAACAAGTGTTTGTTTTCATTTGAAGAAAAACTTAATTTCAATTCTTTTGACAAATAGATTACATCAAAAAAGTCCCCCAGACCTATTTATCTATAGAAAGAATTTTCATAAATTTATAGAAAATTTAGTATAATTTTATAATGTTTTTAATTTATACTAACCCCTTTTATATCATAAGATTGGAAAGGGGGGAAGAAATTATTTATTCAATAAAAGAATTTTTAAAAAAAGAAAAAATTCCTTCGGGAATCCTCTGGGGAATTGGTGCACTGGAGGAATTAGAAATTGGTTATTTTCAAGAGGAAAAAAAGGAATACATAAGAAAAAAAATTAATAAGACAATGGAAATTTTAAACCTTACGGGAAGTGTTTCTTATATAGATGATAAACCCTATCTCCATTTACATGGAACCTTTGGAGATGAAAATTTTAAAGCTTATGGAGGGCATTTTTTTTATGGAAAGGTTGGAGCTACAGCAGAAATTTATATTTTAAAGTTAAAGAAAAGACTTAAAAGGGTGAAGGATAAGATAGAGCCCTTTTACTTTTTAGACCTTCCAAAATTTTTAAGGGAGTAATAATATGCAAACTATTCCTACGATTTTTTTACAGTACTTTTCTTGGGATAAAGATAAGGCAGTAATCTTTCATAATGGAAAAGAATTTATAGGGGTCACCCCTGGTGAATTTTATAATGATGTTTCAAATTTGTCCTATGGTATGAGGAGTTTAGGAATTGATTGGGGAACGAGAGTTGCAATTCTTTGCGAAACCAGTTATCAATGGCTTATTATGGATTTGGCAATATTAAGCTTGGGTGGTGTGACAGTTCCCATATACCCCACTTGGCCCTCTTCTTATGTTTTGGACCTTTTAATTAGAAGTAAAGCAAAGGGATGTTTTTTTTCAACTCAAGAACAATTAAATAAGGTTTATCCTTACAAAAATGGTTTAAGGGATTTAAATTTTTATTTTACAAAAGAAGAATTTGGAAAAGAAACTATTTCTCTTAAGGAATTAATGGAAAAAGGGAAAAAATATAAGGAAACAGTAAGAGATGATTTTAAAGAAAGAGTCCTTTTAATAAGCCCTGACCAAATTGCTACAATAATTTTTACCTCTGGAACCACGGGGAAATCAAAGGGGGTACAACTGACACATAGTAACATAGTCTCTAATATTGAAATTGCTTTAAAGCTTTTTAAGATTGGACCAAAGGATCTTGCTTTAAGTTTTCTTCCCCTTTCCCACATACTTGAAAGAATGGTAACTTTTACTTATCTTAAGGCAGGTGCCACAATTGCTTATGCAAGATCCCTTGAAACTTTATCTGAAGACCTTCCCTTAATCAAGCCAACGGTCTTTGTGTCAGTTCCAAGGTTATATGAAAAGATGTATGCCACAATAAGATCAAAAGTTGAGGGCAAGAAATTAAAGGAAAATTTACTTAAAGAAGCAAAAAGAGTAGCAGAAAATATAGCCTATCTTAAAACAAAGAAAGAAAAAATTCCCTTTTCTTTAAAGTTAAAAAGGGCTATTTTTGATTTGATTTTATATAAAAAAATTATAAAAAATATTGGTGGAAGGTTGAGGTTTTGCATTTCAGGGGGAGCTCCTCTGGATAAAAATTTATTAGCTTTTTTCTTGGGTGCTGGAATCACAATTTATGAAGGGTATGGTTTAACAGAGACCTCTCCAGTAATTAGTGCAAATTATGAAGAAAATATAAAAATTGGTTCTGTGGGAAAAATTTTTGAAAATTTAGTGGTTAAAATTGGAGAAGATGGAGAAATCCTTGTAAAAGGACCAAGTGTTTTTAAGGGTTACTTAGAGGACCCCATTTCTACGGCAGAGGCATTTACTCCAGAGGGTTTTTTCAAAACGGGGGATATTGGATTTATAGATGAGGAGGGCTATTTATTTATTACAGATAGGAAAAAGGACATAATCGTTACAGCAGGTGGCAAAAATATTGCTCCCCAATTTATTGAAAGGAAAATAAAGGACTATAAGGGGGTTTCAAATGCTATCTTGTTAGGTGACAAAAAACCCTATCCCATTGTATTAATTGTCCCTGATTTTGCTTTTTTAAAAGAATTTGCAAAAAGGGAAGGACTTGAAAATTTAAAGGAAGAAGAGATTATTATAAATCAAAGGGTCAAAGATTATTATAAAAAAATAATAGAAGATGCCTCAAAGGATTTAGCTTCCTATGAGAAACCTAAAAATTTTGGACTTATTCCAATAGAACTTACCATAGAAAATGGTTTTTTGACTCCTACTTTAAAAGTTAAAAGGAAAGCCATAGAAGAAAACTTTTCAAATTTAATAAAAGCCCTTTATGGGGAAACTCTAAAATGAGGGTATTTATAAAGGACTTTTTGACAACCCCCTTTACAAATAAAAATTTAAAAGCTGGTTGGGTTACCTATTTGCTTTATGAAGAAATTTTAAATATATCAAATATTGATGATGAAGAAATTGATTATATATTCATTTTTGGAATAAGAAAAAGAGAAGGGGAAAAAATTTTTAAAAAAAATATGGAAAAGACATTCTTTTATGGAAATTCCACAGGCACTTTAATAAATAGCTTTGTATTGGCAAATGAATTGCTAAAAAACAATAAAGCCAATGTTATAATTTTAATTTCTATAAATGAAAAACCAGTTCCCTCTCCTTTTAAAAGGGAAAAGATAAATTATCTATGTGAAGCAAAGGAATTTAATATTAATAGGACAATTTTAGATGAAATATTAATCAAAAGTTATTTAAAATGTGAAAATATTTTTTCAAAGGAAAATTTAAAGAAAAGTTTTCAGCCCTTTTACCTAAAAGATGAAGAACCAGATCTTGTAATGGAAGATCAATTTTTTTTAAAGGGAATAACAAGAGAAAATTTAAATCTAAGGGACTTGCAAACTTCAGATCCCTGGGAAATCTTTACAGATTACCACTTTTGTGAAAGTGCTTCAGGGGGATGTGCAATAATTTTATTAAATGAAGATTTTTTAAGAAAAAAACACCAAAATAATTTGGTTGAAGTGAGTTATTTTAATTATACAAGAAATTCAAGGTTTCCTTGGGATTTAATTGATCTTTTAAGTTTTTTAAAGGATTTTTATTACAAAACTGCCTTCTCTTTTACTCCTTGTATTTTTGAGGAAGCAAAAACAAAGGCATTTTTTTCAGATTACAATTTACAAAAGGAATATTTGGGCAAAACTATCCAAGTGGAAGAAATAAACCCCTATGGTTCTGAACTTTTTTGGGGGTGGTCTAAGGGGACCACTTTTTTAAGGAGGGTTGGCTTTTTAAAGATTTTTTTAGAAGAAAAGAAAGGAAAAGGGATTTTAATTGAAAAGATATACAAGGGACCTAAGTTTTTAATGGAGCTTATAAATTTATGAAATTAAATGAGGTCTTATCTGTAGAAAGTTCTGAAAAGGGTCTGTTCATCTTAAAGCTTGAAAATCCTTGTTTGAACTTAGAAACATTACAGCAAATTCCCTTGGGTTTAGAAAAAATAAAACATTTCAACAATATTAATGGAATAGTCCTCTATGCAGAAAAGCTTTTAGGACCATCCTTTCATGATTTTAATTTATACATTCAAAAGGAAGAACTTTTAACAAATTATATAGATTCAGGGGAAAGTTGTATTTCCTCTTTTAAAAACTTACCTCTACCCTTTTGTGTTTACATAGAAAAATATATTCAAGATACTCCCATTGAATTTCTTTTAGAAATTCCAAGGGTTTCTTTTTCAAAGAAGGCAGTACTAAAATGGAATTACAGTCAACTTCCCATTTTTCCAATCTTTGGAACCCTTGGCAAATTTTTAGATAAATTTGGCATAAAAAAATTTATTGAAATATTTATAAAGGGTGAGAATTTTTATTTAAGCAATTTAATCTCTGGAAGGGTTATACCCCAAAATTTTTTCTTAGAGGGCATCCTGGATTTCTTAAAAAAGAGTCCAAAAATTAAAGAAAAAAAGGAAAGTGTTATTATAAAAAAGGCAAAGGATTTATTTGAGTGGAAAAAAATGAAAAAATTTTTAGAATTGGAGGTCTTCAATTTTTTGGAAGAAATTCTTTCCCTATATTTTAAAGAAAAATTAACAAGGGAAAATGAAGAAATTTTGATAAGAAATTACTTTAAAAGGGAAAAAATTCAAAATAAATTAAAATATCTTATGGCACAAGAAGAAATTTATAAAAATGAGGTCTTAGAGGGGGTTCCAAAAATTAAAAAATTTTTATCCCTTGGGCTCTCTTTAAGGGGGATAGAGATCTTAGAAAGGGGTTTAAAAAAAAAAATTATAATTAAAATAATTGAAGAAAATCCAGAGATTTTAAAGGAAAATTTAAAACTTTTACCAAAAGATAAGTTCTTTTCCTTTGCAACAAGATATTATGGCTTTGCAAGATACCCCCTTATCTTTGAAAATTTAAATTTAAAAGAAGAAGGGAAAAATGAAAAAATAAACTCTATAATAAATGAATATGATATAAATAGCATATTAATTGTTTCCTTAAAGACAACAAATTTAAAAACAATAGAAAAAAAATATCCCCATCCCACTAAAATCTTGGGTTATCACATACCAAAATATCTTCCTGAAAAGCCCTTTGTTGAAATAATAAAGGGTTCCCGAACCTCCCAAGAGAGTTTAAAAATTGTTTGTAAATTTTTTGCTTCCCTTGGGTATTTTCCCATCGTTGTAAATGACAAACCTGGGTTCTTGGTTTTAAGAATTTTATCGGAAATTTTAAATGAGGCATTTTACCTTTTGGAAGAAGGTTTTCCTCCTTCAATCTTGGAAAAAAGTTTCAAAACCCATGGGTTTTTAAAAGGTCCCTTTCAATTGGGAGATGAAAATGGCTTTTCTGACCTCTCAAATGTGGCTCAAATCTTATCTTTAACAAACAAGGATTTTCCCGTAAATAAAATCTTTTCCATCTTAGCAGAATTGGAAAAATTTGAAAGAAGATTTCCTATAAAATTTTATTTATACAAAGGGGGTAAGATTTTAAAGGAAAATAAAAAATTATTAAAACACTTGGGTTTAAAATTTAAAAAAATTGATTATAGCAATGAGGTAATAAATGAAATTTCTGAAAGGTTTTTAGTGAGGTTAGTAAACTCTTCTTTTCTTGCAATAGAAGGAGAAGTTGTGGAATGGCATGATAAAGTGGACTTAGCTTTATCCTTTTTAATGGGAACCTTTTCCTCTAATTTAGGAATTTTAAAGCATTGTGATTATCTTGGCTGGAATTACATTTTAAATATTATGAACAAGCTTTCTTCCAAATATGGACAAAGATATCAACCTTGTAAAAGCATAATTGAGCTTTGTTCAAGTTTTTAGTTCAAATTTTTCAAAAGAGCATATTTAAAATGTTTAAATATCAAAAAATGCAAAATTTTACTTTTTTAATTTTTCCAAATTTTCTTTAATCTTCTTTATACTATCCAAATCTGCTGGTTCCTTTTTCTCTCTTATGGGAAGTTTTAAACCTGCTTCAAAGATTTCCTTTGCTTTATCCCTTTGTCCCAAATCCAAGTAAAGTTCACCTAAAAATAAATAATTCATTGGTTCTTCTGGCCCAAACTCTAAGGCCTTTTTTAAGTGAGCCAATGCCTTATCTTTTGATACCCAGCCCGTAATTAAAGGAATTTTTGGAGTTTGATGGTGGAGACGACCTAAAACCCTATGGGGCCCCCCATCTTCCATCTTTTCATTAAAGTTTAAAGCTGTTTCTGCTGATATCAAAATCTTCTTTGCTGCACCCTCCTTTGCTGCTTTTAGTTTTCCATATAAAAGTGCCCACTGTCCCCAACAGGCACTATCCCAAAAGAAAAACTCTCCCAAACCTTCAATATCTTTACCTTTTTCATAAATTTCTTTTGGATCCTTTAAATTTTCTAATTTTAAATTTTTCATTAAAATTTCTTTTCCCTCTTTTCCAAGGGTTTTACCCAAGGAAAAAACCTCTTTGGCTTTTTCTTTTTCAAGATTTGTATATGTTCCTTTAAAATATAAAACCTTTAACAAATTTGCCCTTATAAGAAAAGATCCAGGGTTTTTCTTTAATTCTTCATAAAAATATTTGCTATAATCATCCAATATTTCTGTTAATTTTTTTCCCTCTTTTTTTTGTAAGTACCAATATTCTTCGTCCATTAAAAGAAAATTTAAAAAAAATAAAAGAAAAAAGATAAGTTTCATTCTACCTCCTCTATAAAATTATACAAAAATCTTTTACCTAAATCAAAGGACTCTTCAGGATGAAATTGGCAACCATATATTTTTAATTTGAGGTGTTCAATTGCTTCAATTCCCCCTTCTTTATTCTTAGCAATTATTTTAAAATTTTTATTAAAACTTTTTGTTTCTTTAACCTCTTCAAAATGGCTTTCATACATTTCAAATTTTTTATCAAAACCTTTAAATATTTTACTTTTTTCTATTAAGATAATTTCTTCAAACCCCTTATGTCCCTTTTTTGCTTTTTTAACCTCTCCTCCAAAATACTTTGAGATAAGTTGATAACCATAACAAATTCCCAAGAGGGGCTTATTGAAGGAAAAAATGTAATTGGCATAATTTAAATTATATTCTCCTTCCCCTACCATCTTTTGGCTTCCAGAAAGAATTATCCCATTGGGTATTTGAAATTTTTCACCTTCATTTATTACAAAAATTTCAATCTTCCCATAAGATATTTCTTTTAAAACTTCTATGTATTTTTTTATTTTTTCTTTTCTTTTTTCCTTATAAAAATTTATTAATATTATTTTTTTCATGAAAAGACAACATCTAAAAACATCATAATTGTAAAACCTAAAAGGATGGAAATTGTAGATAAATCACTGTGGGGTTCCTTTTGGGCTTCTGGGATGAGTTCTTCTACTACTACATATACCATTGCTCCTGCAGCAAAGGAAAGGGCAAAGGGCAAAATTGAATGTGCCAAATAGACAAAAAGGACTCCAAAAACCCCTGCTATGGGTTCCACAAGTGCAGAAAGTTGCCCATACCAAAATGCCTTCCAAGGTGAAGCCCCTTCCCTTCTTAAGGGTCCTGCTACAGCAAAACCTTCGGGAAAATTTTGAAGCCCAATTCCTAAGGTTAAAGAGAGGGCACCTAAAAGAGAACTCTTTTCAAGGTTTAAAGAAGCAGCCCCAAAACCAATTCCTACTGCAAGCCCCTCTGGAATATTATGAATGGTTATAGCAAGGATCAAGAGAGTCATCCTTTTCCATCTTGTTTTTATACCTTCTTCTTCATACTTAAAGGTAAACAAATGTAAATGGGGCAAAATTTTATCAATTAACAAAAGAAAAAAACCACCGGAAAGAAATCCAAGAAATACAAGATAAATTCTTTCCTTACCCATTAAAATTGCAGGTTGAAGTAAACTAAAAAAGGAAGCTGAAACCATTATCCCTGCTGCAAAGGAAAGCATTGAATCAAGATATTTTTTTGAAATTTCCCTTTTAAAAAAAATTAAGGAGGCACCTAAGGCAGTTAAAAGCCAAGTAAAGGTAGTTCCAAGAAGTGCCTGGAAAACAGGGTTTATTTCTTTAAAATTTTCCACAGGTTTTCTGGATTAAATTTTCTTTTTGAAAGGGGGGTCTTGTCTTTTTTATAAATTGAAATTAATTCTTCAATTGTTTTTCTCTTTTCATTTTTATAAATGATCCCTATGGGAAATTTCCATTCCTTTAATACAATTTTTAATGCTTCTTCTTTGTTTGTGGGATCCCATTTTTCATCTAACTTAAAGGAATTTTCTTTAAACCATTCATAGGTATTTAACTTATTAAAACTTACGCAAGGTTGAAGCAATAAAATAAGGGAAAAACCCTTAAAATTTATGGCTTCTTTAATGATTTCCTTAGTTGAAGAAATATCTTGCGCAAGGGCACAAGCAACAAAGGGACAGTCCTGAGAAATTGCTAAGCTTAAAGGGTTTAATGGGTTTTCAATTACTCCTTCAACTTGAAAAGGTGTTATATAACCCATCATACTTGTAGGTGATGCCTGCCCCTTTGTTAAGCCATATACCATATTATTATGTAATAAAAGGGTTATATCTGGATTTCTCCTAATTGTATGTATAAAGTGGTTTCCCCCTTCAGCAAGCATATCCCCATCACCCCCAACAGCTATAACCTTCAACTCTGGATTTACTATTTTAATTGCTGTTGCAGGAGGTAAAGCTCTTCCATGTAATCCATTAAAAAAGTGGCTTTTGAAAAAATGGGGAAGCTTTGCTGCTTGACCTATTCCAGATACAATTACAATTTCTTCTGGTTTCAAATTTAATTCTTCACATGCCTTTTTTAAAGAAGTCAAAATGGGAAAATTTCCACAACCAGGGCACCAAGTATTTTCCACATAGGGTTTTTCAAAGATTTCTTCCTTCATAATGCTTCCATTAAAAATTCTTCTACCTCTTCTATGGAAAAGGGAGCCCCACTATATTTATTTAATTTTTTATCACCCCTTTTCCCCGTTTCAAAATAAAAGATCTTTTCAAATTGAGAGGTATAATTTCCTTCAATAAATATTATCTTTTTTGCTCTTTCTGCAAAAATTTTTGTTTTTTCATTTAGGGGCCAGACCTGTTCAAAATTTAAAAGTGCCGTATCTTTTAAATTTAAATTTTTTAGCGCTTCTGAGACAGGCAAAAAAGTGGAACCCCAAGTTATAATTAAATTTTTAAAATCCTGGCTCCCATAAAAAGAGGGTTCAATTGCTTCCTTTTTTATGAATTTTTCTTTTAAATTTCTTTTTTGAACCATCCTAATCCTTAAATCTTCTTCTTCTGTAATATGTCCCTCTTCATCATGCTCATGGCTATCAAAGGAAACAAGTCCTTCCCCAAATCCAGGAATTCCCCTTGGAGAGACCCCATCTTCTGTAAACTTATATCTTTTATAGTCCCTTTTTGTCTCTACTATGAAATTTTTAACTTCTTCAAATTTTAATTCTTCTATGGGATAAAAACTATCTAAAAGGTGTTGGTCTGTTAAAACAAATACAGGAATTTGATATTTATCAGCTAAATAAAAAGCCCTTTGGGTTAAATGGAAGCAGGATTCAATTGTTGAAGGAGCAAAGATTGCCCTGGGAAATTCCCCATGTCCTGAATAAAGGGCTAAATTTAAATCACCTTGTTCTGTCCTTGTGGGAAGTCCTGTTGCAGGTCCAGGCCTTTGGGCTAAATGGATAACTAAAGGGGATTCCATAGCTCCTGCTAAACTTATGGCTTCACACATTAATGCAAATCCACCTCCAGAAGTTGTAACCATTGCTTTACCACCAGCATACCAAGCACCTATTGCCATATTTGCCACAGCAATTTCATCTTCACATTGAATTGGAACTATATCCATTTCCTTTGATAAGGTAGCTAAAATCTTAAAAACCTCTGTAGAAGGAGACATGGGATATGTAGTTATAAAATTTAAACCACCTGCAAGTGATCCTAAGGCGACTCCTTGAGAACCATTCCAAAGATATCTTTTACCATCTTTTCTGTAAATTTCTACATTTATATCCATTTCCTTTGAAAATTTTTTCCCTTCTTCAAATCCAAAATTGAAGGATTTAATATTTTTTTCAACAATTTCACTTCCCTTTTTTAGAAAAGACTCTTTTAAAACTTCCCTTACAACCTCTTCATTTATTTGAAAAAAATTACAAAGAAAACCCAATGCTACAATGTTTATGCCTTGAGGGTTGCCTGCCTTTTTTGCAATTTCTTTTAAAGGAAATTTAAAAAAATTATAATTTTCAAGGAAATTTTCCTCATCTCCAATTATTAATGTATCTTTTTCTATCCTCTTTTTTAAATGGGGTATGGCATTTTTATCAAAGGGCATTAAAATATCAATTATTTATAAAAAAGCCCTAATTAAATTATTTGAAATTTGAAAAGTTGTGGAATTGGAGCCACCCCTTACCCTTGATTCATATTCCTTTGAAGTATAAAAGAAGAAGCCACATTTATTTAGGATTTCTGAAAAAAGGTATTCAATTGTTTGAATACCCAGTCCTGCTCCTCCACAAAGGGTAATGTTAATCTTTTCTTTAAAATTTAAACTCATAAAAACTCCTTAAAAATAAAACTACCATTTTTCTTTTAATATTTCCTCCAAATTTAATATAAAATATTCTATTTCATCCCTTACCTTTCTATAAATATTTAAAACTTCTTCCTTTTTCCCTTTTGCTTTAGCAGGGTCTTCAAAACCCCTATGTATAACTTTTACCTTTTTTGGAAATAGGGGGCAATTTTGGCTGGCACCATCACACAAAGTAATAACATAATCAAAATCAATTTCCAAAAGATCTGATACATTTTTTGAATATTGTTTTGAAATATCTACACCCTTTTCTTTCATAACCTCATATGTAATTGGTTTAATTTCTTCTGGATTTGTCCCTGCAGAATAAAAATCAAAACTCTTACCTAAATATTTTTTTCCAAAACCTTCTGCCATCTGACTTCTGCAAGAATTTCCTGTGCATAAAAATAAAACTTTAATTTTCCCAGAAGACACACCTTCCCCTTTTTCTATAAGAAAAATAAAATTTCCATGCCTTAGAACAAATTTTTTTTAAAAATTCAGGAGGCCATTCAATTGCTTTTATAACCCTTAAATTTATGGCTTCAAAGATTCCTAAGGATTCAAAATCTTCAACTGGATTATTCCTAATCCTGTAAAAATCAATGTGAAGCAATTTTCCATAATTATGCATAATTAAAAAAGAAGGACTTCTTATAATTTTATCATCAATTCCAAGCCCTATGCCAACTCCTTTTACAAAAGTAGTTTTCCCAGATCCCAAGGGACCTTCTAATAAAAGAATTTCATTTCCTTTAAGTTTTTTTGAAATTTCTTTCCCAAAGTTAAGGGTTGCCAATTCATCTTTTAAATACAATTCATTCATTTTTTAAAAGTTCTTTTATGGAATTGGGAATTTCTTCAATTAAATCCTTAGGGATTAAACTTTCCTCACCCTTTTTTACCTTTGCCAAATCCCCTGCAAGTCCATGTAAATATACGCCCAAAACCGCAGAATAAAGGGGTTGAACCTTTTGGGCTAAAAAGGATCCAATCATACCTGATAAAACATCCCCCATTCCTCCCGTTGCCATTCCTGGATTTCCTGTAGTATTTACAAAGGTTACTTCATCTTTATAAGATATCAAAGACATATAGCCCTTTAAAACCATTAAACTATTTGTTTCCTTTGAAGCTTTTATAGAAAAACCAACCCTATCCCTTTTAATTTCTTCAATTGGAAGATTTAAAAGGCGAGAAAGTTCGCCTGGGTGGGGAGTTAAAATTGTGGGACCTTGTCTACCCTTTAAAAATTCTAAGTTGTTTTTAAAGGCATTTATTCCATCTGCATCCAACACCAAGGGTATTGTTGTGTTTATAACAAGACGTCTTATAAATTCTTGGGTCTCTTCTTCTTGTGAAAGCCCAGGGCCCAAAACGAAGGCATCTTTGTCTTCTAAAAATTTTAATAGACTTGGGAGAGAAGAAAGGGCAATTGTTCCAGAAGGGGTCTTATCCAAAATAAAACCCATTGCTTCATAGGTATGGTTATGCAAAACCTTTAAGGCATCTTCTACAGAAGCACCAGTGACAAGTCCTACACCAGTCCTCAGGGCTCCTAAGGAAGCCATAGATAAAGCCCCTGGTTTTTCCTTTGAACCAGATACAATTACAAGATGTCCAAAATTTCCCTTATGGGAATCTAATTTTCTTGAAGGCAATAAATTTGCAATAAAATTTTTATCTGTCAAAGCCATCTTAGATATGTTTTTTAAAAGTTCATGGGGAATTCCAATTTCAGCTAAAAAGACCTTTCCACAATACTGGGAAGCAGGAGGGAAGATATGAGCTATCTTATAGGCACCAAAGGTAACAGTTGAATTTGCCTTAATTGCAGGACCTACTATATCCCCTTTTGAAGAATTTAAGCCAGAAGGGATGTCTATAGATAAAATTATTCCAGAGGAGGAATTTATCGCTTCCACAACATTTGCCCAAAAACCTTCCAAGGGTTTTTCTAAACCAGTTCCAAACAAGGCATCCAAAATTAAGGGATAATCAAAGATTTCAGGAAACGCTTCCAAAAAGTCTTTTTCTGTAACTATAATTTTTATAGGAATCCCCATCTTTTGACAAATTGAAAAGTTGGTCTTTGGATCTCCCTTTAATTCCTTTGGTTTTGAAAATAAAAAAATCTTTGTATTATAACCCCTATTAAAAAGGTGCCTTGCTATGGCAAGCCCATCCCCTCCATTATTCCCCTTTCCACAAAGAATAGCTACATCTAAAACATCTTTATATAAATCTTCTATTACATTAACTACAGCAAGGGCTGCATTTTCCATTAATACAATTGAAGGAATCCCATATTCTTCAATTGTTATCCTATCAGCTTCTTGCATTTGTTCCTTATTCAATATAAACATACTCCCTCCATTTTCAAAGTATTTTATCATCTCTTAAAACCTTTATCAAATTTTTTAATGAGGAAGATTTTTAAATTGGACTTGACACGTAGAAAAATTTCTTTATTGAGCAATCTTTTAATAATATTTATATTTTTATTTCCTTCCTTTTATTTGCTTATAAACAAAAATTACTGGTTTAAAAAAAGCGTTTTGTGCCATAGTGCAAAATACCCAATAAATGAAGAAGAATTATTTACTTACCAATATTTATTTACCGCTAATTATTATATTTACAATGTTAATACAAAAAAGCTCAAAGAGATAAGCGATTTATCAAATTTATATTTAAGATATTTTGATGGAGAAAAAATTTTTTTAAATTCTTCGGGTTATAAATGTAAATATTATAACTTGGATTTGTATTGCAGTTTGCATTATGCTTATGATCCTAAAAAAAATAAGTTAGAAAAAATTGGTAAATATCCATGGAATTCATTTTTTAAAGGGAAAATAGTTTGCTGGATTGATTGGCAGAATGATATTTTTGAAAATAATAAAGTTGTGGGTTTTAAAAACGAAGAAAAAAATAAAATTTTTTATGATTTTGCCTATTCTTTTACTTTTTTAAAAGAAGGAGTAATATATAAGAAAAAAGAGAGCAAGGGTGAGAAAATATATTTTGTTGATTATAATCTAAAGGATAAAAAAGAGATAATACAAGGCAATTGCAGAATTATTAGTTTAATGAGTAATTATTATTATTTTAAAAGGCTAAATTTTGAAAAAGATTATGTTTTTATAAAAAAAGATAATGAATGCTATATTCTTTATATTCCATCTTTGGAATTTAAAAAAATTGGGAATTTTGAACCTTTGATTGATTTTGATGGTAAATATTTTTTATGCTTTAATGAAAAAGATAAAAAAATAATATTACTTAAAAATCATAAAATAATAAAGGATTTAAATTTTTCTTACGATAAAGTTTAGGGGATAAAAGATCCTTTTTCAAAGAAACAAGCAATTATTTTTGCAGGGAAAAAGGGAATGGAGATTGAGCAAATTATTGCTTGCTTGGAAAATGAAGAGATAAAAATTTATCCTTTGAAAAGAAATCAGAAGTTTAATAATTTTTTAAAAAAAGAAGGAGAAATAATTATACTTAAGGAAAAAAAATTCCCTTTTATAAAAAAAATTCATTTTTATGTTCCTTATATTTCCAACTTTAAGATAGGCAAGGAAAGGGCACTATGAATTTTAAAATTGACCCCAAGAAACCAGAGCCAATTTTTTTACAAATTTCAAAGGCAGTAAAGGAAATGGTTTTAGAAGAGACCTTTAAAGAGAAGGATATGCTTCCTTCTGTAAGGGTTCTTGCCTTTGAATTAAAGGTAAACCCCAATACTGTTCAAAGGGCATACAAAGAACTAGAAAGGGAAGGATGGATTGAGGTTTTAAGGGGTGAGGGGTATATAGTAAAAAAACCCCCTGAAAATGAGATAAAATCCTTCATAAAAGAAAGGAAAAAAATAATTGAAAAGGAGGTCTTATCTTTAAAAAAAGCAGGGGTAGAATTGGAAGAAATAATAAAAATAATTGAAGACATATGGAGGGAAAGATGATAGAAGTTAAGAATTTATCAAAAAGTTTTGGGAAACTAAAGGTCTTAAAAAATTTAAATTTTAAAATTGAGGAAGGGGAAGTGGCATTGGTTTTGGGAAGAAATGGAGTTGGGAAAACAACTCTTTATAATTTGCTTTTGGGAAATCTTTCAAAGGATAGGGGTGAAATTAAAATATCCCAATTAAAGCCCGAAAAAGAAAGGGAAAAGATAAAAGAAATTGTAGGTTTTATGCCAGAGGTAGATTATTTTTATGAAAACTGGACAGTTGGAGAAAATTTAAATTTTATAAGGAAATTTTTTAAAAATTGGGACAGGGAAAAGGAAAAGGAGCTTTTGGAAAGGTTTAAGATAAAGATAAGACAAAAAATAAATCAATTAAACAAAGGGGCAAAGAGAAAGCTTTCCCTTCTCTTTGCTTTATGCCATAATTCAAAATTATTTTTCTTTGATGAACCCCTGTCAGGGATTGACCCAATTTTCAGGGAAGAAATTTTATATTCAATAATTGATGAGATACAAAAAAAGGGTGGAACTTTTTTAATTTCTTCACATTTTTTAGAAGAACTTGAAAATATTGGAACACATTTGATTTTTTTAAAAGATGGAGAAGTTATCTTGGAAGGGAAGATTGAAGATTTAAAAAACACTTTTGGTTCCATTGAGTTAAAGATTGAAGAAGAAGCACCAAAAAATTTAAAAATATTAAAAGAAATTCAAATTGGAAATAAAAAGATACTTTATTGTCAAAAATTTGAAAAGGAAGAATTTACCTTCAGTCAAGCTTTAAATTTAAATGAAATGTTTAAGGTCCTGCTGCAAAATTGAAATAATCAGATAAAATTTTTTCATAGGCAATTTTAATCTTTAAATTTATGTTATAATTTTACAAAGGAGGAAGAATGTTTGATGAAGAAAATATTTTTCTACCACCTACATTTGAAAATTATTTAAAATCAATTTGGAAAATTTCTCAAGAAAAAGGTATAGTTAGGGTAAAAGATTTAGCAGATTCCCTTGGCTTGAAAGGTGGAACTGTAGTTTCTGGTCTTAAAAACTTAGCAAAAAAGGGACTTGTTTTACATGGGCATTATGGGCATATTGAACTTACACAAGCAGGCAAAGTTACAGCAATGCAAATTTTACAAAAGCATAATGTCCTTTATGATTTTTTGAAAAATGGGTTAAAAATTGAATCGGTAAAAGCAGAAAAGGATGCTTGTGTTTTGGAACATTATATTACCAAGGAAACATACCATAGATTGATACATTTTTTAGAATATATAAAGGAAAAACTCTCCTTAGAGGATCTCCATAAATTTTTGGAAGAAAAGATCAATCCTCCTCTTTTATCTTTGTCCCAATTAGAAGAAGAAAGTTTGGCAGTTATAAAAAATATTGAAGCACCTAAAAATATAAAACAAAAATTAATGGATTTAGGAATCCTTCCGCAAAAGGAAATATTTTTAGAAAAAAAAGCACTCTTTGGAGAACCCCTTGAAATTATTTTAGGTAGTTTGCATATTAGTTTAAGAAAAGATGAAGCAGATACCATATTTGTTGTAAAAAAAGATACAATTAAGCTAATAGATGTAAGTTTTGGAAATTATTATATATCTTTTATAAAAGCTTCACCCAATGTAGTAAATAAATTGAAAAATTTGGGTTTATTTCCAGGTAAAGTTATAGAAGTTTTAGGAAAAGAAGAAGATAATATTTTTTTAAAAGTTGATGAAAATAAGTTAGTTTTAAATGAATCCGTTGCTTCTTCGATTTATTTGGAGATGTACCATGATAAAGTATAAAATTGGAATATTAGGCCTGCCAAATTGTGGGAAGACAACTATTTTTAATAGTTTAGCAGGAATGCATCAGCACACGGGAAATTGGCCTGGAGTTACTGTAGAAAAAAAAGTAGGTTATTTAAGAGAAGGGGAAAAGGAAATTGAAATAGTTGATTTGCCTGGAATTTCAAGTTTAAATGTAAATTCAATTGATGAAAAAATTACAAGGGATTTTTTATTATCAAAAGAAGCCGATGGGTTTTGCATTGTAATAGATAGTTTAAACTTAGAAAGGGGACTATATTTGGTTTCTCAAATTATAGAATTGGAGGTTCCCATTATTTTAGTATTAAATATGATGGATAAAGCTGAAGAGGCAGGGCTTTCAATAGATGAAAAAAAATTAGAAAATTTGTTAAGGGTTCCTGTAATATCTTGTATTGCCAATAGGGGGATTGGAATAGAGAATTTAAGGGATGCCCTGTTGTCCTTATCTTTTAAGATATCTCCAAAAAAAACTTATTATGGAGAAGATTTTGAAATTTTAATCAAAAAGGTAGAGGATTTTATTAAAAAAAACATATCAAATTTACTATATAACAGGAGGTTTCTTGCTTTAAAGATTTTAGAAGAAGAAGAGATTTCTTTAAATTTTTTAAAGGAAAAGAATTTATTTTTTGATTTTAAAAAACTAATTGAAAGGGATATTTTCCTTTTTTGTAGTAATTTTAAATATAAAGATTTGTCTGAGTATATTACAGAAAAAAGGTATGGTTTTTCTGAAGGAATAATCACTGAAGTTTCAAAGGACTATTCCATAAAATCAAAGATCCACCTTTCAAACCAACTGGACTTAATCTTGACCCATAAAATCTTAGGAATTCCCATATTCTTTGGAATTTTATACCTCTTATTTTCTGGAATTTATTATTTGGGAAATCCCGTAGGAGAGTTGATAAGAAATTTATTTGAGTTTCTTAGTAAAAATATTAAGATACTATTTTTAAATTTTAACTTGCTCCTTCTTTTTTCTTCCCTTATTTCCGATGGAATTTTAAATGGAGTAGGAACTGTAGTAGCTTTTTTGCCTAACATTTTTCTTTTATTTTTTTTTATATCCCTCTTAGAGGACTGGGGATATTTTACAAGGGTTTCCTTTTTATTTGACAAATTTATGCACACCTTGGGTCTCCATGGAAAAGCAATTATGCCAATGCTTTTGGGTTTTGGTTGTAATGTTCCTGCAATTTTGGGCACAAGAATAATGGAAGAAGAAAGGGATAGAATCCTGACCATATTAATAATTCCCTTTATCTCTTGTTCTGCCCGCCTTCCCATTTATGTTTTGTTTGCAGGAATTTTTTTTCCTGGTAAAGAAAATTTAATAATCTTAAGTTTATATTTAATTGGTTTGTTTTTATCCTTTTTAAGCTCCATAATTTTTCAAAAATTTTTAATTAAAGAGCCCTTATCCCATCTAATTATGGAACTCCCCCCTTACCATTTCCCTTCAATAAAAGGAGCTTTTATCCATTCTTGGTTTAGGGGAAAGGTATTTTTAAAGAAAGCATCAACGGTAATTTTAGGTGGAGTTTTGGTAATTTGGCTTTTATCTTCTTTACCCTTAGGAGTTTCCTATGGGAGTCCTGAAAGTTATGCAGGAAAAATTGGAAATTTTATAAAAATAATTTTAGAACCCTTGGGCTTTGGATTTTATCAAGCAGCAATGGCTCTTTTATTTGGAATTGTGGCAAAGGAAATTGTGGTTGGGACCTTGGGGGTTTTATTTTCCCCTGTACCTTTAAAGGAAGCCCTCCCCTTATATTTTACACCCCTTTCTGCTTACTCCTTTATGCTTATTAGCTTAATTTATATTCCTTGTCTTTCAACTATAGCAATGATTAAAAAGGAAGCAGGAACAAAATATATGCTTATTTTAATATTTTATACAATATTATTGGGATGGCTTTTAAGTTTTATTTTTTATCAGGGGGGAACAATTATTTATAATTTAGCAAAGATATAATATATTTATTTAATGAAAAACTTTTAATTTTTTTTTTTTGCAAATTTATAAAAGATTAGGATAAAATATTTTTGATTTTTATGAAGAAAAGTTTGATAGAAAATTGGTTGAAATAAAAGCAAAAGAGACGACTAAAAGGGCATTGGAATTATTAAAAAAATAAAAGGAGCCATACTTTTTATGGGTACATTATTATGATCCCCATTATCCCTACTCTCCTCCAGAGGAAGTTATAGCCCCCACAAATTATTTATGTGAAGTTTTTTATATGGATCAAAATTTAAAGCCCCTCTTTGATCCCTTATATTTTTCAAAAACCTCAATTGTAATTCAAAGAGATCCTGGGGAGTCCTTGGGAGAACATAAAGAAGCAGAACATGGAGTTTTATTATATAACCTTGCAATTTCTATACCTCTTTTACTCCATTTTCCAAATCAAAGGGAAAGGATTGAAGTGAAAGAAAATGTAGATTTAGCTAAAATTCTGCCCACAATATTGGATTTTTTAAAAATTGAAAAACCAAATAATATTCAAAGAATTTACCTTTTAAATAAAGAAGAAATAACCATATATATAGAAACTTATTTCCCTTTTTTTAGTTTCAAATGGTCTCCTTTGAGGGGAATAATTGAAGGAAATTATAAACTAATTATTTCTCAAGGGGAAAAGGAGCTTTATGATTTGAAAATGGATCCAAAGGAGTTAAATAATTTATAAAAAATAGGGGGATCTTTTAAAAAATTTAGGAGATAAATTTTATAAATTAACACCAGAAAAAGAAATTATACCTTTACAAAGCAAAGGGCATTTTATTCTTGAGGAATTAAAAAACTAATTTCAATCTTTAGATTACATAGAGGGTGCTATTTTTAGACCAAAGGATTTAGAAAGGTCTCTTCCTAATCCAAGGGATTTAGCTGATTTGGTCTTTTTTTTAACCCATGAAGATAAAATAGTTTGAATAAAAAAGATCCCGATTTTGTTATAAAAAAAATTAAGGAAATTTTAAAAGGATCCCTATAGTTTTCAAGCATTGGGGCTTGCAGGGGAAGCATATTGGTAGAAGATGATAACAAAAGAGCAAAGGAAGTTTTTTAAGAAGCCATAAAATTTTAAGAAAAAAATTATGACTTGGTTACAAAATTGGGGTATTCCTTATTTAAAATGGGAAATTTTGAAGAAGCAATTAGGGAATTTGAAAGGGCAATAGAATTAAATGAAAGGTATAAAGATGCTTAATTTATTATGTCAAACTTGGAATGCCCGAATGTGTAAGTACTAAAAAAAGATTGATTTTTAGAGGCCTTTAGTGCAGAAGTTATTTTAAGTCCTGCAAAGGAAGGAACCTATGGGGCTATTAAAAGAGTTTAGAAGATTTATGAAAAGAGTTAAAAAAATATTATATGCAAAACCAAAAATAACGAAAGTAATGTTTTAGCCCCTTATGAAACAACAGGTCTTGAAATATGGGAACAAACAAATTGTGCCAAATGTCCCCCTTAAAATTTTATTGAAATATAAAAATTTCTTATTGAAAATTAAATCTTTTTATTGTAAAATACTTTAAAATTTATTTAAGGAGAAAAAATATGAAATTCTTTGTTTTAGTTTTTACATTACTTTTTTCTTTTAATTGTGCTGTGGCACAAAGGGAAAAGGCAACTCCAGAAAAAATTGAAGAACCAAAGGCAGAAAAAAATGTTGTAGCAAAGGTCAATGGTAAGGAGATTACAGAAAAGGAACTGGAAGATTTTTTGGGCATTGCTTTGGCTATGAAGCATCAAGAAATTTATCAATTAAAAAGAGCTGCATTGCAGGATTTAATTTTTATTAAATTGCAAGAAGAAAAAGCAAAATCAGAAAATATAACCCTTGAGGAATATTATGAAAAAAATGTTTTAAATGTTGTTCCTGAACCCACAGAAGAAGAAATAAATAATTTTTATCAACAAAATAAGGGAAGGATGGGAAATTTAAGTGAAGAAGAAGCAAAAAAACAAATAGCAAATTATTTTAAATCTCAAAAAATTCAAGAAGCAGATGAAAAATTAAAGGAGAAGTTACTAAAAGAGGCAAAAATAGAGACCTATTTAAAGCCTCCAAAAATGGATTTAGCAAAGGGAAATGAACCTACAAAGGGTGCAAAGGATGCTCCCATTGTAATTGTGGAATTTACAGATTTTCAATGCCCCTTTTGTTCAAGGGTTCAAAGCACCTTAGAAAAAATATTTAATGATTACCCTGGAAAAGTTCAATTGATATTTAAGGATTTACCTTTAGATTTTCATAAACAAGCAAAGGATGCCCATATTGCAGCCCAATGTGCTAATGAACAGGGAAAGTTTTGGGAATATCACGATATTTTATTTAAAAACCAAACCCAATTATTTCCCGATAAATTAAAAGAATATGCTAAACAATTAGAATTGGATATGGATAAGTTTAATCAATGTTACGATGAAAGAAAATATGAAAAATATGTAAATGAATCAATAGAACAAGCACAAAACTTAGGAATTAGTGGAACTCCCACATTTTTTGTAAATGGAAGAATTATAAGGGGAGCTCAGCCCTTTGATCAATTTAAGCAAATAATAGACGAGGAGCTTTCTTTTGCAACCCAGGGTTTTGGGAATTGATGATGCCCCTTTTGAAAGGGATAAAACAAAATCTGTTTTAGTTTTAGGTGTCTTATATAGGGGATATGAATTCTTAGAAGGGCTTATTACAACAAAGGTAAGACAAGATGGTTGGGATTCTACCAAAAAATTGATAGAAGCTATAAAGGGAAGGTTTTTTAATCAAATCCAATATGTCTTTTTAAATGGAATTGCCTTAGGTGGTTTTAATGTGGTTGATATTCAAACCCTTTCAAAGGAAACAAAAAAGCCCGTAATTGTTTTAATGAGAAAAGAACCGGATTTTGAAGCAATGAAGTTAGCAGTCCAAAAACTCCCAAATCCATCAAAAAGGTGGAAGATAATAGAAAAAGCAGGGCCTATCTTTAATGGGGGCAAGATATTTTTTCAATTAGCAGGAATTGAAAAGGATAAGGCAAAAAAATTTATAGAAATGACAACTATTAGGGGAAACCTTCCTGAAGCTTTAAGGGTTGCCCATATTATTGCTTCTGGTTTAGGAAGGGGAGAAAGCAAAGGTGGAGCTTAAAAAGATGCAATATCAATTTGGAAAAACAATAATTTATCTTTTAGATGCAGGAGAGTTTTGGTTAGATGGGGGGACAATGTTTGGAATTGTTCCACGGGTTTTATGGGAAAAGTTTTTAAAACCCGATGAAGAAAATAGAATTCCCATAAGTTTAAACTGTTTTTTAGTCGCAAATGAAGATAGAAGGGTCCTTTTGGAAGCAGGTATTGGAAATTGGTGGGATTTAAAGATGAAAGATATTTATAAAATAAAAACAAATAGTTTTGATAAGATATTAGCAAATATTGAATTTTCAAAAGAAGATATAACAGATATTTTTGTTTCCCACCTCCATTTTGATCACATTGGAGGTGCTGTAGAAAGATTATATGATCAATTAGTTCCCACATTTCCTAAAGCAAAGATACATATCCAAAAAAAAGAATATGAACATGCCCTATCTCCAACTCTTAGGGAAAAATCCTCTTATAAAAAGGAGATATTAATTCCCCTATCTGAGGCAGGGTGCTTTAATATAATAGATGGAGATAGGGAAATCTTTCCCAATTTTTATGCTAAATATATAGGAGCCCATTCCTTAGGAATGCAAATTTTAAAAATAAAAGCAGAAGAAGAAGTTCTTTATTTTTTAGGAGATTTAGTTCCCACAACTGCCCACTTGAAAATAAATTGGATTACTTCCTTTGATTTAGAGCCCCTAAAAATTTTAAAAATAAAAGAGGAATTGCTTTCCAAGGGTTTAGATGAAAAAGCTATTTTTCTCTTATACCATGAAAAAAATATTCCCATAGGAAGATTAAAAAAAGATATGGAGGGTAACTATTTCTTAGAAAGGATAAGACAAACAAAATATGTATGATTTAATCATAATTGGAGGAGGTCCTGGAGGTTATGTTTCAGCAATAAGGGCAGGGCAGTTAAAATTAAAAGTTGCAATTGTAGAAAAGGAGTCCCAGTTTGGGGGAACTTGTCTTTTGAGGGGTTGTATCCCTACAAAGATTTTATTGAATGTAGTAAAAATTTTAAAGGATGTCAAAAAAGGTAAACAACTGGGAATTTCTGGGGAGTTAAAGTTAGATTTAAAACTTTTACAAGAATTTAAAAAAAGGGTAATAACTAAACTTTCAAAGGGTATAGAAAATTTACTCAAAAACAATGGAGTTGAAATAATTAGAGGAAATGCAACCTTTGAAGATTTTGAAACAATATTAGTAAAGGGAGAAAAAATTAAAGGTAAAAATTTTATAATTGCTACGGGTTCTAAAATATCAAATTTGGCAGGTTTTGAAATAGATGAAGAAAATATAATTTCTTCTGACAAGGCACTGGAAATGGTAGAAATTCCAAAATCCATTGCAATTATTGGGGCAGGGGCTATTGGAGTTGAATTTGCTTCAATTTATAATGGCTTAGGTTCAGAGGTATATCTCTTTGAAATTATGCCCCAAATCCTTCCTCAAGAAGATAGTTTTTCTTCAGAGGAGTTGGAAAAATGTCTTATAAGAGAAGGCATTAAGATATTTAAAGATACAAGGGTCTTAAGTTGGGAAAAAGGGGAAGGGGAAATAATTTTAAATTTTGAAAAAGAAGGTGAAATAAAAAATATAAAAGTATCTTTAATTTTATCTGCCGTGGGAAGGTTGCCTAAAACGGAAGAAATTGGTTTAGAAAAATTAGGAATAAAAAGAGATCCAAAGGGTTTTATTCCTGTAAATGGTTCCTATCAAACAGAAAATCCAAATGTTTATGCCATAGGTGATGTAATTTCAACTCCAATGCTTGCCCATTTGGCTTCCCATGAAGGAATAAAAGCTGTGGAAAAAATTGCAGGTGAAGATCCAGAAGAAATACCATACCATTTGGTTCCTTCTTGTGTTTATTCCATACCTGAACTTGCTTCTGTGGGATGGAAATTAAAGGATTTGGAGAAACAAGGAAGGAGTTTTACCATTGGTTCTTTTCCCTTTGTAGCAAATTCAAAGGCCTCTTGTCTTGGAGAAAATCAAGGGAAGGTTGTCTTTATAAGGGATGAAAAGGCAAAAGAAATATTGAGGGTATCAATTGTTGGTCCTTCTGCAACAGAACTCATCTCCCAAGGAACAATTGCTCTTTTTTCAAATCTTGTTTCCAATGATTTTGCAAATATTATATTTCCTCATCCCACTTTATCTGAGGCCTTGCAAGAAGCAAATTTGGATTCTATAAAAAGAGCTATACATATTTAATTTTGTCTTGAATTTTTTTTAAAAATTTGAAATAATTAAAGGAAATTTTAGGAGGTATTATCTATGGTTGTTGTTGGAAGAGATGCAAAAGAAGATATTTTGTTAAAAATTGAAAAAAATGAAGGAATGGAGCATATAATTGAAATTCAAAGTTCCGTCCAAAATCTTTATGGAAATCACATTAAAAATTTAATTCTTTTGAACCTTAAAAAAATTGATTTGCCTTTTTTAAGAATTGAAGCAAAGGATAAGGGTGCCTTGGACTTTGTAATCTTAGCAAGGTTAGAAGCTGGTCTTAAAAGGTTATTTCCAGAACTTAAGTTTAAATTTTTGCCTGAAAAGAGTTTTGAAGATAGAATCCAAGCCCCTAAGGAAAGGATGAGGAGGTCAAGGTTATACATACCCGGTAACCAGCCAGATTTAATGATAAATGGATATCTTTTTAAACCCGATGGAATAATTTTGGATTTAGAAGATTCTGTTGCACCATCGGAAAAGGATGCTGCTTTGATCTTAGTAAGAAATGCCCTTTTAAGTTTAGATTTTGGTGAATCAGAGAGAATGGTTAGGATAAATCAACTTCCAAGAGGTTTTTCTGACCTGCCAGAGATTCTTGAAACAGATGGAGTTGATTGTATTTTGGTTCCCAAAGCAGAAAGGGGAGAAGATATTGGGCAACTTTCCAATTATATAAAAGATTTTTTAAGAAAAAAGGGTATTTTGAGAAGGATTTGGCTTATGCCCATTATTGAAAGTGCTTTAGGGGTTTTAAAATCTTATGAAATAGCTTCATCTTGTGATGAAGTTTGTGCCCTTGCCTTTGGAGCTGAAGATTTTACAAAGGATATTGGTGCTCAAAGGACAAAGGAAGGCAAGGAGTCCTTTGTTGCAAGGTCTATGCTTATTCTTGGTGCAAGGGCAGCTCAGGTTCAACCCATTGATACGGTCTTTTCTGATGTAGATGATATGGAGGGATTATACAGTTCTGTAAAAGAGGCCCAAGCTTTGGGGTTTGAAGGAAAAGGATGTATCCATCCAAGGCAAATTGAGGTAATACATAGAGGCCTTAAGCCCACTGAAGAAGAATTTATATGGGCATGTAAAGTTAAAAAGGCATATTTGGAAGCCCAAGAAAGGGGGATTGGAGTTGTTGCCTTAGGGAGCAAAATGATAGATCCTCCTGTTGTAGAAAGGGCATTAAAATTAATAAAAATAGCTTCAATTTATGGTATGAAGGAGGTGGAATGATGGAACTTGAAAAAAATGGTTTGGGAAGATTAGTTCCAACGGAAGTAAATGGAAAACCCCAAATTCCTTTTAAGGGAATTGGTTTGCATAAGCCAGAAGGAAGGAAGGCATCCCCTCCAATTCCTTCAAATTCTAATTATCCAAAGGACAAAAGGGTTTCATCTTTAAGAGAAGCCCTTGAAAAATGTGGTATTAAGGATGGAATGACAATTGGAATCCATCACCATTTTAGGGATGGAGATTTAACTGTAAACCCCCTCTTTGATTTAATTTCAGAGATGGGAATAAAGGATATAACTTTTGCCCCCTCTGCCCTTTTCCCAACCCATGAACCATTAATTAAACATTTAGAAAGTGGGGTAATTAACCACATTGAAGGTTCAATGAATGGTCCCATTGGAAGATTTTGTACTGAAGGGAAGATGAAGGGTATAGGGATTTTAAGATCCCATGGAGGAAGGTGGCAAGCAATCCAAGATGGAGAATTAAAGATTGATATTGGAATTATTCCAGCACCTGCAGCTGATATTATGGGAAATGCAAATGGTGTATTGGGTTCCTCTGCTTGTGGTCCTTTGGGTTTTGCCTTAGCTGATGCAACCTTTGCTGATAAAGTTATTGTCATAACAGATAATTTAGTGCCTTTTCCCTGTATACCTTGGGAAATCCCTGGGATGCTTGTGGATTATGTGGTAGAAGTAGAAAAAATTGGAATTCCTGAAAAGATTGTCTCAGGCACAACAGAAATAACCAAAAGCCCAACGCGACTTTTGATTGCAGAGTATGTAGCCCAGTTCATAGAAGAAGCAGGTTATCTGGGGACTCCTTTTCAAGCAGGTGCAGGAGGAATCTCCTTAGCTTTTGTTCAATTTTTAGCAAAGAGGATGAGAGAAAAGAGTGTAAAAGCTCCCTTTGCAAGGGGTGGTTCTACAAAGTTTTTAGTAGAACTTTTAAAGGAGGGCTTGATTGAATATATTTTAGATGGTCAAAGTTTTGATTTGGAAGGAATAAAATCTTTAAGAGATAATCCAAAACATATTGCTACATCTCCCTTTACTTCATACAATTACCATTCAAAGGGAAATTTTGCCTCTTATGTAGGGGTCTCTGTTTTGGGAGCCACAGAAGTTGATATAACTTTCAAAGCAAATGTAGTTACTCACTCAGATGGTTATTTACTCCATGGAATAGGTGGATGGCAAAATACTTTATTTGCTGATTTGACAATTCTTGCTTTTCCTCTTTTCAGAGGGAGGATTCCCATTGTAGTAGAAGAAGTTATAACTGCTTGTGCTCCTCCTGAACTTATAGATGTAGTTATTACAGAAAGGGGAATTGCCATAAATCCAAAAAGGGAGGATTTAATTGAAAGGATGAAGGGTTCCTCTTTGCCAATTGTAAAGATTGAGGATTTATATTATATGGCAAAAAAAATTTGTGGAGAACCAGAAAAGCCCAAGAGAAATTTTGAAAGACCTGTAGCAATTATAAAATGGGTTGATGGAACAGTAATTGATACGGTTTTTCAAGTAGTAAAAGGAGAAGGGAATTGAATAAAAAAATTTTAGCAAGAAAAATTTCAGAAGAATGTGGTTGCACTATTACAAAGGCAAATAAAGTAATAAATAAAATAATTGAAATTTTAAGAAAAAGCATAATTGAAGATGAAAAAGTTGAGTTGAGAAATTTTGGATCCTTTAAGGCTATTAAAGTTAAGAAAAAATTAATAAGGGATTTAAAAGAAAAGAAGCTGAAAGAATTACCATCAAAAAAGAAAGTAAAATTTAAAGCATTTATAAAATTGTGAATAACACTGATTTGATAAATGAGGCAAAACCAATTTTAAAAAAATTTCAACACAATTGGTTTTTATCTATTTCTTTATTTATTTTAACTTTTTTTAGCACAACTTTTATGGGCGCCTTGTGGTTTGGAGTTGAAAATTCTAAACCCCTAATAACATATAAAGATTTAATATTTCAATTGACTTCCTTAGAGTTCCTTTTAAGGGGAGTAAGATTTTCCATTCCCCTTTTAATTATTTTACTTGCCCATGAACTGGGACATTATTTTGCTTGCAGGTATTATAGAGTTGGTGCCACCTTACCCTTTTTTATACCTGTTCCTGTGGGAGTTGGAACTTTTGGTGCATTTATAAAAATTAAAGAACCAATACCAACTAAAAGAATTTTATTTGATATTGGAGTGGCAGGGCCCTTATCTGGTTTTCTTGTTTTGATCCCCTTTGCCTTTTATGGAATTTGGACTTCAGAAGTTGCACCATTAGTTGAAGAAGAAGGTGTAATGGTACTTCAAGACCCTCTCTTTTTTAAAATTTTGCTTTTTTTGAAATTTGGAACTTTGGAAAATCAAGCAGTTTTGCTAAACCCTTTTATTTTTGCTTCCTGGATAGGAATTCTTGCAACAATGTTAAATTTATTACCCTTTGGCCAATTGGATGGAGGACATATAATTTATGCCCTATTAGGAAAATATCAAAGGAAAATTATTTTTCCCTTGTATATAATCTTGCTTATTTTAGGAATAAAATGGCTTCCCTGGTTTTTATGGGCTGGAATAATATTCATTATGGGGCCTTTTCACCCTCCCCTATGGGATGAAAACTTACCAATTGGTAGAAAAAGAAAAATATTTGGAATTATTATTTTATTTATCTTTATCTTCTCCTTCATGCCTGTACCTGTAAAATTTAATTAATTAAATTAAAACTTTTTGCCCAAGTACTGATTTGTAGATACTCAAAAATCAAGGGGTTAAATGGTGCGTGCATATAAGGTATCAGAAAAAGGGTGAAAGGCACATAAAGTGCATAGGAGCAGTAGAACAATAGTGAAAGGAAAAAAGTAAAGGGCTTTCCTTTTTCGCATCCTTAAAATTCTCCCTTATTGTTGTTGCGTTTATGAAAAAAATGTAAAGGGGAATTTTATTTAAAAAATTTTTTTATTCCTTTGTAAAAATTTAAATTCTTTAAGAGAAATGAGGGAATGGCTTAAAAGCTTTTTCCATAAGAGGAAATGATTGAAAAAAGAAATTGTGGTAAAATTTTATTATGATAGACCAGTCACTTCAAAAAAGTAAGGGCTATACCTTAAAAGGTGCTTTAAATTTTATTGAAGCAAGATTTGGAAAAGATGGGGTTGAAAAGGTTTTAAACATTTTATCAGAGGATTTAAAAAAGGAAATAACAAAGACAATTGCCCCTTCCCAGTGGTATCCTTTCAAATTCCAAGTAGAAATTTATGAAGCAGTAGATAAGACCTTTGGTTCTGGAAATTTTGAATTTTGTAAAGAAATTGGAAAATATACAGCTGAATATGAAATTTCAAATATCCATAAACTTTTTTTAAAAATCGGTTCTCCTGAGACAATATTTAAATTTGGTTCCCTTTTATGGGGGAGGTATTACAATTCTGGAAAGCTTTTGATTTCAACTCCTGCCAAGTTTCAAGCAGAGGCACATGTTAAGGATTGGCACCCCCTTTCAAAGGCATTTTGTTTGGATCTCCTTGGTTGGATGGAAAAGACATTGCAACTTGCAGGAGCCAATTTCGTTTATATAAAGCATTCTGAATGTTTTTTAGAGGGCTTTCCCCATTGCAAATACGAAGGATTTTGGAAATATAAGGATTGAAAACCCTTATAATATTAAATCCCCACGCAAAGGGGGGACGCCTTTTTTCTCATTTTCATAGACAGAAGAAAAAATTGGAAGAAATTTTTAGGGATGTAGAATTTTTTGGCTCTACCCGAGAGGAAGAGGTATTGAAACTTAAAGAAAGATTAAAGGAAGGTTTTTTTACTCAAATAATTTCAGCAGGGGGAGATGGTACAAATAATTTTATAATAAATAATTTGATAGTGCCCTTAAATTTAAAGATACCCTTTGGAAATTTACCCATTGGAACTGGTTCTGATTGGGCAAGGGCTTTATCAATTCCAAAAAAATTGGAAGATTTTGCAAAATGGTTAAAGGATACAAAGGTAGTAGATTGTGATTTAGGAGCTGTGGAATATAAGGATAATGGAGAATTAAAAAAGGAATATTTCTTAAATATTGCTTCCTTTGGTTTAAGTGGAAAGGTGGCATCCATTGTAAATAGTTGGCATATGAGGGGAAAGACATCTTTTTTTAGGGCTACAATTTTAGCTTTTCTTACATATAAACCTTCATTTTTTGATTTTAAGATAGAAGGAAAGGACTTTATAAAAGATAAGCTTTATCTTATTGTTTTAGCAAATGGACCTTGTTTTGGAGGAGGAATGTGGATTGCTCCAAGAGCAAAAATAAATGATGGAATGTTGGAAGTTATAGTTGTAAAAGAGAGTTCCCATATAAGCTTTGTGAAAGGCTTTTTAAAAGTTTTTAAAGGAAAACATTTGACCCATCCCTCTGTTTTATCTTCAAGGGGAGAGGAATTTTTAATATCTTCAGAAAAATTAATAAATTTTGAGATGGATGGGGAAGATAAAAAGACAAATTTTGCAAAGATTTATTTAGAGAAAAAGAGGATAAAGCTTATTTTAAATCCCCAAAAAGCTCCTATAATGTAAATCAAAGGAAATTTTTTTGCTTTTTTTTATATTAAACAAAAAACTTTAAGTTTCTTTTTCTTTTATTGTCTATTTTTTTTCTGATTTAATTCAAAAGCAATGGGAAACCTTTTTTGAAAAGCATAGGGTAATTGGCTTTATTTTTCATCGTTTTTTTTATCATCTTTTTTATATTCAGATAATCAATGGTCCTAAAGCGAGTATTTTGATGAATACGAAGGCACAAAGACCTGCCTCCAATGTCATAGGGAAGAAGCAGAGTCATTTTTTTATTCTCAACATTATCAGTGGAAAGGTCAGGCACCCGATCTTTTAAATCATAAAGGAGAAAAACTTGGAAAATTAAATGTAATGAATGATTTTTGCACAAATCCTAAGGGATGCTGGCTTGGAAATTTTAAAAGTTCAAAAGGTGTGACAATTGCTAAGGGATGTGGCGTCTGTTATCCTGGTTTTGGAGAAATTCCAGAAGAAAAGATCTCAGAAAAGCAACTTGAAAATATGGACTGTTTAATATGCCATGCAGAAGGGTACAGAAGAGATGTATATGAAGAAGGAGGTAAATTTTCAATAAGACCAATTCTCTGGAAAAATAAAGAGGGCTTGAACTCTGTATCAAAAAGGATTACCCTTCCAAAAAGAGATATGTGTTTGAGATGCCATGCAGGTTCTGGTGGTGGGATGAACTGGAAGAGGGGAGATATTGAGCCAATTCTTTCAAATCCCCCAAAAGAATATGATGTCCATATGGGATCTGGAATGGAATGTATTGATTGTCATAAAGGAAAGGATCACAGGATTCTTGGAAGGGGTGCTGATATTGCTTCAACTGATAGGACTGGTGACAGGTTGGATTGCCAGAGTTGTCATGGGAAAAAAATGCATCCCCTTGAAATTTTAAATAAACACACTCAAAGAGTTGCTTGTGTTACCTGTCACATTCCAGAATTTGCAAGGGAAAATGAAACAGATATGTTTAGGGATTGGTCAAAACTTGTTTTAATTGAAGAAAATGGAAAATATGAACCAGAAATTGAATTTCAAAAAAATGTGAGGCCAGTTTATAAGTGGTGGAATGGAAAGACAATTACATCTTCAATACTTGGAGAACCTGTCCTGTTCAAAGACGGAAAGATACAAGTAATGGTTCCTGATGGTTCATTTGAAGACAGAACGAGCAAAATTTATCCTTTTAAATACCACAAAAGCATAATTCCTGTGGAAGAAGGGACAAACCTTTTACTTCCAATAAAATGTGTGGAAGCATTTGTCTCCGGTGATTTAATGAAAGCAATATACTCTGGAGCAGAAATTTACTATGGAAGAAAAGTAAAAAATGTAAAATGGCTTGAGTCAGAAAGGTATATGGGAATATTCCATTCCATTCCACCGAAGGAGAAGGCACTGGATTGTTTTTTCTGTCATGGCAAAAAAGGGAATTTTAATTTTAAAGGACTCGGCTACAAAGAAGATCCAATTAAAAATATAATAGAATAAATTAAAAAGTTAAAAGAATTTCTTATTGTTATCTTAAGTATTAAGAGATATTTTTTTAACTATGCCTTTTAGAAGCCCAAAATTTTCAATTTCTTTGGATTTTTTCTG
>FWPU01001671.1_pt1 | contig 50484 bp, 48 predicted proteins | sample 2228361 | NCBI WGS metagenome assembly FWPU01 (sample SAMEA103939777, study PRJEB20133) | metagenome | reverse complement strand
TGCTACCCAGCAATGTATATCATCTGGTTGTTGAGGATTACCTGCCTGCCGGAATTGAAGCGATGAATCAAGAGTTGTTGACTACCTCTCAAAATGTGCCTCCAGCAAAACTCACCTGGAATGATTTGTTCTATCAAGGATGGGGTTGGTGGATGTTTGATCACATCGAACTGCGCGATGAGATGGTTGTTCTGGCAGCTTCCTATCTCCCTGCTGGAACCTACATTTATACCTATCCTTTGCGGGTGGTTCATGTAGGGGAATATCAGGTGATCCCACCACTGGCTTACCAATTTTATTTCCCCGAAGTCTTTGGGCGAGGAGAGGGAATGCGTTTTCGAGTGTTACCTTAGGGGAGGTTGAACGACAAAACGGATAATCTGTTCATCGACAAGAACTTGATCTTGCCATCCCTCGATGCGCAAAGCGTGCTGACCTTCTTGTATTGTCCACCAAGTTGTCAGCGATTGTGGATCGAGGGTGGCAAGGTATTGATCATCTATAAATAGTCGGAAATGTGTCAAATTGGAACGGTTGCTTATTTCAATGAGTAACTTTGGGAGGGTCTGGGATGAATAGGTTGGAAGAATGTAGGTGCCGTTTTGCAGGGGTGAAAGCACCATGAACGGGGCGTTTGCAGCGATCTGCGGTTGAGAATGAGCCATCGAAGTAGAAGACTCGAATTCTGTTCCCGAAATAAACCACTCATTGATTGTCTCTATGCATGGTGTATCTCCTACAATTGGAAACTTACAGGCGGTTTGCAGGATTAGACCACGTGGTTTCTCAAAAGATACTGCGGGCTGGTTCGCCAGGACGGCGCGAGTAAATTCATGCCAGATAGGAGCTGCTCCACTTAGACCAGTTACCTCAACCATCGGTTCATAATCTGCATTTCCCACCCAGACCCCAACCACCAGGGATGGCGTAAATCCGACTGTCCAGTTGTCGTGGAAGTTCGTAGTTGTTCCCGTTTTGACTGCGGCAGGGCGATCCAGCTTCAAGACGCTGTTTTTGCCAAAACCGATATAACGAGCTTGATCGTCGCTAAGGATATCGGTGATTAACCAAGCAACACGTTCGTCAAGGACATTGGTCACCTTAGGGGAGGCTTGAAAGTAAATCCTTCCTTCCGTATCTGTAATGCTTTCGATCCAATAGGGTGCGGCTAACTTACCGTATGTTGCAAAGCTCCCATAAGCTGAAGTTAGCTCAAGCAGTTGAACCCCTCCCCCTCCTAAAGCAATGGTCAGGTCATATTGATCGGGTTGATCGAGTGACTGAATGCCCAATGTTTTCATGAAGGCTGCAAAGCGCTCTAAACCAACTTTTTCTAAAACGAGAACTGCTGGGATGTTCAAAGAAGAAGCTAAAGCCTCGCGAACGGTAACCCATCCATGCTCTTTGCCGTCATAGTTAGCAGGAATATAGGTCTTCCCATCTTTGGTTGTGAAGACCGTCTTTTTATCTTCAATGAGAGATGCGGCAGTCAAAGGGTTTGGAGAAGCCGGATCCATCGCAAGGGCATAGATAAAAGGTTTAAGAGCGGAACCTGGTTGTCGGGGCACCATTGCCATATTAATGGCACCGAAAATCTCTCGGTTGTAGTAGTTTGGGCTTCCGACCATGGCTAGCACTTCGCCAGTGTGAGGGTCTATAGCAACTAAGGCAGCGTTCTTCACGTTATGACCCAAACCATCCCTGCTACGAGATAAGCGCTCAAGATGATTTTGAATTGACTTTTCGGCTATTTCTTGTATATTTTGATCGAGGGTGGTCTTAATTATCAACCCCTTCTTCTTTGCCTGAGAAGGGATCACTCCACGGCTTTCCAACTGATCATAGGTGTTTCGCACCAACATGACAAAATGAGGAGCATTCATTGGGAAAGGTTGTTCGGCAAAGATCAGCTTTTGAGACTCAGCTTGCTGCTTTTGTTCTATGGAAATGTAACCGGCACGATAAAGTCGCTCCAGAACGATTTTTTGCCGTTCTATAGCTTTTTCGGGATTAACAAAGGGATTGTAAAGAGCGGGAGATTGGGGTAAGCCGGCAATTAAGGCGCATTCAGCCAAAGTCAGTTCTGTTATCGATTTCCCAAAATAGGTTTGCGATGCAGCTTCTACCCCGTAGGTAAAGCTGCCGTAATACGTCTGATTGAGATAGAGGCTGAGAATTTCCTCTTTTGAGAAATGTCTCGATAGCTGGAAGGCTAAGTAGATTTCGCGCAGCTTGCGCTTTAGGGTACGCTGTGTACTTTCTTCGGTTGTAAAAAGGAGATTGCGGACAACCTGTTGAGTAATGGTCGATCCCCCGACTAAGATTTGACCGCCCCGCATATTGATCCATACGGCGCGCAGCATGGCTTTTAGATCAAAACCGGGATTTGAGAAGAAAGTTTGGTCTTCGGTAGCAACGGTGGCGTTAATGATACAGGACGGTAGATCATGATAGGCAAGAGGGCGATGGCGGATTGACTTTTGCCCTAAATCCTCGTACAGCAAAATACCATTTCGATCTTGAATTTGGATACTAGGTAGATGAAGCTGAGAATAGATTGTGTTTGGGTTAGGAAGACCTTTGAGTATTGAGGACAACCAGCCGAAAACAAACAACATCGCCAACATCCCTGAGCCGACAGCAGGGATGGCAATTTGTCTGTAGCTTATGGGGCGTTTTCTTTTTGACATCGTAGTATTCCATCCCCCTCAATCATCCTTTGCGATCAGCGCCCACAGGTGCTACAAGTACCCCCAGCGCAAGAGCCGCAACCCCCGCCGTTACCAGCAATGACCTTTCCACCGCTTTGAGCATAAAAGACCGATACCAACCGCCGTGTTTGTTGGCTTTGGCAGTACTGACAGGGAATGGGAGCATCGGCGTCCTTGATCGAGCGCAAACTCTCGAACTTTTGATTGCAATTTTCACAGATATACTCGTAAATTGGCATACCTTTCCTCTTTTTACAACGCTATAATTTTGCTGTATATTTTACCCAAATAGCCGGACTTTTGGTTTTATTCCTTCCTGTATTTTTGGGATGACTTCTTCGGTTGCATGAACGCCGTGTTGAATGGTATCTAAGGCATGGGTGAAACCAAAGAAGATATTTACATCTGAAGGAATCGGTGGGCGTATGACGATATTGGGTTTTGCCTTTGAGAGATTGAGGTTAGTCAATGTCGAGATCATGATGATCTCAGCTTGATAGAAATCGATGGCAAAGGCAGGTAGGAATTTGCGAATGGTGGCATCCTGGGGCAAATCAGACCATTGTTGATGTTCGCCTAAGAGATGATTGACATCTACACAGATTAAGTACTCGGCGCCTAAATGGCGTAACGCTTTTGCGGGTACATTATCCAGCACGCCTCCGTCAACAAGAAGAGCGTTATTGATGGCAACCGGCGGAAATAGGCCGGGGACAGCAGAGGTTGCCATACAGGCTTCGACAAGATTCCCTTTGGTTAGGTAAACGGTTTTTTTAGTATATAGATCGACACATGTCAAAGCAATCGGAATGGGTAAGTCTTCGATTTTACGATCTTTACCAACTAATTCGCCAAGAAAAGCACGGATGCGGTCAGTTCGAATGATGCCACGTTCAGGAGGTGTTAGATCGAGAAAGCGGAGCAGGTTGCGGAGGTCTGCAAGCTCAAGTGCAATTTCCTGCATTTTCTCCGGAGAAAACCCACAAGCATATAAAGCGGTAATTATCCCCCCCATGCTTGTCCCAGCCATGACATCGATAGGGATTTTTTCCCTTTCAAGGACTTCCAGGACACCGATATGTGCCAACCCACGCGCTCCTCCGCCTCCCAATGCTAAGCCGATTTTCGGACGTCGAATGAAATTACTCATCGATGATCTCTCCAACCAAACCAAGGTACAGCTCTTCAAGCTGCCTAATCATACTACGCAGATCAAACTGTTCCGTTGCGAGCTTTTTTGCTTGAGCGATTAGCTTGTTACGTAGGTCGGGGGAGTCAAGGAGTTGCAGGCAGTAACTGGCTGCACCGTTGATTTCTCCTGGTGCACAGATCAAGCCGGTATGTTCGTGTTCAATGATCTCAGCGACGCCATCGGATGCGTAGGCGACAATTGGAACTTCCATACACATCGCTTGAGGCAGGACGCGGGGCAAACCCTCCCAGAGAGAGGTCAGCAAGAAAACATCCATCAGTGAAAGCAGCCTAGGTACATCACGGCGTAAACCCGTTAAGATCACCCTGTTTTGCAAATTCAGCTTCTTGATATGATTTTCGACCTCACTCCTTAAAAGACCATCGCCCACTAACAGAAAATAACAGTTGGTTTTGCTAGCTGCGATTTTTGCAGCGATTTCCAGCCATTCCAAGGGATTTTTTTGGGGGGATAATCTACCAACGGTACCGACTACAGGGACCTTGGGTGGGATTCCGAATTCTAACCGTAACTCTGTCTTGTCTGTGCTCTTATGTAGGAACTCATCTAGAGGGATCGCGCTACGGATAAGGATATATTGATGCGGTTTTCCGATGCCTTTTCTTAATCCCTTTTCAATATCTTTTTGAGTTACGACAATCATCCGATGCGTAAAGGATGCAGCGATTTTCTCCAGGGTGATAAAGAGCTGTCGACGCCAGAAAGGCATGTAATCATGAAAACTCCACCCATGGATCGTGTGAATAATGATTGGTGTTCCAGCCAGCTTGGCGGCAAATCGGCCGAGAATTCCTGCTTTGGATGAGTGAGTATGGATGATAGGATAACCTTCGCGACGTAAGATGAGGAATAGCTTAATGAAAGCGATAATATCCTTAATTGGGTTCAATTCTCGAACCAGTTCGGGCAAAATGGACAACTTAATCCCTTTATGAAGTGCTTCTTCAATCAGACTGCCCTCACTACCGGTTTGTGGACCGCAGATAACATCAACGTCAAACAGGTGGGGGTTCAGAAGCTGGGCAGTGTAAACGGTGTTTTCCTGAGCGCCGCCGACGATCAGACGGGTAATGAGGTGAAGAATTTTCATAGGTTTATGAAAGGTCATTGTAAACAGTATTCTTTGAGTAATCCCATATAATATTTTTCAAGCTGATCAGCAACTTTGGGGATTGTGTAGTTATCTAAGATATGTTTTTGGGCTTTTTCTGCCATTTCATGTGCGGTTTTAGGGTTTTTAAAGAGATATTCTATAGCATCCGCAAGGGCTTCAGGAGAGTTGGGTGGAATGAGGTAGCCATGCTCGAGATGCGAGATCAGTTCAGGGGTGCCACCCGTTGCTGTAGCAACAACTGGCAATCCGAGAGCCATGGCTTCCATTAAGGCTAGGGATGTGCCTTCCCAAAGGGATGTCCAGATGAATATATCTGATTGACGCATCCACCTGTATGGATTTTGTTGAAAACCAATTAGTCGAACAGAATTTGATAAGTTAAGTTGATTTATGAGAGATTTAAGGTATGGTTTTAGTGGCCCATCACCGATGATGCTAAGAGACGCAGTGATATTGCGCATAGCCATTATATGTAAAGCCCTAATCATTACATCTTGAGCCTTCTCGTAAACAAGCCTTCCCAAAGTAACCAAAGCCAAAGGTAGTTTAAATACTGGCACTCGGATTTTGACATTTCTGCCATCAACATCTCTTAAGGGCAATTGGATGCCATTTGGGATCAAGTCGATTTTTCTGAAATCAATTCGCTCCCGAGTTTGTAAGATAGACGAAACACTCTTGCACGAAACAAGATAACGGGTAACATAATGACTTGTTCCCCTGTCCAGCAATGATCTAATCAAAGAACGTCCGACTTCAGGTCCTCCTTGATGGCATAATATAATTGGGATGCCAACTTTTCGACCGACTAATCGCCCTAGTATACCTGCATGATACAAGTGGGTGTGTAGAATATCGGGCTTTCTTTCACTTATGGTTTTCTCTAGACGATACCAAACAGCAATATCAAATTTTGATTTTGCAGAAAGAGAATATACCGAGATACCTTGTTGCCTAATTTGATTGGATAGGTTATCATCATCAAGGATAGTAATTATGCGAATATCCCATCCTCTTTTGGCAAATTCACAAGCTAACCAATAAATATACTTTTCAACTCCGCCGATAATTCTCATTTGAGTGATCAACCAATCAACTTTTGGAAAAGTTGATTTTCGATAATTTTTTTCTGAAGTTTTCATCTTATTAGCTTCTCATACCAAAACACTGAAACCGATTTTATTCTTTCAAATCCATCAAAAGCAAGTATTCTTCAACTATTCTCCCTGACGCAAAATCTAGTGCTCGGGGAGAAGGGTCTGGCAAACGATTTTCTAACCCTTCTAGAATTGCCTCAGCCATCGCTTCAGGATCGTCTAATGGTACAATGGCGCCCCACTTTCCATCTTGCAATATTTCTCTTACGCCGCCTGGACAATCAGTTGCCACAATAGGCTTTCCAAATACCATTGCCTGGATTAATGCGCCAGGTAATCCTTCATAACGTGAAGAGAGAACAAACACATCACACTTTTTCATGTACTTAAATGGATTAGAATCGAAGCCTGGCATATAGACTTTCGTTGAAATATCCATCTCTTGAGCTAGTTGCTCTAATTTTTGCCTTTCTTCGCACTCTCCAAGAATGACCAACCTAGCCTGAATTCACGCATAAGTAATTCAAAATTTTTTTCCCAAACAAGACGACCAACTGATAATATAATCGGAAAAGATTTTTCTCTGAACCATTGATGATCAACAAGAGTATCACTTTGCTGGTTTATCCAATGAATGTCTATAGGATTGTTTATGACTTTAATTTTTCCCTCTGGTATATTATTCTGTATAAGATTGTACGCAACTGCCTGCGAAACTGCAACAATTACATCTGCAAAGGGATAAAAAGACTTTATCAAAAAGGGCATATATTGCAAATCCTTTCTTCTACGGCGACCAACAAAATGCATTTTGTATAAGCTATGTTCGCTGATTACCAGTTTAGCTGGCAATTTTGAAAGAATCTTTGCCCAAATTGCAAGGAGATTGGCGTTTTCAAGGAAGCTCAAAACTATTTTGGGTCGATGCTTATTTAGGTAACTTAACCAAGCAGGAAAGCTTAGTAAAACTCTCCTTGAATTTAGAGAGATTAAATCGACATTTGGTGAAACTTCACCAAGATAATCAATTTTATTTCTGGCTATCACCAAGTGAACTTGATAGCCTCGTTCAACTAATCCGTTTGCAATAAAAATGGCCGATCGTTCCGCACCACCCCCTCCTAGACTCGGTAAAAAAATTGTAATCAGTTTATCCGAAAACCTTTTCAAAATGACTCCAGCACATAAATCTATTGGGATTTTATCCCAAATAATTTACACTTGTATTTATTATCAGCCAGACCACAATGACACAACAAGTGGCGACTGATGCATTATTTGCTAAAACGTAATATTACCAAATTTTGGATTTGCTATATTAACGATAATCTTGTTAGCTCCACCCCCAAACGATAAAAATCTGTTCTAGGGTGGACAGTCATTCGCTTGGTATTCATATACAGTCCACTCGTAAATCACGGTTCCTTCAACTACTCGATAATAACATTGCAAATAGGCAATCCGTTGTTCTACATCATAGGTATAGATCGGAAATTGAAAAATGGGTGTCATCGCGTTATGAGTATCAATAATTAATCGTGGACGATGCTGGATCACATCGTCTAAAAATTCAATAACCATTGCCTCGTTTACATATCCCTGCGTATAAAGCGGATATTGATAGACAAAACGCGTTGGACTTTTGCGATGTGAAAAGAAGTTAATAGAGGCTTCTGCTCCCCATAATAAAACTGTGTCTTTTGGATTAGTCTCTGTAATTATGTACTCGACTGCTGGATGCTGACCACTTCTAAAAGAGATTACCTTCGTTCTATACTGGTTTAAGGATGCGAATAAAAATACCCCAATAATACCTAAAACGAGAACATTTTTTATACTTTGTGGAACTTCATCGAGATATCTCGATGAGAACAAAATCCAGAATGTAATTCCTGTAAAAAAAGCGAACGCAGGTAAAAGTGTCATATAGTAGTGAGAATATGATCTGCCAGAAAAGCTGATCAAGACAAACTCAATTGGTAAATCAAGTAATCCGATAATTAACGATGGCGACCAATGATGGAGTATATCTTTCCTAAAAATAACTAATACCAAACCGAGCAAATATCCGATTCCCCCAAACTGTAGTAAGCCAACTTGCGCAAGTGGCATTATCCCCACGATGAACGGCCTTAGTCTATCTAAGAAACTGATCATTGGCATTGAGTAGACAAAATTAAAGTCGAATGCAGCACTCCAAAAATGAAATAAACCGCCCATAAGGTAAAAAAATATAATCCAGCTAATGCTTACTGCAATAAAGCCAAAACAGAAGTTCAACACTTCAAACAAAAGTTTTTTAAGTTGATTGGACCTCACCCTATACAATATCAGATACAAGATTATTGAAATCCAAATACCAATAGCAGTCTGCTTAGTATAAAACGCAATAGCACCTAAAAAACCCAATAGCATCCATTGCCAATGGCAGCAATATGGTTTTTCAAATATGGACATGGAGAGCAACCAAGCAGCAAATTGTAGGGGTAAGGTATACTCAGTGGTTAGATTACCACCGTCGATTACAAAGAAAAGCGTCAGCAACCAAAGCAACGTGCTGCAAACGGCTGGAAAGGTGCCAAGTGCTTTACGCATTATTTTATATCCAATAAATGACGCTAACATCAGACAGATCAACTCAATGAGCCAGACGCCCCACCGAGAACCGCCCGAAAAAGCAAGCCCTAATGCATTAATATAAAAAATTATAGGAGGCTTATGATCCCATACATCTCGATATGGTAATTCCCCATTTAGAATACGCCATCCTATATAAAGAAATACCCCTGAGTCCCGATAAGTGTGTTGCATGTTCAGTGGACTAACTGGTAATAAAACAAACAAAGCACCAATGATCACGAATAACTTATCCCAAAATTGCAATGGAATGAATCTGGGCTTGTTCATACTTCTCAATTCCTTTAGATAAGGGAGAGGTGGCGAGATTAGTAATTCTTGTACCAAATAAACCTACATAAATACAGAATAGAGTAAAACTCGTAAACAATAATGGAATTACCATCGTAAAACTAATGTATTGTGATTGGTTTACAAAATCAATAAAGTATTTCCAACACATCCCCCATTTATAATCAAAAAATACGAGTCCTCTCACCACTTAAGGCATTATAACTGACTTGTCTACAATAAGTTAAAATAAGAGTGATTGATTTTAGTATAACTACTTGTAAAGTTATCTGTTGACTATAATTCTTCGCTAATCACAAAGTGTTGATGTGATGAGTATTTTAGAACGAAAGCGAAAGAATATAACGATGAAAAAATTATCAGCATTTGCCGATCGAATGATGGAAGCAGGGTGGATTGCAGCAATCATTACTGCACCGTTATTTTTCAATGTCTTCTCAAGTCGCATTTTTGAGCCCGATAAGATCACCCTACTACGTTCCATTTCTTTGCTTGTCCTAGTGAGTTGGATCATCAAAGCATTGGAGGCACCAAAAAAGCAGCATAGAAGTTCTTTTTCATTAAAGCAAATCTTTCAGATACCCTTAATGCTGCCAGTTATGCTTCTGATTTTTAGCTATTTGATTTCAACGTTGCTTTCAGTCGCTCCTCTGGTCAGTTTATGGGGTTCTTACCAGCGATTACAAGGAACTTTCACTACTTACTCCTATCTAATCCTTTTCTTATCTATAGTGTTCAATCGACCAAGCGAAAACCAAATCCAGCGGCTAGTGACGATTCTGATCGCTGTCAGCCTGCCGGTTGCTGTATATGGAATGCTACAGCGGTATAAGATCGATCCGATTCCTTGGGGTGGGGATGTCTCAGTGCGGATCGCTTCGACAATGGGAAATTCTATCTTCGTGGCAGCCTATCTGATCATGGTTTTTCCCCTAACTCTGGGTAGGGTCTTGAATGGTTTCCGTAGGATGTTGCGCAGCGATTCGTTTGAGCTAAAAGATTTCTTGTTATCCACAACCTATGTTTTTATTGGGTTATTACAAGTTGTTGCTATGTACTTCAGTGGCAGTCGCGGTCCGGCCTTGGGTTGGTTGGCTAGCCTATTTTTCTTTGCTCTCTGTATCATCCATCTAACCAAGCGGCGCAATTGGGGATTGGTCATCTTATCTCTATCTATTTTGGTAATGATCTTTCTAGTAGTGTTTAACTTGCCAAATAGTCCTTTTGAAAGCTTGAAAGAACATCCTTCAATCGGACGCTTTGGTCAACTATTAGACCCCCAAAGCAACAATGCTCGGGTTAGGACATATATCTGGCAAGGTGCAGTGAAATTATATGCCTTTCATCCCCCATTGGAATATCCAGAGGGCGGGAAGGATCGCTTTAATTGGGTACGGCCTCTGATTGGTTATGGTCCGGAAACAATGTACGTAGCCTATAATCGCTTTTACGTGCCAGAATTAACTCAAGTTGAAAGGAGAAATGCATCTCCTGACCGCTCACACAACGAAACTTGGGATGCGTTGATTATTACAGGGGCGATTGGGTTTGTTGTTTATATCAGCTTATTTCTAAGTTTGTTTTATTATGGTTTTCAGAAACTAGGATTGATTATCTCCACCCAAGAGAAGAAATGGTTTTGGTGGTTAGAAATTTTTATGGGATTCCTCTTTTCGATTGGCATGATCGCTTGGAGAGGGGTTGCCTATTTTGGGGTAGCTTTCCCAATCGGTATGATTGTTGGGTTGTTTGGTTATTTGTCGCTTAAGTTATGGTTTATGAGGGGTGAAAGTGAGAAAGATGAAAATGAACTCTCAAAACTTGTTCTGCTAGCATCTATCCTGTCAGCATTTCTGGCGCATTTAATCGAAATCAACTTTGGCATTGCCATTGTAGCGACGAGAACAACCTTTTGGGTTCTGGCAGCAATCTTGGTCGTGCTAGTTTCGGAACACCACCCTGAAATTGTTTTAGAACAAGAAGTTTTGGACAAGAAAGAGGGATTGTCCAAACGAAAAAGAAGAAGCGGCTTTGGGGACACAAAGCGTTCTCAACCTTCGATATCCCCTAATCTCACTCGACCCTTAGTGTTAGGAACGATTGTGGGATTTATCCTCGTTGTACTGGGATATAACTTCATGAATGCAACTGAGTTAGGCAGTTCGGCTTTACAAATTATTTGGACTTCCTTCACCGAGGTTCGGAAAGAGGCTAGTTTTCGTTCTAACGGTATTTTGATTGTGATTTCACTGGCTTGGTTATTTTCTGCACTAATGCTAATCGGTGAAGATGACTCCATAAAGGATAATCGTAAGTTTCTCGTACAATGGCTGCAGACATTAGCGGTTGGATTAGGCTTCGGTTTGGTTTATTGGCTGATTCACGGCAATTTATTAGCCCTTATTGTTGCTAAGCAGATCAATAACGTCCAAGAAATCCTTGAACGTATCCGTCAGTATGAAGGATTACTGATAGGATTTTATCTCTCCATCTTTGTTCTGATGGTGGCTTTTGCCTTGTTCGATGGAAGAGCGAACGATGGGGATCAACCTTCGTTTAACCGGCCTCAATCACTAATGATTGGGATACTCTGCTTATTGTTGAGCTTTGTCATCATTTATCAACGCAATATCCGCATTATTCAAGCCGATATCGCCTTTAAGTTGGGGGAATCCTTTTCAAAACCTGGCTCATGGCCGGTATCTATCCAGATTTACCAACATGCCATCGAGTTAGCGCCCCGAGAAGATTATTATTATTTGTTCCTTGGAAGGTCCTACCTTGAGTATGCTCGAGAAATCAATGACGCAAGTCAACGAGAATCGTTATTTTCTCAAGCTAAGGCTGATCTAAGTTTGGCAAGATCGCTGAATCCTTTGAATACCGACCATACAGCCAATCTAGCCCGACTTTACAGCCTTTGGTCTTTGAATACTCAAGATGAAAAGCTCAAGGAGGAGAGATTTCAAGAATCCAATCGCTACTTTGAACAAGCCACTTCTTTGAGTCCAAACAATTCCCGTATCTGGGGAGAATGGGCAGTCCTATTAATGTCCAAACCCGAAACGCATTCTCAAGCCCTGCCTAAGCTAATGACAGCATATCAGCTTGATCCTGCCTATGATTGGGTTGCCTATTTATTTGGTGAATATTATCGGATTCAAGCCTCGAGCATTGAAAGCTTGGAAGAACGCAAACCGATTATTGAGCTGTCAATCTCAAATTACCTGAAAGCAGCTAATTTAGCTGAGGATGCAAATAACCAGCGAACCTATGCTCTAATGGCTGCTCAATTGGCATTAGAAGGGGATTTAGCTACTCAGGCAATTTCTGCTTTAGAAAAGGTATTAGCGATTCCTTCACAAGATATCGACAATTGGAAATATGAACAACTATTAGCGCAGTTGTATCTGCAACTTGGAGAAAGGGATAAGGCTTTAAGCCATGCGCAGAATGCCTTGATGTTTAGTCCACCAGATCAGCGGCAAGCAATTGAAGAATTCATTCAGACCATATCCCCTTAAGCCCAATGATTTATCTCGTGTCTTTTATCATAGCCTTAGGCTTCTCACTATGCTTACTTTTGATATTAATCTACACCTTAACGCGTCTAAATATTACCGATCAACCAAGGAGTGATCGCTGGCATCGATCGCCAAGGCCAAAATTTGGGGGAGTCGGCATCTTTTTGGGGACAATGATTGCGTTTTATATCACTTATCGAATTTATCCTGCCTCAGAACCTCTTCCGCTTACGCTTCTCGTTAGCATGGTGTTGATGTTTTTGTTTGGTTTATTTGATGACATCAAACAACTTACACCCATTGGAAAGTTGATCACTCAAATCATTGCAGCTAGCGTAGCGGTTTTTTTCGGATATACCACCAATTTTTTTACCCCCCGCCTCGGTGAAACTTTCTTAGCTCAAATATTAAATAGCGGAGTTTCATTATTCTGGTTGGTAGCTGTTACCAACGCAATGAATTTGCTCGATAATATGGATGGTTTAGCAGGGGGAATCTCGTTGATTGTTTGTCTCTTCATGGGATATTTTTTCTGGGATTCTAGGGAAGGTCTGATGATCTTGTTCTGCTCAGCTCTAGCGGGAGCAATCTTGGGTTTTCTTCTCTTAAACTTTCCGCCAGCGAAGATTTTTATGGGCGACAATGGTAGTCAATTCCTCGGATTTACCTTAGGATTGTTGGCAATTGCCCGCCAACCGCAAGCTTCTAATGTTTTCGCCATCGTGGGAGTACCAACACTCTTATTTACTCTGCCCTTGTTAGATACGTTATTTGTAACAATTACCCGTTGGTTGCGGGGTGACTCACCGTTCAGGGGTGGACGAGATCACACCTCTCATCGATTGATTGCTTTCGGATTGTCTGAGAGACAAACCTTATTGGTGCTATATGCAATTGCCATTGTTGGGGGACTCACTGCAATGGTGGTCGAATCTTTGAATTACCTCTTGAGCCTCACGCTTCTCCCCTTGATCATTCTTTTCCTATTCGTTTTCACAACCTATCTTGCCGGCATTAAGATAGCCGAGCAAGATCACATTCAACAAGAAGGGATAGCCCGAAAAATCTTGATCAAGTTTTTTCTGGGCAGGAGTTTGCTTGAGGTTGTCTTGGATAGTGTGCTCATCTCATTTGGTTTTTATTTATCAATCCTCTTTGGTGCACCAGGATCCACCAATGAACAATTAGAAGATTTTATCCAGAATTTACCTCTCGCCTTGATTAGCGGCTATTTATCCTTTTTCCTAATGCGAATTTATCGCGATTTATGGAGACATTTTCGAGGCGAGATCATCTATCGATATATTCAAGCTGCGCTTTTATCATCAGCCATCCTTTGGGCAATTCGATTGATTTTTCCCGCCAGTCGGATCATAACGTTCATTTCTCTACTCATATTCGGGATGTTCATCTTTGTGGGGTTAATCCTAACCAGATTTTCTTTTCAAGCATTAGATTTGATATCCCATCGAACTCGAACCGAAAATGCGCAACGGGTACTTTTATATGCCCCACTAGAGACGCTTGATTATTTGATTCCATATTTCATCGCATCAAATGGGGGAAATTATCACCTCATTGGTCTCGTCATTGATCAAGAATATCAAGTTGGTAAACGAATTTTGGATCTTCAAATCTTAGGTAAAGCTGAACAACTAAGAGAACTCATTCAAAAACACAAAGTTCAAGGATTGTTTGTAGATGGATCGAAAGCCAAAGAGCCGGCAATCCAGCAAAGTCTGCAACAATTAATCGAAGAGAAGCGTTGTTGGGTCAGTGTTGTTGCGCTAGATCTAATTGACTTTGAGGAGTTCTTAACTATGAATGATTACTGGAGGAATAATGACTCAAATCCAGAATAAACCAATCAAGTTCATTGATGTGAAGGGCAACCATAAGGAAGTTGGCATTCAAATTGGAGAGGCTTGCATAGACGAGGTTCAACATAGTTTAGAGAGTGCTCACCGTATAGTAGAGTCTCTCTCGGATGAGCTAAAAATTGATTGGGGATTGGCGAGAATCCAAGCTAAAAAATACTTTCCATTTATACAAGAGTATTACCCTCAATATCTGAATGAGCTAAAAGGAATTGCTGAGGGAAGCCATACACCGTTTGAAGATATCTTGACCCTAAATGCTTTTGAAGGGGTTGTTATGGACAGGCTGCATCTCGGCAAATGTACAAGCTTAGCAATCAATCAACAAAAAACTAAAAACAGCCATGTGATGATGGCGCACAATGAAGATTGGTTTCCAGAAGATGAAGAAGATATATACATCCTTAGAGCAGAAATCAGTGACGAACCGCCATTCTTAGCGATGAGTTACGGCGGTTTATTGCCAAACATTGGTTTGAATGCAGCCGGAATTGCTCAATGTTGCGACACAGTTTATCCCAAAGAAAAAAGGATCGGTATTCCACGTCCCGTGGTTGCGAGGGCTGTTTTGGGAGCCAGAACGATTGGGGAAGCTATTTATCGTGCAATTCCTCCTCATCGGGCGGCCGGTTACAACCACCTAATTGTTCATGAAAGTGGAGAACTCTATAATATCGAAGTGTCAGCACACAATTTTGCTGTTCTATATGGGGAGGATGGTAAGGTTGTGCATACAAACCATTATCTTAGCGCAAAAATGCAATCCATCGAGGAACAGCCAGAGGACTTGATTGGATCTCAGGTGCGTTATCATCGTGCCAAAAGGCTCATCACTGAAAAAGACTATCATGATTTATCATCTCTACAGGCAATTCAAAGAGACCACGTCAATTTTCCCTTCTCAATTTGCTGTCATGCAACTCATTTGCCGAACCCGTTTGAACGGGAGAAAACAATTTGTGCTTTGGTTATGGACTTAACAGAGAAAATCATGCTTGTTGCATGGGGCAATCCGTGTGAGAATCCCTATTATCCCTTTTCTCTATACTGATCACCCAATATCACTCATGGAGTAATGAGACTCCGCAGACGCCTTTTTTCAACTCGGCGTTGGTATTGCTCGTGAATCTCGGCAACGTGAGCGATTTTCTCCCTAACCGCAGCTTCAAACCAGATTTCACCTTTTTCACGCGTTGCAAGACTGCCAGCACCGTAACAGCCACTCTTTGTATCATCACTCCAAGGGGGATTAGCAATCAGAGCGCCCCCCTCGATCCAGTCCATGTAGTATGATGGCGTAGCGATAAAGTCAGTCTCGTCCACGAGTTTATCCATGCGAACTAACTCAGGACAAAGGTATAACATCAGCGAAGTTTCCAGTTCGCAAGCGTGTCCCATTCCGCCAATTTCAGATTGACGATACTGTTCTATCACCTGAATTCCTTCGGGGCTGGATAGGTAAAGATAAGCTGTTGCGCAAAAAATATGCGGATGCCTTTCTCCAGCATATTTGACAATATTGGTTAGAAAGGAACAATTTCCTCCATGTCCACTCAGAAGGTAGAAGCGGGTAAACCCCATTAGCGCCAAGGCATCAATAGCGGATAACCAAAAGTCCTCAAAGGCACGTCCCCCTGCATTCAAAGTGCCGGCAAATTCAGAACGATGGGTGCTAACTCCATAGGGCATGACCGGTAGCATGCACGCTTGAGACGGAATCGATTGCACCACTATAGATGCAATAGCATCGATGATCATTGTGTCTGTCGACAAAGGCAAATGATAACCGTGTTGTTCCGTATGTCCGATTGGGATTAATATGACCTTAGATAAATCCTGCGCCGAAAGGCGCGCGTTATTTTTGGGAAGGTAGGGCTGTACAATATGATCCTTGCCAAGATCGAGGTTTGTACCGGCTGGCGTCAAAACGTATACATTTATGAAGCCATCCTCGCGCAGACTTGAGATCAAGTTGCGCAAGTAAGCCTGTAACTTTTGTTCAGGAAGCGGCAGGATACTTCCACGCCACCCAAAAGGGAAGGACGGTAAGAGAGCAATGTCTGGAGGATAATTTAGTGCTTCTGCAAGCTTCTCGTGGTTGAAACCGTTTCCTAAGGGAATGATCATCGGACAGTGGCGAGGGATTTTGGCGACCTCTTGCCAAGTGAGTGAGTCATAAGCGATCCAATTGGTCATCTTTACTCTCACAATCTGGCAAGCAACTCTTTTTTCTTCTGATTGAACTCATCCTCCGTGATCACCCCTTGTTTGCGGAGCAAATCGAGGTTAGCAATGAGAGTGGGGATATCTTCTTTTTGAATGTCTTCAGAGCGATATACCTCACCTCGTTCAAGCCGTTCCTTAGCATTCAGCATAGCTGTTTTGAATTGGACTGGTTTTGCAATCCGTCGGAAAGTGTTCACACCTAATTCGCTAGCAGTCATGATCTCGATATCGCCGTAGTCGAAGATCCTGCCGAGGAAGGATTGCACCATCTTGACATCATTTACCTTCTCGAGGGAACTATCTTCAGTGGATTTATCAAAAATACCTTGTAATTGGATCACTCGCCGATTGGTCAGAATGTATTGGCTGTTACTCCATCTTGCAACGTCGAGCGCCAGTGATCCAATCGGTAACAGCATTAGGAGAAAGCCTATGGGGATGACAACGGCAAATGCAAGATTTAAAAGTAGAATCAATAAGAGGGATGCAATAAAGATGGCAAGGATTAGGAAACTTTCAAAAATAATGTTTCTTGCTAAGATGAACCAATGTTGACGGGTAATTAGAATGACTTTTTCGTTTTCCCCTAATAAACGCTGTAAATAGGTGTTCGTTTTCATAGATTGATCCTTTCATTTCCTAGCCGAAGTCTCTTTTTTACTGATTCTATCCAATCGAGCTCTTAGCTCTGATTGCCATTTCATTCGATCAAACCGATCTAATGATATTGTATCCAATAAGGTGGTGGCTGTTTCTAACCAGTAACGAGCTGACTTTGGGTCTTTCTCTATCCGAGAATGATGATTCGCCAGTTCAACATGAGCCCTTAGGCTGCCTTTTTCAGCGGCTTGTCTCCAATTACGATAGGCCTCATCATAACGGTGTTGCTTTTTATAAATCGTTGCCAACCTTTCTAGCAATTGTATCTCAAAAGCGGTCTCCTTAGCCTTCGTTAAGCAATGTTGGTAACCCTCGATAGCACGCTCAATTTCACCAATGGATTGATAGAAATCTGCAAGGTTTAGATAAAGATCAAGATCTTCATTGGGTTGCTTAATTCCCTCGGCAATAAGATGGGTGATGTGGTTATAAAGATGGAGCAGGGAATAAACATCCATCTTGTTGTGGTATAGAACCGGAGACAAGAAAGAAGGATCATTCGTCAATAGAAAATCTCTATAAATGCTTGGAATCATCCAACCTGGAACATCATCAGTAGCTCGCTCTATTCCCAATAGAGTTGCTTCCATCGTCTTGAGCATTCGATTAGGAGAATGCCTACGATAAATCTTGCGCGCTAAATGCAACAAATCGAGATGTACGAGGTCACGCGTAGGTAATGGAATTTGATGATACTGAAAGCGGGATTGAAGCAGAGGTAAATCGAAGCTTTTTCCGTTGTATGTGATGATGCCCTTGGCGGACAAGAGCACCGATTCAACTTCTAAAAGCTGAGCTAGCTCATTTTCGGGGTGAGATAAGAGATATTGGGATAAAAGAAATCCACTCACGGTTTGTTGTCGATTAAAAAGCAAAGCACACCCCCGCCACCATAATCCCCACTGGTCTCAACATCGATAAAGAGAAAATCATTAATCAACAAGGGTTCAGTATGTTGTTGTTTTCCTAACCACTTTTTCAATTCGGAAGGGATTTGACAAGATGGCGAAAATTCTGGAGATGGAAGCAATTCACGAATCACATATACGCTACCGCCATGGTTGTTTAACTTTATGCTATTAGCAAAAGATGTTGATTGGGTATTATTTTTGCTCTTTGTGTTACCCATCTGCTTTTGGACGTGAATACCCAACGAACTGAGATATTGACGGAGGTCATCCATGGCTGATTAAACGATCCTTCTTAGTAATTCAATTGCCTCTTTTTTACCACTCATTCCATTTGCTGAGATTGGACCAGTGCAGGAAGGACATCCTTCTTGACACGGACAGCTTTGGATATGGTGCTTAATCGTCGAGAACAATTCTAATGCGATTTCATATAACCGATAGGTCAAACCGATTCCGCCTTGGATTTGTTCATGAATCAACAGCGTGGGTAATTGATCGCACCACTTAAATTTTGGATCCACTATAACCCCTAAATCCTGTCGATCACACATTGCAAACAGCGGACTGATATGGTGCATGGCGTATCCCAGAGCAGCCATCCCGCTTTGCACGCGTACGGATTGTTCAACTTTTTGATGACAGGAGGCGCATAAAGTAATTAAATTATCCAATTGATTTGCTTCCTGGAAAGAGGAAAATAAACGGAATGGAATTTTATGGTGTACATGGTGAACCTTACCAGATTCTGGAAGACCACATAACTGGCAGCAATAACCATCTCGTTGCCTAGCTAAGCGTTTTTGTTGTTCCCAATTTGGTCCGTATTGATTGGGGTCGTTATTCCAAATCCCCTTTTGACGAAGAGCATCAACGAATTCATCACTGAGGGTCAGCCAAAACGCCATTGTTGTCAGCTCGCGCGATGGCATACTCAGGGTTCTGCGTTCGAGGACACGACGACTTGTCCAATCTAAAACCACGTATCCCACGACTTGACGAGTTAATGAGACGATGCCGTGAGCAATCTGATAAGCATCTCCGGTTAGAGAGTGTAGACATTGACTTTTTTTCATTTTTAGGTCTACTATTTGTGTCTCCATCAGGGGTTCGGTAATGATGTCTAATTCACATTCGCGCAAGATAGCTATATTCCGCTGTAGGTCTAAGGAGTCCACTTGATAGGCAACACCTGCGTGTAAATAAATTGCTCCAGGATGTACCATCCAATCTGCGCTTCGAGAGTCTACATCTCCAATGGGAATTATTTCGGGTACTTTATTAACCACAAGCCGAACATTCTGTTCAGAAATAGAGCGAATGGAGAAGGATTGTGGCAAGTTCAAGCCACTATAAAAAATTTCTTTCTTACCTAAGATGGCATCACCTTGTTCAACGAGGCTTTCCAGGAGCGCAACAAGCAATTCACTCGGAGCTTTTCCGAAAGTTGGTTGTTGTATTGCAATTGGAAGTTCATAGAGACCGCAACGTAAGTGCGCCATTAAGATTAACGGATTGTCAGGATCAATGATAACTCGTTCTGGATTTGAGTCCCAAAAATAATCCGGATGATGAGCCAGATATTGATCTAAGGGATCAGAAGACAGAATCAAGATACCCAGAGATGGTTTTTTAGCTCGGCCGCTTCTACCTAATTGTTGCCAGGTGGAAGCGATGCTTGAGGGAAAACCGATGATCAGCGTGATGTCTAATGCGCCAATATCAATCCCTAATTCTAAAGCATTGGTGGCAATAACACACTTTGTTTCCCCAGAACGAAGATCGCCTTCGATTTCTCTTCGTTGCGAAGGCAAATAACCGCTGCGATAACTCCTGATCACTTTGTCGATGTTCAAGATCCGAGAAGATAGTTGTTCACGTAGGCGCATGAGAAGCAATTCCACCGCCTTTCGGCTATGACAGAATACGATGGAGTGGCTACCCCGCATAAGACTTTCTGAAACGATTGGGACAGCCTCTTCAAATGGATGACGCCGTGTGCCCAACTCTTTATTTTGCAGCGGTGGATTGTATATCCAAACGTGCTTTTCCCCACTTGTAGCGGTGTCATATTCGATTTTTGTTACAGGTTCTTCAATGAGTTTGCTTGCAAACTCATCAGGTGCACTGATGGTGCCGCTGGTGAGAATAAACTGGGGGTTCGCTCCGTAGTAATTGGCAATTCGTTTCAAACGACGGAGCACGTTAGCTACGTGGGAACCGAACACTCCGCGATACACATGGATTTCATCTAAGACGATGTAGTTTAAATTCGAAAAAAAACGCACCCACCTTGAATGACGAGGCAATAGCGTATGATGCAGCATATCAGGATTTGAAAATAAGATTTGAGTGTTTTGGAGAATGCGTGAACGTTGCGAAGGAGAGGTATCTCCATCAAAATGACCGATGAGGGATGACAGATGCCTGGAAAAACCAGGGCATTTAGATATGAGACACTGCATTTTTTTCCCTTGATCGTGAGCTAATGCCTTCGTGGGGAAGAGTAACAAGGCATTAGAATCAGGGAATTTCAATAGCCGATCAAGGATGGGAATTTGATAAATTAGCGATTTTCCACTTGCTACTCCGCTAACGATCAAGGTGTGACTTCCTGCACAAATAGCTTGTATTGCCTCAAACTGGTGGGTATACAAACCCTCAATTCCACTTTCGAGAAGTGCTTGAATTAGAGATGGATGGATATGATCGGGAATCGCAGACATTTTCCCTGATTTTTCAGGAAAATGTCTGCGAGAGACAATATTATCGGCAATCGATGGTTCGGAAAGCCAATTTTCAGTAATGGAGCCTAGCACAATTGTCTTTCGTCAAATCAGGTAAAAAAAGCAATGCCTAAGATACCCGGACCTCCATGCGTGATAATGGCTGGCGGCATTTCATAGATTGGAATATTTGAGATGGAAAGCTTTGTCGATAATCTATTGGCTAGTTCTTGAGCTTGTTCCTGCACTCCAGCATGCATAATGGTGAGATAACATTCTTTACCAACTTCGATTTGCTCTTCTGCAATTGCAATCATGCGTTCAAAAGCTCTTTTATGAGTACGCTCCTTTTCAAAGGCTTCGACGCGACCATCTCTGAATGTCAAAATAGGTTTAATCTGCAGCACAGAACCTAGTAGGGCAGCCGCCCCGCCAATCCGTCCCCCTTTGGCGAGATATTCCAAAGTATCCACCAAAAAATAGACTCGACAGCGTGGGATCATTTGATTTAGTCGCGCCAAAATTTCGTCAGCTTGGACGCCTTGCTCGGCCCACTGAGCAGCAAGTAAGACTAACGTGGCAAGCGGGCTAGCAATCAGGCGCGTATCAATGATGCGGATATCCATTTGAGGAAAATTTTTAGCAGCTATGGTTGCTGATCGGACTGTACCACTCACCTCGGAAGACGGGTGAATGCACAGAATGGTTTTCTGCTCGTTTGAGAAACGCTCAAACTCTTTTGAAAATAATTCAGGGGGTGGAGCTGCAGTCTTTGGAAGGCTTTTCGCAGTTTTTAGTCTTTCTAGAAATTGAGGAACATCAATTTCTACTCCTTCTAGGTAGGTTTGTTCATCTATGTGAATAATCTGGGGGATAACGATCAAGTGATACTTTTCGATATCCTCTTTTGAAATGACGGCGGTGGTGTCCGTAATAATTTGGATCATCATAAACCCTTTTATACCCAATCGAAACTTCGTTCGACGGCTTTCAACCAAAAGCTATATTGGCGTTGGCGTTCTTCCTCACTCATCATTGGTTGCCAAATTTTATCGACTTGCCAGTGTTTTCGTAGATCGTCCAACCCTGACCAGTACTGAACACATAAACCAGCAGCAAAAGCGGTGCCGAGAGCCGTTGTTTCTGTGATTACAGGACGAATTACAGGGACATTTAGGATGTCAGCTTGAAATTGCATTAAAAGGTCATTGCGTACCATGCCCCCATCGACCTTTAACGATTTCAGATCGACCCCCGAATCCTGACGCATTGCCTCCAGAATTTCTTTTGTCTGAAAGGCAGTGGCTTCTAGCACCGCGCGAGCAATATGTCCCTTGTTGATATAGCGAGTGAGTCCGACAATTACTCCACGCGCATCTGAACGCCAGTAGGGGGCGAATAGACCCGAAAAGGCGGGGACAAAATAAATTCCTCCATTGTCCTCAACCGTTCTGGCTAGACTTTCAATCTCTTGAGAAGTTGAAATCAAGCCGAGATTATCACGCAACCACTGCACAAGGGCGCCAGTAATCGCTACTGAGCCCTCTAATGCGTACGTTGCTTCATTGTTTCCAATTTGATAGGCGAGGGTCGTCAGTAAACCTTTCTTTGATTGAACAATTTGATTGCCGGTATTCATCAGCATAAAACAGCCTGTTCCGTAGGTGTTTTTTGCCTCGCCAATTTCATAACAGGTTTGACCGATAAGCGCAGCTTGCTGGTCACCGACATCACCGCATATCGGAATCGCTTCGCCAAAAGGACCCTCAGGCAGAGTGAATGCATACGGTTCAAGTGGACTGGAGGGTACAATACGGGGGAGAATCTGACGAGGAATCCCCATGATTTCTAAGATCTCATCATCCCAATCGAGGGTATGCAAGTTCATTAACATTGTGCGACTGGCATTGGTAACATCGGTGATATGGACTCCCCCTTTTGCCCCTCCAGAAAGTTGCCAGATAATCCATGTATCAATGTTACCAAATAAGACATTACCTTTTTGCGCTTCGGATCTTAGCGTGGGAAGTTGGTCTAATAACCATTTTATTTTTGGTCCAGAGAAATAAGTGGCTAAAGGCAGTCCGACCTTTTGACGGAAGCGGTCTTGTCCGCCATCGAGGGCTAAATCATCACAAATTTGTTTTGTTCGAGTATCTTGCCAAACAATCGCATTTGCGTAGGGTTCACCAGTTTTCGGGTTCCATAAGACTGTTGTCTCGCGCTGGTTTGTCACCCCGATCGCGGCAATTTGACCGGCTTCGATGTTGGCTATTTGAATTGCGCCTCGGATAACCTCTTGTGTCCGTTCCCAGATTTCTAACGCATTGTGTTCTACCCACCCTGGTTGGGGATAAATTTGCTCGTGTTCTCTTTGGTCAATGCCTTTAATTCTCCCTTCTTGATCAAAGAGGATACAACGAGTGCTAGTTGTTCCTTGATCGATGGCAGCAATGAATTTTTTCATGATTGCCTCCATAAAATCGAATTTAGAGCTCTAGGCGTTCGGGATGAGAATAGATATTAAATTGATTTCTTCTGGCGTAGCCAATGAGCGTGACTCCGCTTTCTTGGGCTAATTGAACAGCTAAAGCACTAGGAGAGGTTCGTGTTATGACGATCTCACAGCCCAGACGAATCGCTTTTTGCATCATCTCTGAACTCACCCGACCCGTAGTTAGTAGTATTTTATTGTCAATTTGCAGATGACGCAATAGCGTCAAGCCGGCCAATTTGTCAATCGTATTATGACGTCCGATGTCTTCAACTGTGAGAAGGATATTGTCAGATTCACATAATACAGAAGTGTGGATTCCACCGCTGACTTTATAAAGAGATTGCTGTTCGTAAAGTAAGTCGATCAAGGTATAAATCGATTTCACGGGGTAAGTTCGCGTTGCATCAACGACGCGTGGATTCTGCATCTTGTGTGAGGTAGATCCTCCCGAACATCCTGAAGTGCGAATCCAAGTGCGTGGTTTTTCAGGACAAGAAGATAGCCAGATATCGACATTGTCGCCAGATTCGCACAAGCGATAGTCTAGAACTTCTTCAATTGAGTTTATAATCTTTTCGTTGTATAAAAAACCAATTGCCAATTCTATTTGGTGGAGGGGGGTACACAGGAAAGTAACCCACTCTTCTCCGTTTACCGTAAGGGTCAAGGAGATTTCGTTAACAATCGAAATATTTTGATCGATAATTTGTGAACCTTGAATTTGTACAATGTTGTAGGTTTGAAAAGGTGAAATCTGCATTATTCACAACAAGTAGAGATAGTGATACCGATAAAGGAGTTGCGTCATTTTATCACGATTTCAGGGAGGATTGCATCGGTTAGATCTGCTCCATCTAACTTAGCGTCGGTCAAATCAGCACCGCGCAGATTTGCTGCAGTTAGGTCAGCTCCGCTCAAGTCGGCTTCGCGTAAGGAAGCGTTGGATAAATCTGCCTCAAAGAAATTCGCCTTGTGTAAAATGGCATGGTTAAAGTTAGCTCCTCCGCAATTCGATTTACTGAGGTCGGCGCGGGTGAGTACGGCTGTATTAAGATTGGCTCTCTGCAAGTTGCATTTCGATAGATTGGCACGTGAGATATTTGCTTCAACCAGCAAGGCTTCTTCGAGTTCACATTTAGATAGATTAGCACGGGCCAGGTTCGCCCGAGTGAGATTTGCCCCATTCAAAATTGCCAATGAGAGATTTGCCTCAAATAGATTAGCTAGAGTTAAGTTTGCTTTGGTTAGATTGCAATTAATCAGTATAGCGTAATTTAGGTCGGCTTTGGACAAATTTGCCAAACTCAAATTGCTATTATTCAAATCCACGGAGATCAGGGTTAGATCGGAAAAATCCACTTTTACTAACCAGAGTGGACGGGGACGGTTGAGTAAATCAAGAATTTGATAGTGTGTAAGGGTACTCATAATCCATTATCTCCTTGTTTTGTGGGTTCGGAATGTTCAAGTTTTCCATAAACCTTGCAAAATTGAGAGTTTTAATGTAAATTATTTTATATACAATATGAGTAATCCGTATTCAATCTAAGTTTTTTAATTAGCATAAAAAGGAGCCTCTTATGAAATCCAAAAGATTGCTGATTGCCATCGCTCTACTGATGGTAAGTATACTGTCTTTTTCGTGGATAGGAGGGTTAAATACTTACACAGTCTCTGCTTACTCCGGGTATCCCTATTTCTACATCTCCAGTGTATCACCAGATAATTCGGTTACGATCAAAGCTTATAATTTTCCTGCCAATGACACTTTTAAGGTCACGATGAATAAAATTGGTACCAAGGGGGCAAATGGAATTGTTGTTGACACAATCGCAACAGGAAAAGGCGGGTCGTTTACTGCTACGTTCTCTATCCCTAATGCACTGAAGGGCCAGCGTCAGATTGCTATTCGCCTACAAAGTACAAGTGGGTCGGGTTATTACGCCTATAACTGGTTTTACAATGCTCCAGCAAAATTTGGAACCGGAGGTCCCTACGCGTCAACTTATAAAGGCCACCCAACTATTACGGTAACAAAAGTGGTCAAGGATAAATATATCATTCTTCAAATGTACAACCTGCCGAAAAATGATCAATTTAAGGTAATAATGGGAAAGTACGGCACGAAAGGAGTAAAGGGGACACAAGTCAGTACCTTCTCAACGGGAGCTGGAGGGTCTCAAAGCATAAAGGTGAAGATTCCCAAAAATTTGAAAGGTGTATCCCCGATTGCTGTGCGGATTCAATCCACCTCAGGAAGTGGTTATTTTGCTTACAATTGGTTTTATAACCGCTAGACAAAGAGAAACATCGGAAGAGAACAAAATCCCAACCATATGGTTGGGATTTTGTTTGTATTCTTCAACAGCTAGAATTCGCTCACCGGTGGTCGAATACGATTAATCATATGCACAATGTCTTTCAATTCGCCATCCGGCATCATAAAATAATCTTCGAAGATGCACACCGTTTCAAACCCTAGTCGTTCTAGTGCTTTGATGTCGCTGGTAAGGTCGCGAACGATTTGTACCTCAAGCATATATAGTCCTCGTCGTTTAGCAATTTCAGTAATCGCTTGAACAAGTTTGTTTCCCAAACCTCTGCCGCGGAAATCTTTTGCCAGAAAGATGCGCAACTCGCCACGGTGCCTAGCAGTACCTGTATTGAAGTGTAACGTGGCATCTCCAACGATGCGATCATTGACAACCGCAACCATTGGGAAAATGCGATCATAGTTAAGTTCATCGATAAAAGAAGAAACAATTTCTGGGTCGTTAATGTTATGGCGCATGTATCGACGATCTTCGTATGAAACATTTAAGAAAAGGTCAAGAAGAGCCTGTTTGTCCTCCTTCACCAACGGTCTGATCAAGACCCTAGCGCCATCCTTAAGGGTGAAGACCATCCGATACAATAAATCTTCTTTTGTAACCATTGATCCACTCCTTCCAACAGGTATCCTGCTAAGATACACCACTTGGGCTTTTGATTGATTATGCCCAGGCGGCTGCCAATTGGATGCGGGTATTATTCAACCGATCGAGGGCAGCTTTAACAATTTGCTTTAGAAGCACTTTTGCAAGGGTTGAATCCTGGTCAACAAGTTCTCTTAACTGAACAGCATCCAATTTAATCGTTTTGCAGTTTGTCTGTGCCTTTACACTAGAGGAATGCTGGTAGGGTTCAATGAGAGCTGAAATGCCAAAAGGCTCACCGGTTGTGATTTCTCCAACAGTAAAGTGGCGAATGGTATTCGTCTTGTCGTCTTGAATGGTGAAAAAAATATCCGCCGTTCCCTCGGTGATCAAATAGAGTGCATCTGTTTCTTGACACTCTTCGACAATGGTTTTGCCAGCGGGGAACTCAACTTCTTCCGCTATCATTGCAAGAGATGAGAGTTGACCTTCAGAGAGATGGGCAAAGAAAGGAAATCGCCGTAACAATTCAGGTGAGATCATTTATTTTCCTCCAATTCGAATATATAATCCCAAACCGCTTGGCAAGCAATCGGAATTGCTTGCTCGATTTGGGGAGAAAGTTGTTCGGAAAATTCGTAGACTCGGTTAGCCTCTATGGCAACAATCCGAATGACCTCAGGGAGATCAGCACCTAAGAGTTTTCCAGCTCGAATCGCATTTTGCAAACTTGTATCGTGGGGGGATGTGGTATGAGCTGCTGAGTAATTGGGCAGAGTATCCAAATCCAATCTATGGACACTGCCAACTGGTTGCATCCCGGTCTGAATGGCATCGATGAGGATGACGGCATCGGTATCGATCATTTGCTCCATCAAGGATAACCCACCGAGGCTAGACCTTTGGACATCAATCGATAGATGCGGCAGCAAAGCTCGTTTGGAATCGAGCTCTTTTTCGAGCTTTTCTGCCACTTTCCAGCCAACACCATCGTCTCCCAATATCGGATTGCCGAGCCCAATAATACGTGTTCGAATAGTCTTCGACATATGAGGAGAAGTGGAGGATATGGTTTATCCTCCACTCTTAATGTTATTAAACATTTTGTTTCAATTGGCGAATTGGCTCGCCATTCACATCTCGTATAATCACTTCAAGGGGCATTTGTCCAGGTAAAGTGTGCGTCGCACAACCGAAGCAAGGATCATAAGCGCGAAATGCCATTTCGACCATATTGAGTAGCGCTTCATTGACATTACCGCCTTTGATCAAGCTGCGAGCGGCTTTATTTGTGGACATCTGGATGGCTGCGTAATTATTAGTTGTGCCGACAATGAGGTTTACTCGTGTAGCGATGCCTCTTTCGTCCGTCCAATAGTGATGGGTCAAGGTTCCGCGTGGTGCTTCCACAATCCCAACCCCTTCGGTGGGTTTCTCGGTTGGAATGGTGCGGAAATTGTCACTGGTGATCTCAGGGTCGGTGGCAAGTTCTACCCATCGCTCTGCAGCATACAGAAGTTCGATCAAACGTGCCCAATGAGTGGCAAGTCGTTGGTGAACAGGTTTACCGCCTAAGGTTTTGTAGAACTTTTCGTATTCTTCTTGAGCACGCGGGGTTGCCATGCCTTCTGATGCATTGAGGCGGGAGAGCGGTGTGGCAATATACACGCCGGAATCTTTTCCATCCGTAAACCCTTTCCAACCGACTTTCTTCAGGTAAGGGAATTTGAGATAGGTCCATGGCTCAACATGCTCGGCGATCCAGTCGGTATATTCATTCGGAGAATATTTTCCGATTCGGTTGCCTTCAGGGTCAACAACACTTACCTTGCCATCATAAAAATTGACTTTGTTGTTCTCGTCAACCAAGCCAATATAGTATGTACGATGGGTATAGATGTCTCCCAAGATCAAGTCCAGGTAGGTTGAGTTCTTCAGGACAATGTCTTCAAAGAGTTTCAGGGAAAACAGAGCAAAATCCACGGCCCAACGACCCATCTCTTCGATTTGTTGTCGTTGCTCCTCGGTGATTCCTTTCGTCAAGCCGCCTGGGATCGAAGTACAGGGGTGAACCTTTCTACCGCCGATCATCTCGACCACCGTGTGCCCGTATTTTCGAGCTTGGATGACCTTGCCGCCAATTTCCAAACCCACCTTATGAATCACACCGAGGATATTCCGTTCGGCGACCGGTGCATCCGGACCCATGACAAAGTCTGGACCTGCCAGAGCATAGAAGTGCGTGGTATGGTCGGTGACATAGAAAGCGCTATACAGCAGCTCTCTAAGCATCTTGGCTGTTCGAGGAGGATCAACATGATACACTGCATCTACCGCTTTTGCTCCAGCCATATGATGTGCTTCGGGACACACGCCACAAATACGATTGGTCAGAATAGGGATTTCTTCTACTTGCCGACCAACACAAAATCGTTCAAATCCGCGCAGCTCTGGAATTTGGAAGTACGAATTGGCAACATTTCCTTGTTCATCAAGAAAGATTTCGATCTTGCCATGTCCTTCCAAACGAGTAATTGGGTCAATCGTGATTCGTTGCATCAGTACCTCCTTATTTTGCCCAGGCAGATTTACTTGCACGCAGCAGAGAGCCGCCTAGATTGAAACGATAGAACATACCCGCCGGATCGGGAATACCATCGATAATCCGCTCGATTTCATCCGGATCATTGCTGTCGATGACTGAGGCTACGGCGGTTAACAATCTTGCTCCATAGTCCAGAACACCTTCAGCGGGTCCGTAACAGCCGATACATGGTGAACCTGCTTGCGGACATAAAGCGCCACAACCATTGCGGGTTGCCGGGCCGCTACAGATAACCCCTTGTTCTAAGATGCAGATTTCAGGATCGAGCATTACATCTTGGATGCGCTTGAACTCACGAATTGTTTTTACATCCCTCTTTCGTGGACAGTCATCGCATACAGTTGATCCACCTGCGCCAATGACCGTCCCTTTTGGAGGCAAGGCGGCTTTCCCTTGGAGGACGTCGATGACCAAATCAATCACGGCAGCAATTTGGTGAGATTCAGGCGGACAGCCAGGCATGTAGTAGTCTACTTCAACCACCTGATCCAGAGTGCGCACGATTGGGAATAATTTAGGGATTTGCAGCTCACCTTCTGCCACTTGATAAGTAGGTTGGGGATGTACTTTTTCAGGGTTATCTGTTGAAACCGTTGAGTAAACTGTCTCAACAACTTCTTCGAGGGGCGTAAGATTTGCTAAAGCAGGCATACATCCTTCAGTAGCACAAGATCCGAAGGCGACAAGGATTTGCGACTTCTGGCGTAATAATTTGGCGATATGTTCATTTTCTTCGTTTCGGATCGCACCGTTGAACAAGGTCAAAAGGATAGAGCCGTCCTCCATCGCTTCAACGTCTTTGTATTTGGTGTCCATAGCCACCGGCCAGAAGACCACCTCAAAATTTGCATCTACGTCCAAGATTTTCTCATGGATGTTCAGCACCGCAATTTCACAGCCACCACATGAGGCTGCCCAATACATGGCAAATTTTGGTTTACCGTTCGAAGTCATGCTGCCACCTCCGCAGGTTGATGGATTTTTAGTTCAGCTTCAAGGGCAGCTGAGGGGTTCCAATGGAGAGGCCCTAGGGCGCGCACTTCCTCTGTAAATTTCGTCACTTCATCGGCAAATATTTGTCCCTCTGCTGCGCTTGCCCAGAGCAATTTCAGGCGTCCGGGTTCGATCCCCATCTGGGTGAGTAATTTTTTGAGTAAGTAGAATCGGCGCATTGCCTTGTAATTTTGTTCGATATAGTGACAATCGCCTGGGTGACATCCGGATACCAGGACACCATCCGCCCCGCCCGCGAAAGCCTTAATGATAAAGGTCGGGTCTAGTCTACCAGAACACATCAAGCGTATCAGGCGTACATTTGGGGCATACTTGATGCGCCCCATGCCGGCCATATCGGCTGCACGATAACTGCACCAGTTGCAGGTAAAACCAATGATCACGGGTTCGAATTGTTCGGTCATTCCATTCCTCCTAAGGTTTATGCGGGTGTAAGGTCAATGGCTTTGACATTATTGAGCAGCAAACCATCTAACTGAGCCAGAATGGCTTGATCGCTAAAGACGGTTCCGGAGATTGCACCCGCAGGGCAAGCTGCTACACACGTTCCACACCCTTGACAGAGAGCAGGGTTGACTTCAGAAACCATTCGATCTTCGATGAAGCTAATCGCATTGAAGGGACACATGTTATTGCAGATGCGGCAACCAGAGCATTTATCCTGATCAATCGAAGCTCGAATAGGCTCCATCGTGATCTCTTTCTGTTGGATCTTGCCGACCACGCGGGCAGCTGCAGCAGCACCTTGGGCAACGCTGGCGGGAATGTCTTTCGGGCCTTGAGCACATCCCGCAATGTAAATCCCTTCCGTCATTGTGGCAACCGGATCAAGCTTGGGATGACGTTCGATAAGCCAACCTTCTTCGCTACAAGAGATACCAAAGAGTCGGGCGACTTCCTTGAAATCATGACGAGGTTCCAGGGCTGCCGAGAGAATGACCATATCAACAGGCACTCGCATTTGTTTGCCAACCAGGGTGTTTTCTGCTTGTACGATGAGTTTTCCTTCTTCGCCGGGGTAACGAGCAGCGTCGGTAATTTCAGCAACCTTGCCACGGATGAAATGTGTCCCCTCCTCTAAAAGCCGCTGATAAAATTCTTCATACCCTTTTGCAGGAGTGCGTATGTCAATGTAAAAATTATAGACTTCGGCACCTGTTCGCTCGTGAACCAAATGAGCGAATTTTAAACTCTGCATACAGCAGATCGCTGAACAGTAGGGATTATAATTTTTATCTCGACTGCCAACGCAGTGAATGATTGCCACAGACTTGGGAACGGTTACACCGTCGCGCAAGACAACCTTCCCGCCAGTTGGGCCGGCTGCATTAGTCAATCGTTCAAACTCAAGGCTGGTAAAGACGTTTGCCAGTCTGCCATAACCGTATTGAGGAATACGCCGTGCATCGAAAAGTTCCCAGCCGGTGGCTAGAATGATTTGTCCCACATCAAAAGTGAAGTATTCATCTTCTTGCTCGAAATTGATTGCACCAGTTGGACAGAACTTTTCACAAGCTTTACAAGTCCCTTTAAGGAAATAGGTGCAATTTTCACGATCGATGACCGGATACTTTGGTACTGCCTGGGGGAAAGGAGTGTAAATCGCTTTTCGATAGCCTAAACCTGCTTCGAAGACCGGATCGATTACTTTCTTAGGACATTTTTCCTGACAGATGCCGCATCCCGTGCACAGGTCTGTGGTTACCGAACGGGCTTTTTGTTTGATGGTTACTTGGAAGTTGCCCACATAACCGCTTACATTAGTCACTTCTGCATAACTGAAGAGCTTGATATTCGGATGGGAACCCACCTCTACCATGCGAGGAGTTAGGATACAGGCAGAGCAGTCCAGGGTCGGAAAGGTTTTGTCGAATTGCGCCATGTGACCGCCGATAGATGGCTCTCGTTCGACCATAATCACCGGATAACCGGAATTTGCAACCTCAAGAGCTGCCTGAATGCCTGCAATTCCCCCTCCTACAATCAATGTGACCGGGTTGATTGGGACGCGTAGAGGTTCAAGGGGTTCATCCCAGATTACCTTTTCAACACCACCGGAGACGATTGCTTTGGCTTTTTCGGTGCCAATGGCTTTATCTGGGTGAATCCAAGAACATTGTTCTCTAATTGAAACCAGTTCACAAAGATAGGGGTTCAATCCCCCTTCTTTACATGCATTTCGGAAGGTTTGCTCATGGAGGTGAGGGGAACAAGCTGCTACGACCACTCGTGTGAGGCCAAGTTCTTTGATATCCTTTTGGATGAGTTCCTGCCCCAAGCTTGAACACATAAATTTGTAATCGCGGGAGACAACGACTCCACGATCTTTCAGGGCTTCACCTGCCCAACGAGAAACCTCCGCGACATCGACGGTACCGGCAATGTTGCTTCCGCAATGACAAATGTAGACTCCAATTTTCTCTTTAGACATGGCTTATTTCTCCTCCGGCATTGATGGCATGGGGAGTGCCTCTTTTGGTGGTTTCTTGACTACCAACTCTGCTTCTGGTACTTCGACACCAATTTTCGAAAGCGCTGGACGGGCATCGACTAATTCTGTCCCGATGCCTAAACTTGCTGCGTCCATACCAAAAGCCAAACCGATCATTTGCGTAAAGTAAAGCACAGGCATGTGGTATTGGGTATTGAAATGAGAGTTCATTGCTCCTTGGAAGGCATCGAGATTGAGTTGACACATCGGACAAAGTGTTACGATCAAATCGGCTTTGTAATCGGATGCTCCTTTGATCAACCGGCGAATCAGTTCGAATCCCGTAGACTCGCTGATCTGGGTCATGTGCCCTCCGCAACAATGTGCTTTGAGCGGAAAGTCAATGACCGTCGCACCGAGAACTTTTAGTAGTTTATCGAGTGTTGTAGGATACTCTGGATTGTCGAAAGTACCATTCTCACCCAGCTTAGGGCGGACAATCATACATCCATAATATGGCGCAACTCGCAAGCCCTTCAAGGGTTTGGTTACTTTTTCGGCTATTGCATCATAACCAATGTCGTTGACAATTACATCCAGTAAATGACGGACTTTCAACGTCCCTCCTTTGTACGAAAGCCCACCCGCAGCCAAAGCAGTATTGATCTTTTCCTCCAAGGAAGCGCTCTCTTGCATATAAGAATCGCATTTTTTGAGGTTCAAGTAACATGCACTACAAGGTGCAACCAATTGCTTTGTGCTGGTTTCTTTTGCTGCTTGAGCTAAATTGCGAGCAATCAAGGCATAGGAAGCGGTGAGGTTTAATGAGACATATTCTGTTGCCCCACAGCAATTCCAATCGTCTACTTCGAGGAACTCCATGCCCAACGGCTCTGCAATCGCCATCGCTGAAGTATGATAAGCAGCAGCGTTGCGTTCTAATGAGCATCCGGGAAAGTAACTGTATTTCATGCTGTTGCCTCCAATTCTTTGGCTTTGTTCAGAATGGCTTTCAAGCTGTCCATTCCCTTGATACGTGTGGGGGTGAACGCCATACGTCCTTTGGAGATCATCCCCATCCCCATGCCGGCCATTTTGAAAACGCCAAATGGATTGTGTTTGATCATGTGCATGGACATTAACCCTAATTCAAAAGCTCTCCCATAATTCTCGACCCAATCGATGAAGGTTTTGGAGAAATCAGGAGCTTTTGAGTCGTCATACACTTTCTCTTTTATTGCGAGACGTTTGAGCGTGTACATTATGTCGGTTATATGGACCGACTGAGGGCAGCGCACCGTGCAATAGTAACACGAGACGCAATACCAAGGGGTATTACTCTTAAGGACTTCCTTTTTGAGGCCGGCTGAGATCATTGCGAATATCGCCCGTGGTGTATGATCCATATCCTGACCCGATGGACAGGAGCCTCCACATGTACCGCATTGGATACAGTTGAGTAGATGGCATTCACCAGGGGTGTTCTCGATGACCTCTTCTAAAAACGTTTTTTGCCGACTCCCTTCCTTAGTTGGAGAAACGTTTACGGATGACAAAGAGCACCTCCTTCTGGATTGAGTAGTTTTGAGCAAGAAAATATGCTTGCTGGATACGGGATGCGATCATCGCTTTGGGCACTATATAAAGTTTCACTTTTAAGATAAAATACGACAATACCGCTCATTAAACACTAAGTAGTATAGAAAAGAAAAGCACAATTGCATAGTTACAAATAGCATAAAGCTATTTTGACATACATAATAAAATAGCAACAACCTTTCTTACAATACAAATATGGAAAATTCGACAGCAATTGTAATTTTTGGCGTGACGGGGGATCTCACCTCGCGCAAGTTAATCCCTGCCCTCCAGCATCTATATATAATTAACCGCTTGCCCCGCCCTTTTTATATTATAGGTTTTGCACGGCGAGATTGGAATGACGAGATGTTACGTGATCATTTGCGACAATCGCTAAGCGGAGTCGACATAGTTAGCCAAGAGGAAAACAATACGCTGCTAGATCATTGTTTTTACATCCGTTCCGAATTTGAAGAGAAGGAGGGGTATCATCAGCTACAACAAGCATTGCAACAGAGGCAGATTAGAAATGTTCTATATTATTTTGCAGCACCTCCTGATGCATATTTGGATATTCTAGAGGGAATTAAAATCGCTGCATTGAACCATGAGTTTGAGGGGTGGGTCAGAGTGGTCATAGAAAAACCTTATGGAAGTGATTTAGCTTCGGCAATGACCCTCGATGACAAAGTTCATGAGGTTTTCCAGGAAGAGCAAATCTTTCGCATCGATCACTATCTGGGCAAAGAAACGGTACAAAACATATTGGTTTTCCGCTTTGCCAATGGCATCTTCGAACCACTGTGGAACCGACGCTACGTCGACCATGTTCAAATTTTGATGGCAGAGACGGGTGGGGTGGGGAATCGAGCAGGATACTATGAAAAAGCCGGTGTAATCCGAGATATATTTCAAAACCACCTCTTACAATTACTAACCCTGACAGCAATGGAAGCGCCGGTTGCCTTTACCGCAGATTCGATAAGAGATGAAAAAATCAAGGTGCTTCAAGCTCTGCGCCCCTATAAGGGAGAAGAAGCGATTTCAAATACTTTCCGAGGGCAGTATGTTTCTGGTGTCATTGATGGGAAACGGGTTATAGGCTATAAAGACGAAAAGGGAGTAGCTCTCAACTCAACCACGGAAACCTTCCTAGCAATGCGCCTATTTATCGATAATTGGCGCTGGGCAGGGGTGCCCTTTTACATTCGTTCCGGGAAAAGATTGCCAAAAAGTGTAACCGAAATTGCGATTCAGTACAAGCAGGTTCCCTTATCTTTATTTGGTTGGCGCAACATGGCTGGGGATGCACCAAATCAATTGATTTTACGTATCCAACCTGACGAAGGAATAACCTTAACATTTGGTGCCAAAGCGCTAGGGCCAATTAATCAAATTGCGCCAGTAAACATGTCCTTCGATTATGTTTCCACATTTGGTAGCGAGCCACCCGAGGCGTATGAGCGCTTGCTTTTGGATGTGATGATGGGAGATGCCACGCTTTTTACTCGTGCGGATGAAGTAAAAGCGGCTTGGAAATTTACCACCGATATCCTAGAGGCATGGGACAATGCAAAAGTGAAGAATTTACCGGTTTACGAAGCAGGAACGTGGGGTCCTAGCGGAGTAGATGAATTTATTCAAAGAGATGGTCGTTCTTGGCGAGCTGTTTAGGGATACGGTACACTGCTTAACGCCTGATTACAGTTAGGACAAATTTCTTCACTCGACGTCACAACAAAACCACAATTTAGGCAAGTTCTTGGCTGGACATTGCCCAGCGGAGCGCCACACGCAATGCAATTCGATTCGCCGGTAGGATTTGCACTGCGACAGTAAGGGCATTGAATGCGTCGCAGTTTTTCACTCAGTTCAAACGATGCGTCTGCTTTTCTGATGGTGTCTTCGATCGTCTTCCAAATTTTATTGACCAATTGAATGTTCTCTAAATCTTGAGCGAGGTCATCCAGTCTGCCCAGTAATGAGAGAGGATTTTTCCAAGCAGATAAGGCTGTTTTTCCCAGACTAGCAGCAATCCCCAACCAATCTTGTTGCCCAATGCTTACCGACACACCGTTTTCGATGGCATCAATCTTGACGCCTATTGCTGTGTAGCCACCTGACGAAGGTTTGGGAGGAGTGGCGATTTGGACGACCAGATGGTCATCTCCACCCACCTGTTGCGCGCGCAGAGTCCCCCGATTGAAGGTATTGACCAACGCTTGAGCAATCTGCTCGGGGGTAACTTTACCGTGATAATATTTTGTCTCCATCGCACACTCTTCCTACTCTACGCTCATCTCAAGAAAATGTTTCAGATTGATTATAATATTGAAATGCCTTGAAGGTTCTAATCGACCAAATTCTACGTCAAGATACTCTATCGTGGAGGATAAATCATTTGAAACGAAGCCGTTATGTTATTACTATCTTGTGTTTAATACTTTGTTTCCTAAGTTTTCGCGGGCTTATTTTGAGGGCTCATGCAGAGGAGATCGCTCAAATTCCTACCGTTGCGATACCAACGGTGACCAGTTCTCCTAGCGTAGCTACCATTGTCGTGACTTTGGATCAGGAGCAAATTAATGTCCGCGCTGGGCCAAACACGGACTATCCCATTGTCGGCGTATTGATTGCCGGACAAAGGGTAGCAGCTTTAGGACGAACCGTTGGGGGAGATTGGATCCAGATCGTTTATCCAGGCATTCCAGGTGGAAAGGCATGGGTCTATGCTCCTTTAGTGATCGTTGAGGGTTTCCTGCCATTGGTCGAACCGCCCCCTACGCCAACACCCCGTACGACGCCCACGGTCAACCCAACGCTCGCGGCTCAATATCTCATTGAAATTCCACCGACCCGATTGCCGACTTTCACACCGCCACCCCCGATCGTGTATCCGACTTTCTCCCCGTCGATAAATGTTGAAGCTACAGGCCGTTTTCCGATGGGATTAGCGATTGTCGGTTTCGGCATTATTGGATTATTTGGAGCTTTGATTAGCTTCCTTCGAGGACGTTAGTCTATATCTTCTACCAAGCACATTCGCCGCAAGTATTAATTCCCGCTGATTTTCCCACGTATTTATACATTGTTACGTTATTGAAGGGTTCCCCCAAGATACCATCATGAATTGCCCACGATCGAAGCCGAATGCTTTGAGCGGCTTCAGGTTTCCGGAAGGGAGTGGAGTTATCCAATTTTTTCAATAGATCTCCTCCCGGCGAAAAACCCTGTTGTATTCTCTCCATTAACTTGCGTCCTTTGGCATAACTAAATCCGTATCGCTCAAAAATCACTGCATTATGGTAGAACAAGGGCTCGGCAAAATAGATCTCTTGTCCCAAACTCTCTACAAAGATTTCAAAACCTTGGATGGCTGCGCCGAGGAGTCTTAAACCTTTGCGGATTTGACCAGGAGCTAAGCCGTATTCCATCGCAGCTTTTTCAGCCTCGATATTGCGGAATTTGATTCCAAAGACTGTTTTAGTGCCATCGGGTAAGCGATCGACATCAAAGCGCGGTGAAGAGGGATCAAGCAGGGTGTAAAGTAAAACATGAATCTGCCCGTTAGTTGTATCGGTGATATGACCATATAAAATTGGGTCCATAAAATCGACTTGATGGCGCACTTCCATCTCTGTCGTACTTGAACCTGATGGGCAAACTAGCTTTACCAAATCATTCCCTTGTGGATCGTACAAGTCTTCGGATAGATTAAAACGTTGCAGAAGTTCTCTAGGGATTAGACGGGTATAAATTGCCCTTTTTTCGGCAAAGGGTAATTGGTTTACGGAAAAGATATTATAGGCTTGCAGGTTCATCTTAGTCGCTCTTGTCTTTCTATCTCTCTTTGAGCATCTCGTCTAGCGATTGCTTGACGTTTATCGTATAGTTTTTTCCCTTTGGCAAGGGCAATCTCAACTTTAGCCCGTCCATCCTTGAGATAGACCGAGACGGGGATGATCGTAACCCCTTTCTTGCGAGACTCGTTCCATAATTCGCGAATTTCGCGCTTGTGCAGCAACAGCCTTTTTGGTCGCTTAGGATCATGTTGAAAGTGGCTTGCCCGATCGTATGGGGCGATATGGCATTCGATTAACCATGCTTCTTTGCCGTTTGTTTCGACATAGGCCTCATTAATACTTATCTGACCATTGCGCACGGATTTAATTTCACTACCACGCAATTCAATGCCTGCCTCGAAACGATCGAGCAAAAAATATTCAAAGTTCGCTTTCCGATTTCTTGCAACAACTTTAACGCTCATGGATTGATTCTATACTAATAAGCAGAATGGAAAACTTCGTCAATGAGATTACGGATTGGATCCCAGTTTGGCAATAAAACACTGGCGCCTTGGTCTGTAGTATAGGGTGTTGTCATCGTTCTGTCAATTACTCGCGTATCCATTTGATTAATACCGACTCGAAGGATGAGCAATGCAAAACGAGGATATTGCCACAATGGAATATTGGTGTCCACCACCCGCATTGCAGTTACCATAACTGAAGGAATTTTATGCCATTTGGTTGGCTTGAGGAGGTCCATTAGAATGGATTTGATCAGGACTTGACCTTGTTCCATGCGGAAGAAGTCATCTGCGCCTTGTCGTCGCCTGGCGAATCCAAGGGCTTTTTCTCCAGAAAAATGATAAATTCCTGCTGGGTAACCTGCCATCGGTTTGTCTAGCTTGACGGTTACTCCATCCATAGCATTGACGATTTCTTTAACCCCATCAAAGCGAATCCGTAGATAATAATCCGCTTTCACACCAAAATTTGATTCAATGGTTTTGATCGTCGCGATTGGACCTGCTCCACTTTGCTGGCTTTCTGCAAAAAAGTGGGCGGTGTTGATTCGATTCTCTCCGTAACCAGGAATCGACACCCATAAGTCTCTGGGTATCGAGAGGATGCCAACATAAGGGCGAAGGGTATTGAAGTGAATCAGGGCTATCGTGTCGCTACGCCCCACGAAGCTCTTATGAGGCGCATAGTCAATGCCTAGAAACAACACTGTCGTTTTTATGGGAAATAACGCATAGACAGCGACAATCGATGGACAGCACAAGCTCACAAAAAACAGCATCCCGCATGGGACGATTACAGGCGTGCGCCGTTTTTGCCGAGCAGGGTTGGATGTTCGATAGTTGCGAACGAAAGTTTTATCCTGGTTTGTGTATCGATTCATCTCACTAGGGTTATAATCATCTTCGTGAATTGTTTTGTCTGGCTGACAGGGCTTAATCATACAACAACTTTCACTTTTGAGGATAACGAATTATGGTGACTGAGTTTTATATTCCAACGAAAGTAATTTTGGGAGAAGGCGCAGTCCAAAAACTAGGTGAAATTGCGAAAGGCTTCGGCACACGCGCACTCGTTTTTGGTAGCCCATCTGAAAGATTTAAGCCTCTGCTTCAAGAACAATTGAGAGAAAATAGTTTACCGTACTTATACTTTCCGGTCAAAGGTGAACCGACGGTGGAGATTGTCAAGGATGCCATCGCATTTGGCAAAGACAATCAAGTTGATGTTATCATTGGCATTGGTGGGGGCAGTGTGTTGGACACCGCAAAAACGGCTTCTGGTCTCCTTGCCAACGAGGGAGACATTTATGATTACCTAGAGGTGATCGGAAAAGGGAAAAGTTTATCAAAACAGGCGCTTCCTTACATTGCTATTCCAACAACTGCCGGAACAGGCACCGAGGTCACTAAAAATGCTGTTATCGGAGACCCACATCAAAAAGTCAAGGTGAGTTTACGCAGTCCGCTGATTTGTCCGAAAGTTGCCATCATCGACCCCGTATTGACCTATGAGGCGCCTCCAGAAGTCACAGCTAGAAGTGGGATGGATGCGCTCACTCAACTCATAGAGCCTTTCGTCAGCAATCAGCCGAACGAACTAGTGGATGCCCTTTGCCGAGACGGGATACGGCGCATTGCTCAATCATTGGTTCGAGCTTATCGCAATCCAAAGGACACTGCTGCCCGAAAAGACCTCTCGGTTGCCAGTTTATTCAGTGGAATTGCTCTAGCAAACGCAAAATTAGGCGCCGTACATGGGTTTGCCGGCGTGTTAGGTGGAATGTATAACGCTCCTCACGGAGCAATCTGCGCAGCTCTATTGCCGGCTGTAATAGAAGTCAATCTCAGTATACTCCAGCAAAGCCATGCCGATAGCACCTACCTAGATCGTTATCGAGAAATATCGCAAATCTTATCACTTCCAAACGAGAATGCCTTGGTTGATTGGGCACGTCATTTAAATGACCAACTGAGGATACCAACCCTAGCTGAGTTAGGTGTAAGCCGTGAGGATTTTGAAACCATTACCGAGAAGTCATCCAGGGCAAGTAGCATGAAGGGTAACCCTATACCCTTATCAAAAGACGAAATGTTTGCCATCTTGGAGAAAGCTCTTTGAAACCTACGATCATTCATTGTTCATTTTGCTGGAAACGGCTTGCAAATAACCGCGCCAGACATCAAAAGCCAAATTTGAGCATTGACGAATCTTGAATCAGCGGATACAATCACGCCTTGCATTCTTGGATTTACGAAGTCCGTAAAGGCGAAGGTAATCCATAAACTTTATCACATGGGTGAGAGGCGCCCGAAGGAAGGATTGAAATGGAAAACATTGTTATTGAGGCTGTGAAAAGAGAGGTCATCGGCAAGAAAGTTAAAGCTCTGCGCAGAGAAGGAAAGTTGCCGGCAATTGTCTATGGCCATCAATTTTCACCGATGCCCATTCTACTCGATTATCGACAAGCAAGTCGCTCGTTGTCAGGTGTTTCTAGCTCTCAGCTTGTTGAGCTAAATGTCGATGGACAGAAAATCCCCGTCTTAGTGAGAGAACGGCAACACCACCCTATCAGCGGCAATCTTCTACATGTAGATTTTCTCGCTGTATCGATGACCGAGGTTCTGCGAGCTTTCGTTCCTATCGAGTTAGAAGGGGAAGCTCCGGCGGTCAAAGAGCTGGGCGGTGTATTGGTGACTGGCTTAGAAGAGATTGAAGTCGAATGTTTGCCGAAAGACCTACCTGAAAAGATCATTGTCGATCTATCTAAGCTCGAGAAGATCGGAGATGGAATTTATGTCAAAGATCTGCTTATGCCAGCAGGTGTCGAAGTGTTGAGCGATAGCGAAGAGATGGTTGTCTTAATCACGGCTCCCGAAGGAGAAGAGGTTGAAGCTGAAATTGCTGAAGGTTTCGAGCCTGAAGTGATCGAGAAGGGCAAGAAAGAAGAAGAATTCTAGCGTATTTTTAGGTGATAAACAAACGAATTTCGAGCCTCAGCTTTTCTTGCTGAGGCTCGAAGACTTAAGGAGTGTAATGAAAGCGTGGACAATTTGGGCGGAAGCACCCCATAAGATTTCATCTTGATAAGGCTGATAATAAATCGTTGGAACTTTACCGATTGGAGGGGGAAGATGACGTTCTTCGACTCGATAATTCACCGGTTCTGCTAACCAAGTGATCGGAATGGTAAAAATTTTCTGGACTTCGTCAGGTGATGGTTGAAAAGGGTAAGGATAGGGGATAATTCCAACAACGGGGTAGATATTATAGTTTGTAACTGTCAATAATGCTGGAAGTCTGCCTACAATTTCTACCTCTCTAGGGTCTAAGCCGATTTCTTCTTGTGCTTCGCGTAAGGATGCCTCCTCAGGGGATGAATCACTGCTTTCCATCCTCCCGCCTGGAAATGCTACTTGCCCACTATGGGGATCATTGGAGATTGAACGGCGAATAAAGAGCAAGTTCCAATGTCTCTCTACTTTCAATATGGGCACTAAGATGGCAGCAGGAATTGGCGGGGTGGAGAGTGTAAAACTTCGCAAATAGGCAGAACTAGAAGGTAATGCAGTGGAAAGAATCTCTCGTAAGTGATCGATCAACTCTGATCTGGTGTAGCTGTCAAAATCCTCTGGAATTCTTTGGCTGCTTTTCTCACACATCATGTATTAGTGTTCGGTTGAGTTATTGGAGGGGGAGTTGGGCTCATCTTGTTCACCTACGTTTTCGTGGAGTGGGTCACCTGATGGAGAGAGCGAACTCGCTAGAATGGGGCGGCCAAACACGAGGTAACCGGTATGGGCAACCATGCGGTCAGTAGGACGTAACTTATCAGCAAAAGGACGGTAGTAACGGATAAGGATTTCACAGACTTCTAGGAAACCAAAATGGTGGCGATATAGGGCGGAGAGCAATTTCTGGACTTGATTGGTCGTGGGAAGAATAGCGCCAAAATTGCCGCCTGGTTTGAGTGCTTTGGTAACCTGCTCTATGTAATCAAAAGGATTGGGTAAATCCAGAAATAGAACGTCGGCGTTATTTTCATCAAAACCCATTTCGATATCCCTCGATTTTAAAACAACGCGATCTTCTAAGCCTAACCGTTCTAGATTTTTTCTGGCAAGGTTTTGGATATCTGACTTTACGTCATAAGAGATTACTTTTCCACTTTTACCAACATACCAGGCAAAAGCTGATGTCAAAGCCCCTGACCCAGTCCCAGCTTCAAGAATTGTTTGCCCTTCACCAACACCCAATTTGAGAAGAATATATCCAATATCTTTTGGATACAGAATTTGAGTGTTGCGTTTTGTTTCGATTAATAAATCATGCAGGGTGGGTTTAAGCAGGATGTAGACACTGCCCGTATGACTATGCACTTCGCTACCCCATGGAACTCCAATGAGTTCGTCATGCGAAAGAATGCCTCGGTGAGTGTGAATTTGCATTCCAGGTGTCAGCCGTAAAAAGATTTTTTTATTCGTAGGGCTAACAAGCTGAACAAGATCCCCAATTGTTGTTATTGCGGAATTATCCTTGTCAATTCTCATCAAAACACCTATTGAGTTTCAATGCGGATTAGGCTCAACCAATAACCAAAGAGCAAGCATAAAATTGCACCAACGGTAGCTGACGCTAATTGCAAAGAGCCTACTTTACCGAGAGTGAGATCAAACGATTCACCTGCCCAATGTCCAATCCAAAAACCAATCCAGCTCAAAGCGATATAAAAAACTAGCCGGCCAAACCCTCCCCCACGCCAAAGATGGAAAAGGCTACCATATAGTGTTGATAATATGAAACCGAGTAGATAGCTTGGAAAGAACATCCCACTCACCGTTTTCAATTGAGAATTTGATTAATAATGCCACCACCAAGACAGGTTTCTTCTTGATAGAAGACCGCAGCCTGCCCTGGCGTAATATCCAAGTAAGGTTCGTTTAGCGAGATAAGACACGTTCCATCTTCCTTGACAAGAAGTTGGGCAGGAAGAAGGGGTGAAAGATAGCGGACTTTTACGGTTATCTCACATGGATGGCTTGGAGGCAATCCCTCAATCCAATTAACTTTATCAACAAGAAAAGCCTTTCTTTGCCTTTCGTTTTTCTCGCCAACGATCAATGTGTTGGTAGCCTGATCTTTGGCAATCACATAAATTGGCTTGGCGGTTTGGATTTCTAATCCCTTGCGTTGACCGATGGTGTAAAAGGGGAGACCTCGATGTTGACCGAGAACGTTACCCTGCGTGTCTACAATCTTTCCTGCGGCAGGAGGTGTTTCGAGATGGCGTGAAAGAAACGAACGATAATCTTCTCCCCCCAAAAAGCACAAATCTTGGCTTTCAGGACGGTTAGCGACAGGAAGACCAAACTCTGAAGCCAGTTGACGAACTTCTTGTTTCGTGAAATCTCCTAATGGAAACAAAGTTCTGGCTAAATGAGATTGGGTCAGGATATGTAAAACATAAGATTGATCTTTGGTGATATCGCGAGCACGTAGAAGTGAAAAGCTGCCATCTTTATTGAAAACGATGCGCGCATAATGTCCAGTGGCAAGAAAATCAGCTCCCAATGAGAGCGCAAAATCGAATAACGCTCCCCACCGAATCTGGCGGTTGCATTGGATACATGGATTAGGGGTTATCCCTTGGCGGTAACCCTCAATAAAAAAGGTTACGATCTGATCATAGAATTGCTGACGAACATCTAATGTATAAAAAGGGATATCCAGCTTGGCTGCCACTTTTTTTGCTAGGCGCATTGAATCAGGGGTGCAGCAGCGATTCACTTTTTCCATGCCACTCTCGCTCCAAAGATTCATCATGACCCCAATCACTTGATACCCCTGATTGCGCAGCAGAGCTGCTGTTACCGAGCTATCTACCCCCCCGCTCATTCCGACAAATACAGTCTTTCCAGTCATTATGGAATGTCCGTCCTAAGCAGTTAATTTTTCTAGATTCGACTTCAGACGATCAAAGAATAGTTCGAGATGCTCGGAAGTCGTGTCCTTGCCAAGTGTCACCCGTAAAGAACTCAGCGCTAAATCCTTCGATAATCCTAACGCCAAAAGCACTTCAGAAGGTGCGGGATTCCCGGTCTTACAGGCTGAACCCGATGAGCAAGCAAAACCATCGACATCAAGTAGGGTGAGTAATTTCTGACTATCAATACCTTTGAAGACAAAACTGGCATGGTTGGGCAACCGCTGACTTCGATGCCCTGTCAGAGCACTGTTGGGAATGTGATCAAGAACTCGGTCTATTAGCCAATCGCGCAGGATCGGTAGGGTTGAATTCCATTGTTTTTGATGTTGTTGAACAAATCTCAAAGCTGCGCTCATCGCTACAATATATGGGATATTCTGTGTGCCAGAACGCAATCCCCATTCTTGACCGCCACCCGTCTGGGTCGGCAAGATTGGCGTGCCCTTGCGAATATACAAAGCACCAATTCCCTTAGGACCATAAAATTTATGGGCTCCGATTGATAAAAGATCGACCTCTAAATCTTCAACATCTAAGGAAAGGTATGCAGTGGCTTGAACAGCGTCAGAATGGAATGGTACCCCTTTCTCCCGACAAATTTTTCCAATTTCGCTAATCTGGTTAATGGTGCCGATTTCATTATTGGCATAGATGATCGATACCAAGGCTGTGTTCGGTCGAATTCGCTCCCGCACAAGCTCTGGGGAAACTACCCCTTTCGAGTCAACTTCGAGTATTTCCAATTCAAAACCAAAGTGTCTGGCTAATTGCTCGGCTGTGTGCGAGACGGCATGGTGTTCGACAGCACTAATCAAAATGTGATTTGCGCCGTTTTTCTCTTTACGCGCAATGGCACACCCTCGTAGAGCAAGATTATCGCTCTCCGTGCCGCCAGAGGTAAAGACAATTTCTTCTACGGAGCAATTCAGATGATGAGCGAGTGTCTCTCGGCATTCTTCGAGCGCAGCTTCAGCTTGCTGACCAAATCGATGAATCGATGACGGATTACCAAACTCTTCCTGTAAAAAAGGCATCATCGCTTCGATAGCTTCTTGTGCCATCGGCGTTGTTGCAGCATAATCTAGATAAATTCGATTAAACTTGTTTAGCATAGAGGTAATTATATCCTATCCAACTCAAAGCGCTATTTTCAAAGAGCTTTTTAGAAATGTGAAAATATCCCTGATTGTGACGGTGAGAACTAATCTCTCACTTGATATAATACAAGGGTAGTTAATACCTTATCGGAGGAATTTATAATGCAGATAAAATTTGGGACTGACGGCTGGCGCGGCACGATAGCCGAAGACTACACATTCTTGAATGTGCGTCGTTGCGCTCAGGGCTTTGCCAATTTTCTAAACGATTTCGGGTATCAAGGTGCAGATGTTGTTATCGGCTATGATCGCCGCTTTCATTCGGAAAACTTTGCCGCCGCAGCGGCAGAGGTGATGGCCGGCAATGGGTTCGGGGTTTTGCTTACGGAGACAGCAACACCTACGCCAGTCATTGCCTATTCGATTGTCGAAAAAGGCGCAGCCGGCGGGATCAATATTACCGCATCGCATAATCCACCTACGGACAATGGATTTAAAGTGCGTAATGAATTTGGAGGCGCCATTGATCCAAAAGGTTTGATTGAGATTGAAAATCGCATTCCCCTGAAGGAAGAGGAGATTCGCCGATTACCTTTTGAAGAGGGACGCGCTTCTGGAAAGATCCGCTTGTTTGATCCCGCACCCCCTTATCTGCAACAACTTCATAGCCTTGTGGATATCGAAAGAATTCGTCAAGCTGGATTGCGAGTTTGTGTTGATCCAATGTGGGGCAACGGGATTGGATGGTTTCCACGTTTGCTCAACGGCGGAAAAACATCGGTTATTGAGATTCACAACCATCGTAATCCAATTTTCCCCGGCATGAAAAGACCAGAACCGATCCCACCTAATATCAACGAAGGTTTGCAGGCGGTTGTCGATACGCAGTCGGATGTTTTAGTGATTACGGATGGTGATGCTGATCGCGTCGGGATAGGGGATGAAAAGGGTATCTATATTGATCAATTGAGAGTTTTCGGCTTGCTTGCCTATTATCTTTTAGAAGTTCAGAAACAGAGAGGCCCGATTGTTAAAACGCTCTCGACAACCACGATGTTAAATAAACTAGGGAAAATTTATAATGTACCCGTCTATGAAACGGGCGTTGGATTCAAGTATGTTGCACCGAAAATGCTCGAAACTCATGCGATGATCGGTGGAGAAGAATCAGGTGGCTTTGCATTTCATGGTCATGTCCCTGAAAGAGATGGGATTTTGGCAGCTCTGTTTATCCTAGATATGATGGTTGAATTGGGCAAGAAACCCTCTGAGCTAGTTGAATTGTTATTTAGTGTGGTTGGCCCTCATTACTATTCGCGGATTGATACGCCATTTGAAGGAAATCGAGAGGAATATGAGAAGAGAATCCTATCTGCGAATCCAACAACGATCGGAGGACTGACGGTAACCGGTTTGAACACCACAGATGGATTCAAGTTTTCATTAGAGGATGGAGGATGGCTATTAATTCGCTTTTCTGGCACTGAACCCATCATTCGCGTATATACCGAGACTACTTATGCAGACCGCGTAAATCAAATCTTGGACGATGGATTAAAGATCGCGGGTGTCCGATAACTTATGGTCATTGTCGATACGCATTGTCACTTGTTTCTTTCAGAGTATGATTTGGATTTAGAAGTCGTCTTAGAACGCGCCGCTACAAATCAAGTTCGATGGATGATCGTGGCTGCAATCGATGCCCGAACAAGTTGTGAGGCGGTTCGCATGGCAGAACAATATGAGATGCTCTATGCAGCAGTTGGTATTCACCCCAACAGCTTGGTAGAGAATATCGAAGACGAACTATCGCTGATCCGTTCTTTGGTAGCGCATCCGAAAGTTGTGGCAATTGGTGAAATCGGGCTAGATTATTATCGTACCTACGTGTCTCCTACCGATCAAAAATATCGTCTATCAAAACAGCTAGAGATTGCTTCAGAATCAAAACTGCCGCTTATCCTTCATAATCGCGATGCAATCCATGACCTCTATCCCCTTGTTTGCGAGTGGGCAAAGCAAGTTTCCCGATTCCCAGAGGATCGGTTTACAAGTTGTGGAGTTTTTCACTCATTCTCTGAAGATGACAAGTGGGCGCGTCAGGTTGTTGAAATGGGTTTTTATATTGGCATTAGTGGTGTTGTTACTTTTCCAAAAGCTTACAAAATAAAAGATGTGGTGCGATCAATTTCCCTTAACCGGCTGCTGGTCGAAACCGACGCACCTTATCTCTGCCCACAACCCTGCCGAGGAAAAAGGAATGAGCCGGCAAATATCGTTTATACTGTTCAAGAAATTGCCAATTTATCCAATGTTTCTGTTGAAACCGTTGCAGATACAACGACGAAGAATGCTCAAACTTTATTTGGAATAGGTTAACGTGAATCCACCTCAAAATTTCCTTGCTCCAATTCTCCCTGACTTATCCAAAGTAGAAAGTCGGATGCGTACTTTGGATGATCACCACCATCAAGAGCTATCCAACGCTCTTGAGCATTTACTTTCTTCAGGCGGTAAACGGATCAGACCTGCTGTAGCTTTGCTCACCGGTAAAATGTACAACGGAGATGTACAACGCCTGATCTCGTTGAGTGCAGCAATTGAATTACTCCATACGGCTACATTAGTCCATGACGATTTGATCGATGGAGCGCTACTTCGGCGCGGAATTGCCACTTTGAATGCAAAATGGTCGCCAGCGGCGACGGTGCTCACCGGGGATTACATCTTTGCACAAGCAGCTCGTTGTGCAGCCGAAACTGAATCGGTTTACTTAATGAAGCAATTTGCCAAAACCCTTGCAATTATTGTGAATGGAGAAATTGATCAATTGTTTTCCACGCATCGCTACTCCACTCGAGAAGAATATTTCCAAAGGATCTATGCAAAAACGGCCTCTTTGTTCGAGTTGGCTTCCAGCGCCGCGGCTCACCTGAGTCAGGTCTCCGACCAGGAAGTGGAATCGATGCGCCGCTTCGGTTATGCGTTAGGGATGGCATTTCAAATCGTCGATGATATTTTGGATTTTACGGGCGCTCAAGAAACAGTTGGCAAGCCAGTAGCAAATGACCTAAGACAAGGCTTGATCACTTTGCCCTTTATCTGCTATCTTGAAAAACACCCTGAGGACGATCAAGTACAAGCAGTGCTCGCAGGCGAAAAAGCGAATATCGACAAATTAGTCACCGATATTCGGGAGAGCGGCGCCGTGCAAGACGCTTTTCAAATTGCTCGGGATTACATAAATGAAGCCGTTGGGATACTAGAGGAGCGGCCACCTTGTGTTGAGAAAAAAGCTCTAAGAGAATTATCGGAATACGTTATTCTGCGGCATATTTAATTAATTCTGATTCATCCCTTGACGGAATGTTTTTCAGATGATATATTACCGCCCAATATGATATTTTTGTTAATGAGCGCGACCACCACCGATACAATGACTACTACGACCTACCCTAATGGGTGGGGCGTTCGCGCGTAACGAGCTATCGGATAGCAATTATTTACCCAAACGCCCCACATGGGGCGTTTTTTTATAAATAAAAGTCATGATAAGGAGTTAAACCATGCAGAAACTTGCCCCCCTTGATCAACCCGTATTTGCCGTCCCCGATCAGAATCTTATTCCTGTTAATGATTACCCAAGTAAGATGATGGATATTCCTCCCTCAAGGATGTTTCTCATCAATAAGTCATTGAAGGTCTTTCAAGAAAAGTATCCGGGCAAGCCCATTTTTGATGCATCTCAAGGAGACGGAGGAGCAAGTTTGCCTGGTGTCCTCCCCGAAATCCTTGAAAAAGCTGCTGAAATGCAAATTAAACACGGAACATCCTATGATATGCCTTATGGTACTGATGATTATCGTCGCTCGGTAATTGAAGATTATTGGAAACTTGATGCTACCTTAGGCATTACACCTGCAAATGTTGTTGGTACTGCGGGGGGTAGAGATGCTTTGGTCAAAGCCTATCAAGCAATGTTATCGCTTGGCTATGGGCGGGTAGGGGATGTGGTGATTGTCTCGCGGGTGCCCTGGATATCATACAATTGGGGCCCTTATGGAATTGGTGCCAATGTTCTCTACGCACCCGGTAAACCTGAAGATGGATGGGCTTATACAGAGGAGAGCATTCAAGAGTGTGTGAACTTTGCCGCTAAATCTGAGCGAAAGATTGCTTGTCTAGTGATCACCAACCCCGACAATCCAACCGGTTTGACTCTTTCTGTCGAAAGACAGGTTAGTTTAGCCAAGAAAGCTTTAGAGCTCGGAGTGGCTTTTGTGTTATTTGATTGGATGTATCACTTTGTCACCGATGAACAACCCATGGATCTCAATTCTTTCCTTCAATTTTTCTCAAAGGAGGAACGAAAACGCCTAGTGTTTCTAGACGGGATAACAAAGAGTTTAGGTGGTTCGAATATCCGCAATAGCCACTTGATTGCCTCAGATGATGTGATTAAATTTATCGTTTCAAGAGCTTCTCACACAGTAATGCCGACCTACTTTTCACTTGCTGTAGCAATGGCTGCTTATCAAATGGGGTACGAAAAAGCCTCAAAAACCATCGTTGAGCCAACCAACGCAAGCCGTAAAGCCCTGAAACAATTTTTAGATGATCATCGATTTACGTACATTCTTGGGAAAGGTTACTATGCCTTTATCCATGTTGGAGCTTGGTTGAAGGCGAAAGGATGGGAGGATACTGAACCAATGGGGCAATATTTCGCCGAAGAGTTTGGCTTGGCCATTGTACCTGGGGCTTTCTTCTCCCCTTATGGTGGAGAATGGATTCGTTTTTCTTATGCAACGCCTGTTGATAGAACATTAGGTGCCTTAGAACGTTTAGTGGATGGTTTACGAAGTCTGGAGGCTGCATGAGTGAGTATCAAGCTTCATTATTTGTCGAAAAGTTTCGCCACGCTTTAGAAGTAGCCGAACAAACAAACCCCCAAAGTGGGATCTGCGGATTCGAACTTGAGTGGAACATGCTAGATTCCCACTTGTGGCCCCTGTTAACCATCGGTTCAGGGCCTGAGCGCATCTCTTTTGTGGATTTTCTGCGGGA
>FWPU01002504.1_pt1 | contig 50491 bp, 39 predicted proteins | sample 2228361 | NCBI WGS metagenome assembly FWPU01 (sample SAMEA103939777, study PRJEB20133) | metagenome | reverse complement strand
TTCCAATCTCTTCAGCCTGTCGTGCACCGCCTGAAGGCGGTGGTACTTTAGCCTGTCCGCTCTCGCGTGAAGGCGGCGGGACGGGGTGGTACGATAGGCTTTAGCCGGTCGTGCACCGCCTGAAGGCGGTGGTACTTTAGCCTGTCCGCTCTCGCGTGAAGGCGGCGGGACGGAGTGGTACGACAGGCTTCAGCCAGTCGTGCACGCCTGAAGGCGGCAGGACCGGGTGGTACGATAGGCTTTAGCCTGTCGTGCACGCCTGAAGGCGGTGGTACTTTAGCCTGTCCGCTCTCGCGTGAAGGCGGCGGGACGGGGTGGTACGATAGGGCTTTAGCCGGTCGTGCACCGCCTGAAGGTGGCGGGACCCGACGGTACGACAGGCTTCAGCCTGTCGTGCACCGCCTGAAGGCGGCAGGACCGGGTGGTACGATAGGCTTTAGCCGGTTGTGCACCGCCTGCAGGCGGTGGTACTTCAGCCTGTCCGCTCTCGCCTGCAGGCGGGACGGGGTGGTACGATAGGCTTCAGCCTGTCGTGCACCGCCTGCAGGCGGCGGGGACCGGGTGGTACGATAGGCTTTAGCCGGTTGTGCACCGCCTGAAGGTGGCGGGACCCGACGGTACGACTATCGCCTATCGGCTATCGGCTATCGGCTATGCTCAGCGGAAAGAAGCCCTCCATTTCGGAGTTGTCCATGCTATAATGCATGATAGATCCCCGCTTTTCTCTGTCCGCTGTGCGTTCAGGGTCGTTATCGAAACATTTCATTACAGTACCGGTAGCATGCGCATTGCCTACACCGCCGACCTTCATGGTAATCTGTCCGACTATCGCGCATTGTGCGAGTTTGCAGCGCATCACGAGGCGCATGTCATCGTTGTCGGCGGCGATTTGCTGCCGCATGCGATGCGACGCGACGATGCGCTCACAACACAGCGAACCTTTGTCGAGCGCGATCTGGCATCGCTTTTGCGCGCGTTTCGGGCGCGCCATCCGGCGACGATGGTCTATCTGCTGCCGGGCAACGATGATTGGGCGACGGCGTATGATGCTGTGGAGCAACTTGCGGCGGAAGGGCTGGCGCTGCCGCTCCACGAGCGCGTCTATCAGATAAGCGACGATCTCTGGATTGCCGGGTATGCCTGCGTGCCGCCAACACCGTTCAGCATCAAGGATTTCGAGCGGCGCGACGAAGGACGACCCCCATCGTTCAGTTTCGAGCACGCGCTGACCAGTCGAGGCGGCGCGATTCGACCGCTGCAATACCGTGAGTTCGAGGCGTGGCCATCGATTGCAGAAGACCTGGCGGCGCTCGCCGGTCGCAGCGATCCGCGGCGCACAGTCTATGTCTGTCATACGCCGCCTGCCGATACTCCTCTCGATCTGATGTCGAATCGGCGGCACGTCGGCAGTCGGGCGCTGCGTCTGTTCATCGAACAGCATCAACCGCCGCTCACCCTGCACGGGCATATCCACGAAGCGCCTTCGATGAGCGGCGCGTATACTACCCGGATCGGCACAACCTGGTGTGTCAATCCGGGACGCGATCAGCGCCGTTTCCATGGCGTTCTGATCGATCTTGCAGACGGGGCGGTCCGTATGGAACACACCGTCTACGGCGTGCAACCGGAGTAGAAAGGCTACTGGCAGTGTTCAACACCATTGGCGACGTCAAAGCGGCGCTCAGCGCGCAGCGGTACATTCCTTCCGATGAAATCGCCACAACTGTGTTCCTGGCGGAGAAACTCGGCAAACCGATCCTCGCCGAGGGTCCGGCTGGCGTGGGCAAAACCGAACTGGCAAAGGTGTGGGCGGCAGCAACCGGGCGGGAGTTGATCCGCCTTCAGTGCTACGAAGGTCTCGATGAGACCAAGGCGCTCTATGAGTGGGAATATGCCAAGCAACTGCTCTATACCCAGTTGCTGCGCGATAAACTCAACGATCTGCTGTCCGGCGTCACGACGCTTGCCGAGGCAGCCGACCGGCTGGCGGCTGAAGAGGATGTGTTCTTCTCGAGTCGCTTTATGCTGCCGCGACCATTGCTGAAAGCGATCACGAGCGAGCGCCCGGTGACGTTGCTGATCGATGAGATCGACCGCGCCGACGCCGAGTTCGAGGCGTTTCTGCTCGAGGTGCTGAGCGATTTTCAGGTGAGCGTGCCCGAACTTGGCACCATCCGCGCCCGTCACCAGCCGATGGCGCTGCTGACCAGCAACAATACTCGCGAACTTTCCGAAGCGCTGAAACGTCGCTGCCTCTACCTGCATGTTGATTATCCGACCGCCGAGCAGGAACTTCAGATTGTCAACTTGAAAGTGCCCGGTCTGCCCCCGAAACTGGCGCAGCAGGCAGTAGAACTGGTGCAGCGGCTGCGCGGCATGGACCTGAAGAAACATCCGAGCGTCTCCGAAACGATCGACTGGGCGCGCGCGCTGCTCGAACTCAATGTTCGCCATCTCGATCGAGCGACAATCGAGAAGACGCTGAATGTGCTGCTCAAATTCGAGGGCGATCTGCAGCGCGCGCGCCGTGCCATGGTGCGCGATGAGGGTGACCGCGCCCGCCGTGAACGCGATGAGTCTGGCCGTCTGCGGCGCGACGACGAGAGTGGCCGCTTCCGCGGCAACTAGGGGAGGAATCAGGGATGGATCAGCGGGTTGTCGATTTTATCCACGCGCTGCGTGCCAAAGGGGTGCGTATTTCGCTCGCCGAAAGCATCGACGCGATGCGCTGCGTCGAAATTACCGGCGTCGCCGACAAACAGTTCTTTCGTTCGGCGCTGCGCGCGTCGCTGGTGAAAGAGCCGCGTGACCTGCCGACGTTCGATGAACTCTTCCCGCGTTTCTTCGGTCTCGATGCGCCGCCGCCGTTGCAGCAGCCCGGCGGCGGGATGTCTCCAGAAGAACGCGAACAACTGGAGCGCCTGCTGCAACAGATGCTGGCGTCGCTCACGCCAGAGCAACTGCGGCGCCTGTTCGAGATGATGATGACCGGGCAGGGTATGAGCGGCAGCCAGATGCGCCAGTTCATCGACGAAAACACAACCGCCACGCAGATGACGACTGGCTTCCAGCCATGGGCCACGCGCCGCGCGCTGCGTGAATTGCAGTTCGATCGCCTGGAGCAACTGCTCCAGGAACTGCTCCAGAAGTTGCGCGAAGCGGGAGTGAGCGAAGCGGCGCTCCAGCAACTGGAACAGGAGGCGCGTGAGAACCGCGAAGCGCTCGCGCAGCAGATCGGCAGGGAAGTGGGGAATGGGTTGCAGCAGCGCGAAGCGGAAGAACGTCGGCGCCGCCCCATCGAAGACCTGCAGGATCGTCCGTTCGAGGAACTGCAGTACCAGAATGACGACGAGATGCGCGCCATCATCAATCGTCTGGCGGCACAGTTGCGCACGCGCGTCGCACTACGGCAGAAACGCGCCAGCAAGGGCGCGCTCGACGCGAAAAGCACCATCCGCGCCAATCTGCGCTACAGCGGCGTGCCGCTCGACATCCGCCACCGCCGCAAGCATCTGAAGCCGCGTATCACCGTCATCTGCGACGTATCCGGCTCGATGCGCGCCGTCACCGGTTTCATGCTGATGCTCGTTTACGCGCTGCAGGATCAGATCAGCCGGACCCGCCCCTTCGTCTACTACCGCACGATTGCGGATGTGCAGGCTGATTTTCAGCAACTGCGCCCCGAAGATGCGATCCGCGTCGTGCCGGAGCGGGTGCAGGGCGGTCCATGGCAAACGAGTCTGGGATCGTGCCTGGAAACATTCACGCGCAATCACCTCGACGCAATCGACCGCCGCACCACCGTGATCTTTCTCGGCGACGGCGATGATCATATGTCACCGCCAAACCCGCGCGCCTTCGAAATCATCAAGCGCCGCGCACATCGGGTCGTCTGGTTCAACCCTGAGCCACCCTACCGCTGGGGGCGCGAAGACAACCACATGCACATCTACGGGCCGATGTGTGATGCGGTGCATCACGTGAGCAATCTGCGCCAGCTGGTTGCTGCAGTCGATGGGTTGTTTTCGTAGGTCCTACGTCCGCACAATCAGGCTCTTGCCTGTCATTTGTGGCGCGGGTTCGAGCCCGAGCAGGTCGAGGACTGTCGGCGCGACATCCGCGAGGCGTCCACCGTCGCGCAATGCAACCCGTCCTTTGTCCAGTCCCAATCCGGGCGCTGCTATCAGATACGTCGGCACGGGGTTGGTCGTGTGCGCCGTGTGCGGTCCGCCGGTTTCCGGATCGATCATCAGTTCGGCGTTGCCGTGATCGGCCATGACAATCGCCGCACCGCCGCGCGCCACCACTGCATCAACGATTGCGCCAGTGCATTCGTCCACGACCTCACACGCCCGAACGACCGCCGGAATGACACCGGTGTGCCCGACCATATCGGGGTTGGCGTAGTTGACAAGAATAAAGTCGTATGCGCCAGACTCGATCGCCTGCAGTACCACATCACGCACGCCGTAGGCGCTCATTTCCGGCTTGAGATCGTAGGTTGGCACCTCTTTCGGCGACGGGACGATCTGCCAGTCTTCGTTAGGGAACGGTTGTTCGCGCCCGCCGTTGAAGAAGAAGGTGACGTGCGGGTATTTTTCGGTTTCCGCCGCGTGGAACTGACGTAACCCGGCGTCGCTGATCACTTTTGCGAGCGGCACGGCGACATCATCGTTCTGGAACGCGACCTGGTACGGCATATTCTTCTCGTACTCGGTCATAGCGATATAGATCAGGTCACGCACCATCTCCCGCGCGAAACCGTCGAAATCGGGCAGGGTAAAGGCGCGGCTGATCTGCCGCACACGGTCGGCGCGGAAGTTGAAGCAAACGATGGCGTCACCAGCGCCGATGGTCGCGACCGGTTTGCCAGACCCGTCCACAATTACAGCAGGCTTGATAAACTCATCGGTCACGCCTTCGTCGTAGGAACGCTGGATGGCCGTTAATGGATCAGGAGCGGGACGACCGACGCCTCTGGTTAACAGATCATATGCCTGCTTCGTGCGTTCCCAGCGCTTATCGCGGTCCATCGCATAGTAACGCCCGACAACCGAGGCGACCTTCCCAATCTGGCGTTCTTCCATAAAAGCAAGCAGGTCGCGCGCGAACTCAATCCCGCTCTGCGGCATCGTATCGCGCCCATCGGTAAACAGGTGAACGTAGACCCATTCGAGCCCTTCGCGCTTTGCCAGTTCGAGGAGCGCCTTTGTATGATTGACATGGCTATGGACGCCGCCAGGTCCGAGCAGCCCCATCAGGTGCAGCGCCGTACCGCGTTCCTTCACAGCGCGAATGGCGCTGCAGAGCACCGGATTGGTGAAAAACGTCCCATCGACAATCGAGTCGTCGATAACCGTAATATCCTGGCGCACAACGAAGCCAGCGCCCAGGTTCAGGTGCCCCACTTCCGAATTGCCCATCTGCCCCGCCGGCAGACCGACGTCTTTCTCGGCGGCGCGCACCAGGGTGAACGGGCACTCGACGCGCCAGCGGTCATCGTAGGGCTTGCGGGCCAGTTTCACGCCATTCCCTTCGACCTCTTCACGCTCACCCCAACCGTCGCGAATGACCAGCAACACCGGTCGCGGACGTGGAACAGGTGTCATAGGGTTGTATCGCCTTTCTAGCGTCTGTCACTTCTTTCTGGCAGACGCGCCTTTCCCGCGCTGTACCTGGGATTGAGACTTGCCGCGCTGTTGCGAGCTGGCGGCTGGTGGCGGCGCGGCGCGCCCGCGTGGCGTACTTGATCCGGCGGATGGAGCAGACGAAGGTTGTTTCGTGGTCGGTTGCGCCGGCGTGCCTGTGGATGGTTGTTTCGCTGGTTGCGCCGGCGTCGGCTGCTGGCGTTGCTGTAACAGCGCGACGAGTTCTGCTTCGCGCCCCAGGTGACAGGCTTTGAACTTCTTCCCGCTGCCGCACGGGCATGGATCGTTGCGCCCTGGCATCTGGATGCTGTGGCGAACCGTTCGCAGCGCTTTGCCGTCGCCATCGACCGTTCCCGCCTGCTGAGCGGTCATCAGGCGGCGCTGCTGCTCGGCTTCGACCTGGCGCAGATACTGTTCGTACTGGAACGACGCCGGAATGATCTGATACACAATGTCGCGTTGAATATTGGCTTTCAACTCCTCGAACATTGCATAGGCATTGCGCTGATACTCAACGAGCGGGTCGCGTTGCGCCACTGCCTGCAACCCGATCTCCTGGCGCAGGTCTTCCATACCGGTGAGGTAATCGACCCATTGCCGGTCGATCGCCCCGAGCATCATGCGCCGCTCGAAGGAGCGCATGAGATCCTCGCCGATAGCCTGCTCGCGCGTTTCATAATCTTCCTCAATCGCATCGACGAGTGCGTCTTCGATCTCCTGGCGCGAGAGATGTTCGAGGTGCTCAAGCGATACCTTCTCATCGGTCAGCATCGGATCGATGGCGCGAACTGCACGCACCAGTCCTTCGAGATCCCACTCCTCGAAATCGTCGGCGTGCCCTTTGGTTTCGGGCAGGTACCGCGCAGCCAGCGCATGCACCTCGTCGGTGATCATATCGAGCACGCGCTCGCGCATGTTTTCGCCTTCGAGAATCTTGCGCCGGTCGGCATAGATCACGGCGCGCTGCCGGTTCATTACATTGTCGAACTCGACCGTGTGCTTACGAATGTCGAAGTTGTACCCTTCAACGCGCGTCTGGGCGCTCTCGATTGTGCGGTTGATCAGGCCGGCTTCGATTGGCAGGTTTTCATCGACGCGAAACCGCTCCATCAATCCCTTGACGCGATCCATCGGACCGAAACGTCGCATCAACTCGTCTTCGAGCGACAGGTAGAATCGCGACGAGCCAGGGTCTCCCTGGCGACCGGCGCGCCCGCGCAGCTGATTGTCGATGCGCCGTGATTCGTGGCGTTCAGTGCCAATGATGTGCAACCCGCCCAATGTGCGCACCTCTTCACCTTCGGCTTCGGTGACGCGCCGCGCTTCTTCCTGCGCCTCGCGGATCTGTTCCGGCGTCGCCTGTTCGATCTTAATGCCGCGCCGGGCAAGGATTTCTTCGATCAGACCGTCGGGGTTGCCGCCGAGCAGAATGTCGGTACCACGACCGGCCATGTTCGTCGCGATCGTCACCGCGCCCTTCCGTCCAGCCTGGGCGACAATCCGCGCCTCGCGCTCGTGATACTTGGCATTGAGCACCTGGTGTTTGATGCCGCGGCGCTTCAGCATCTCACTCAACCGCTCCGACGTCTCGACCGACGTCGTACCAACCAGCACCGGGCGACCAATCTCGTGCATCTCCTCGATCTCGCGGATGACCGCCTCGAACTTGGCTTTCTCGGTGCGGTAGATCTGATCGTCGTAGTCTTTCCGGATCATCGGACGATGCGTTGGAATGACGACCACATCCAGATTGTAGATTTTGGCGAACTCTTCGCGCTCGGTGTAAGCGGTGCCGGTCATACCGGCGAGTTTCTGGTACATGCGGAAGTAGTTCTGGAAGGTGATTGTCGCCAGGGTGACATTTTCCTGGCGCATCTTCACTCCTTCCTTCGCCTCCACCGCCTGGTGCAGACCATCGGACCAGCGGCGACCGATCATTTTGCGGCCGGTGAACTCATCGACGATGATGACTTCGCCATTCTCGACGATGTAATCCCTGTCGCGTTGATAGATGAACTCCGCCCGCAGCGCATTGTCCAGGTAGTGGGTCATGCGGTAGTACTTCGGATCATAGAGCGACTCGCCTTCGGGGATCTTCAGCAACCGCTCGACCCGCGCCACGCCCTGATCGGTCAACTGAATACTCTTCGAGCGCGGCTCGATGGCAAAATCGCCCTCCGGATCTTCGATCATCTGCTTCTTGATCTGGTCGGGCGTATAGGGGCTGGGCTTGAGATGACGCACCAGCGAGGCAAACTGGCGATATTCATCGCCACTCTCCTGTGCCGGACCGGAGATGATCAGCGGGGTGCGCGCCTCGTCGATCAGAATGTTGTCCACCTCGTCCACAATAGCATAGTACAGTTCGCGCTGCACCAGTTGCGACAGGTCCCACGCCATATTGTCGCGCAGGTAGTCGAAGCCGAACTCATTGTTCGTGCCATAGGTGATATCCGCCAGATACGCCTCACGCCGTGAACAGGGGCGCCAGTGCACAAGGCGCTGATCATCGGGGTTGGCCTTTGGGTCAACGTAATTCGGGTCGTAGATCGCCGAGTATTCGTGCGAGATCGTGGCGACGCTCAAACCGAGCGTGTGATAGATCGGCCCCATCCAGCCTGCACCGACTTTTGCCAGATAGTCGTTGACCGTGACCAGATGACATCCTTTGCCGGTCAGGGCATTCAGATAGAGCGGCAGCGTCGCCACCAGCGTTTTTCCTTCACCGGTTTTCATCTCGGCGATTTTGCCCTGGTGCAGAACAATCCCGCCGATGAGCTGCACATCGTAGTGGCGCTGACCAATAGTGCGCCGGGCAGCCTCGCGCACCACGGCAAAGGTTTCAGGCAGCAGATCGTCGAGGGTTTCGCCATCGGCGAGGCGCTGTTTGAACTCATCGGTTTTGGCGCGTAATTCAGCGTCAGAAAGCGCCTGAATCGATGGTTCGAGGCTGTTGATCCGCTGAACGATCGGCGTGATCTTCTTGACCTCACGATCCGGACTGAATCCGAGCAGTTTTTCGAAGAATGTTTTCATGTAGACTCCTCCGCGTATTGCGGATGGGATACATCTGCGTCTTCAGGTCGCTCGATCTAATGGATGTCAACGAGCAATCAAGGTGAATCTGTGGGCATATGCGAAACGGGTTGCGCGAAAGCGCATATGCTCTCTAAGGATTGAGCCACAAGAATGCACCACACTTCTCGCATTATAGCATACACAGTTCTTCGCTGGCGGACGCCCTGCATTGTATTGCGCTGGCGCATACTGCGTGCTATGATCACGAGAGAGCGCACGGTGATCGAGGTGCGCCGGGCACAAAAGGCGTGCAGATAGAATGTTTGCAACGAATGCAGGTGTGTCCGCTCCTTCTTCGACTGTTCCTCACATACATATGTTTGATCGCGTGCAAACGAGAGCTGCTGCACGCCGCGCTGCTGTATCTGTTGCGCTGGCAGCGTTGTGTCTTCTGCTGCTGATCATCACCGAACCGCACACAGGGTTGACGTGGGACGAACCGGCGTACATCCTGGCAGCGCGATCGTATGCTGACTGGTTCGGCCTGCTGGCGCGTGATCCCGGCGACGCCCTGCAACCTGAGACGATCAGGCGTTTTTGGGAAATCAACCACGAACATCCGCCGCTTGACAAAATCTGGTCGGGTCTGGTCTGGCAGGGCGCCCGCCATGTCCTTGATGACCTGCCGGCTCACCGGCTGGGGAATATGCTCCTGAGCGCCATTGCGTGCGGCGTTCTGTACGCCTCGGTAGCGAGCGCGTTTGGCAGCCGGGCAGGTATTGTGGCAGTTGCCGCGCTGATGACGATGCCGCGTTTCTTCTTCCATGCCCATCTCGCAGCGCTCGATGTGCCGGCGGCGGTTGCATTCTTCCTGGTTGCAATGCTCTTCTGGCATACCCGTCAGCGTCGGAGCATCGTCTGGGACGGAGCGCTCGGCGTGGCGTGGGGGGCAGCGCTGGCGACGAAGATCAACGCGATGTTCGTCCTTCCGATGCTGTTCGTCTGGACGCTGGCATTTGCCCGTTCCATGTTTCTGGTGCGGCGCACGATCATTGCCGGCGCGATCGGGCTGCCGGTGTTTATCGGGCTCTGGCCCTGGCTGTACGATGATACGGTCGCGCGCCTGGTTGCATATGTTCGTTTCATCACTGTGGATCACTGGAAGATAGGGCAGTGGTATTTCGGTGAGGCATACATGCCGCCGCCCTGGCATTTTCCGTTTGTTATGCTGATCGCAGTCACACCGCTGGCAATCACGCTCATGGCGATTGCTGGCGCCGTCCGTGGTGTGGCAATGCTTCGCTCTGAGGTCCCGGCGCAGCGTGAACAGGGATCATTGATCGCCCTCTGGGCGCTTGGCGTGTTTGTGCCGCTTCTGGCATTGACAACCGGCAGAACGATGGTGTACGACAATGAACGATTGTTCATGCCGACATTCCTCTTCGTCGCGGCGCTGGCCGGTGTTGGTCTCGATGGAATTGGACGCGCGCTGCACCGTATGCTGAAGCGGCGCGGAGCGGCGGAGCGGGCAACCCCGATTGTTGGAGCGGTCTGCACGCTGGCGTTTGCGCCGCACCTGATCCTTGCAGCGCTGACGTACCCCCACCTGCTCTCCTACTATTCCGAAACGATTGGAGGGTTGCCCGGAGCAACGCGCTTGGGTCTGGAAACGACGTACTGGTGTGAAACGTATAGCGCCGCGTTGCCATACATTAATGCCCACGCCGCACCTGGCGCCGTCGTGTGGGTGGAAGACTGGAGTCACGACGTCTTGTTGACGTACCAGTTCATCGGGCGCCTGCGACCTGATGTGCGTGTTGCGCTTGCGCCTGGCGCCGGGTCAGCGTTTGGCCGGTATGGTCTGGAAGGCGCTCCTGCCGATATATTCGATGCCGATGCTGTCATTGTCGCATACCGCCAGACTGGCTTTGCTGCGCATCCCAGGATCGAGCAATGGAAAACTGGTCGCCAGCCGGTCCTGCGTGTCGAACGCTTTGGCGTGCCGCTTATGGAATTGTATGAACAAAAGCGCTCACCCTGATCGCCCCGCGATTGCCGGGATCATCCTCGCTGCTGGAACATCGTCGCGGATGGGGCGCCCAAAGCAACTTCTCGACTGGGGAGGACGACCGCTTGTGCATGCGATTGCCGAGACAGCGCTGGCTGCCGGGCTTGATGAGGTGATCGTTGTCACCGGAAGCGCGGCGGGAGAGGTTGCTGCAGCCCTTGCTGATCTGCCGGTGCGTCTGGCGCCGAACCCGCGGGCTGCTGCTGGTCAGAGTACGTCGCTCCGTGCCGGCATCGCAGCTCTATCGTCCGGGGTTGCGGCAGCGGTCATTCTGCTTGCCGACCAGCCATTCGTAACGGCGGCAATCATCGAGGCGCTGGTGAGCGCCTGGCGCGACCGACGCGCACCGATCGTGGCGCCGGTCTTTGCCGGAACGCGCGGCAATCCGGTTCTCTTCGACCGGTCGATGTTCGCGGAACTGCTGGCTATCGAGGGGGATCAGGGAGCGCGCAGCATCATTGCCAGCAACCCGGCTCGCGTTCATTCCGTCCATTTCGACGATGCGCGTCCATTGCTCGATATCGATACACCTGAAGCCTATGCTTACGCTCGTTGGTTGCTCAAGTCTCCATAAGAACAGCCAGATTTCCGATGTCGGGCGCATCTCGCTACCCGACAGAGGATTGTTCGGGTACGACCACTGGCGCCGCGGCGCTCGCGGCGATCACTGCAAAGCAATCTCTGTGTTCGCCAGGAGATTGCGTCGTCGCATACACTTTTTGCAATGATGGCAATACAGGGGTATGCTGTACTGTACGAGGTTGTGCCATGTTTCTGACCACCCTTCCCGTTGATCAGGCTGCCGGTCATATCCTGCGACACAATATCGCCGACTCTGCCGGACACAAGGCGCTCCCGAAGGGTCGGCGGCTCACGGTGGACGATGTGGCGCGCCTGCATGCCCTGGGGGTGACATCTGTGCGCGTGGCGGTGCTGGAACCCGGCGATGTCCACGAGGACGAGGCCGCGCAGCGTCTCGCCGACGCCGTGCGGCGTCCAGGGGTGGTGGCGACCGATGCGGTGCACAGCCGCGTCAATCTGCTGGCAGAGGCGGATGGCGTGGTCGAGGTGGACGTGCAGGCGCTGCTTGCGATCAATGACATTGATGGTCTGACGGTGGCCACATTGCCCAACCATGCCCTGGTCCGTGAGCGCAAGCGCGTGGCGACGATCAAGATCATTCCGTTTGCCATTCCTGAAGACCTGATCCGGCAGGCAGAACGGATTGGTGTGGGGGCTGGGGGCGTGGTCGGCGTGCGGCGGTTACTGCAGCGACGTGTCGGTGTTTTGCTGGTTGTCAGCCCGGAAGCGCGTGAGCGCATTACCCGTCTTGTGCTGCCCGCCATTGAGGGGCGTGTAACAGAACTCGGATCGGCAATCGCGGCCGTGCGCTACGCCGGGCTGGATGAAGAAGAAGTGGCAGAGGGCATCGCCTCGCTCCATGCGTCTGGCTGCGACCTTCTGATCACAGCCGGCGAGACATCGATTATGGATCGCGACGACGTTACCCCACAGGGGATTCGTGCGGCTGGTGGGCGCATCGAGCACTATGGCGCTCCGGTCGAACCCGGCAACCTGCTCCTGCTGGCATACCTTGATGACGGGACCAGACAGGGCGTGCCTGTTCTCGGCGCGCCGGGATGCGTCCGCTCACGCGCCGCGAACATTGTCGATCTCTTGCTCCCACGATTGCTGGCAGGTGAACGGGTCACCCGACGCGCCATCATCGAACTCGGGCATGGCGGGCTACTGGGGTGATGGGCGCAACCCGCGCGCGCGCAGATGGGTGTCGAGCCAGGCGGCGTCTTCGGGTGACAGGTCGGGTGACGTAACCGTCCAGGCGCTTGCAATGAGAACACACAGATGTGCATCCGTGAGAAACGGTCGAAGAATAACTGGCACGGTTTCCCCGAAGGCGTCGGCAATGGTACAATCTTCAGGAACCCTGCGTGCTTTGTGGCAGGCATAGGGAAGGGACGAAGCCCATGACGATGCCCCTCAACGATCAAAGACGTGCCGAACGCCAGATGATGCTCGAGCAAGAACTCGAGCGCTACATAGACTTGCTCAAAGAGCACATCCAGCCTGAGCGGATCATTCTCTTTGGTTCGCTGGTCGATCATACGCTGCACGACTGGTCCGACATCGATTTGGTCATTGTATGCGAGAGCAACCAGCGATTTCTGGATCGGATCAAGACCATCCTTCAGCTGCTTCAGCCGCGCGTCGGCGTTGATATCCTGGTTTACACACCGGCAGAGTTTGCACTCCTGTCCCGGGAACGCGCATTTGTTCGTGACGAGATTCTGGGAAAAGGGAGAGTCCTGTATGAGCGAGGGTGAGCGCTGGTTTCAGTTTGCGCGTGAAGATCTCGTAATGGCTGAGTTCGCCCGTCGGGCCGGCATTTTCAACCAGGTCTGCTTTCATGCGCAACAGTGTGTGGAAAAGGTGGTCAAGGGCATCCTGAACGAGCAGGGTGTAACTCCTCCCCGTACTCATCGTTTGAGCGATTTGTTGCCACTGCTGGCGCCCAACCCATTTGCCGATATCGCGCTCAACCTGCAGTTGCTGGATCGCTTCTATATCCCCACTCGCTATCCCGATGCCCTTCCCGAAGCAGAAGGGATGCCGAATGAAGCCGATGCTGATGAAGCATTGATGATTGCACGCCAGGTCATGCAACGATCTGTGTCGTTGGCGGATCAATAAGTGCTACAGTACAGGTTGAAGGTTTAGAACCTATCCGAATAGCGCTGGATACTGAAAAACCGCCCCTTCGATACGCGCTGCCCCCGTACCCCCGTACGGGGGCGTTGCGCGCTACTCAGGATGCGGTTTTTCGGCTGGGCGCTTAGATTTGTGATGGCTCCCAAAGCGTTTTGATTAATGCAGGCGAACGGGTCACCCGGCGCGCCATCATCGAACTTGGGCATGGCGGGCTACTGGGGTGACGGGCGCAACCCGCAGGCGCGCAGATGGGCATCGAGCCAGGCGGCGTCTTCGGGCGACAGGTCGGGCGGCGGCGGCGGTTGCGTGTAGTCGATCTCCAGGTCGTAGCGCGCGCGGCGGTACGCCTCGCGGATCGCCGCGCCCACATCGAGCGCAACCGGCGGGTCAGGCGGAAGCAAGGGCGCCGGTACAGGCTTGATCGGGTCGCGCAATTGCAGCGGCCAGACCTCGACGTAGGGACGGCGCTGCGCCCGACTGAGGAAGATAAAGTACGACGCCGCAGGCAGCGGCTGCGCCAGGCGTGGACGCTGCCCGCCGCGCAGCAGGTCGATTTCGAGCAGGTGCGCGGTGCTGGCGAAGATGTCCTGGCGCTTCTTCTCATAGGCGTCGGCGCCGTCGGGACCGGGACGTTTGTTGGCGGGCGAGAGGAGTTCGATGGCGGTCACCAGCGTCTGGTCGCGCACGGTGCGGATTTCGATGCGGGCATACTCAACCGGCGTCTCCATAAGTGCGGGGAGGGTGAGCGGCGCTTCGTCGAATGCGGCGGCGCTGCCGGGCGCCGCGCCGGAATAAGCGCGCTCGACCACCGCCACGTCGGGAACCGCCCGGCGCACCGGCGCAATCTCCAGGCTCTCGAACAGCACATAGGGCGTAATAACCGCCCGATAGCGCGGCGCCAGCATCGCCTGCAACTGGTCGCGGATCGTCGTGATCAGTTCGTGATGCACGTCAGGCCAGAGGCTCGGCGCTTCGAGGTAGGGGTCCATTCCGGGAAATGGCGAATCCATCGTGAAATCTCCACAGACGTTATGCCGGTGACGGGCGCAACCCGCAGGCGCGCAGATGGGCATCGAGCCAGGCGGCGTCTTCGGGCGACAGGTCGGGCGGCGGCGGCGGTTGCGTGTAGTCGATCTCCAGGTCGTAGCGCGCGCGGCGGTACGCCTCGCGGATCGCCGCGCCCACATCGAGCGCAACCGGCGGGTCAGGCGGAAGCAAGGGCGCCGGTACAGGCTTGATCGGGTCGCGCAATTGCAGCGGCCAGACCTCGACGTAGGGACGGCGCTGCGCCCGACTGAGGAAGATAAAGTACGACGCCGCAGGCAGCGGCTGCGCCAGGCGTGGACGCTGCCCGCCGCGCAGCAGGTCGATTTCGAGCAGGTGCGCGGTGCTGGCGAAGATGTCCTGGCGCTTCTTCTCATAGGCGTCGGCGCCGTCGGGACCGGGACGTTTGTTGGCGGGCGAGAGGAGTTCGATGGCGGTCACCAGCGTCTGGTCGCGCACGGTGCGGATTTCGATGCGGGCATACTCAACCGGCGTCTCCATAAGTGCGGGGAGGGTGAGCGGCGCTTCGTCGAATGCGGCGGCGCTGCCGGGCGCTGCGCCGGAATAGGCGCGCTCGACCACCGCCACGTCGGGAACCGCCCGGCGCACCGGCGCAATCTCCAGGCTCTCGAACAGCACGTAGGGCGTGATAACCGCCCGATAGCGCGGCGCCAGCATCGCCTGCAACTGGTCGCACATGAGCGTAATTAACCGGTGATGCACATCGGGCCAGAGGCTCGGCGCTTCGAGGTAGGGGTCCATTCCAGGAAATGGCGGTTCCATCACGCTCAGGGCATTCTCATAATAAACAATGGCACCGCATTCGTCGGCGCCAGAGCACATCCTGCTATGGAATTGTAGAGTGGTATGGTGCCGGTGACTGGGATCGAACCAGTGACCTAACGATTATGAGTCGTTCGCTCTAACCACTGAGCTACACCGGCGGATCGCGTAAAATGGTAGCACGCTGTGAAGAGGTTGTCAAGAAAGATTGCCCTGGCAAGGGCTCACATTTGTCGTACCTGTGGATTTCTGCGTCGGCGGGGCAACGTCTCATAGCGCCTGCAAAAGCCATCCCGCCGCCGATTCCTGACCTCGGGGGCTTCCCTCAACTCCCGATGTGCTCATTTGAGAACATAGCACCACGCTTTGCTGGCTTGCAACACCACACGCTCTATGCTACAATACTGGAGAAGCGCCGGTGTAGCTCAGCGGTAGAGCAGCTGTTTCGTAAACAGCAGGCCGTCGGTTCGAATCCGACCATCGGCTCCAGTGATCACGGCGCGGAACTCGTCAGAGAGTTCCGCGTTTTGCTTTGGCGACAGAAGTCTTATTCGTGTATGGTGCACCAGAGGCGCGTGTGATCGTCACCAAAAGGTGATAAGAGCCTATCCGAAAAACCGCATCCTGAGTAGCGCGAAGCGCGTATCGAAGGGGCGGTTTTTCGACACCCTGTGTTATTCGGATAGGCTCTAAGCGATGCCGCGGTTGGTTGGGGTATGGACTGCTGAAGCCTTGCTTCAGCAATCCACAGTACCAGGCGTTCGGTGCAGAGGTGATGGTCACACGTGACGCGGCGCCTGGGCGCTGTTCCCTTCTACAGCCCTGCCGCGCGCCGCAGCGCCTCGGCGCGGTCGGTCTGCTCCCACGGCGCATCGATGTCATCGCGCCCGAAGTGCCCGTAGGCGGCGGTTGGGCGATAGATCGGACGACGCAGCCGCAGATCGCGAATGATCGCGCCGGGTCGCAGGTCGAAGTGTTCATCGATGATCCTGACGATCGTTTCTTCGGGTACTTTGTTGGTGCCGAAGCATTCGACGCTGATCGAGAGCGGGCGGGCAACGCCGATAGCGTATGACACCTGGATCTCGAAGCGATCCGCCAGCCCGGCGGCCACGACATTCTTGGCGACCCAGCGGCAGGCGTAGGCTGCGGAACGATCGACCTTCGTCGGGTCCTTGCCCGAAAAGGCGCCGCCGCCGTGGCGCGCCATGCCGCCGTAGGTGTCGACGATGATTTTGCGCCCGGTCAGTCCGCTATCGCCCATGGGACCGCCGATGACGAAACGTCCGGTCGGGTTGACGAAGTATTTCGTCTGCTCGTCGAGCAGTTCGTTCGGAATGACCGCCTGAATAACGTGCTGGATGATGTCGTGACGGATCTGCTCCTGGCTCACGTCAGGGGCGTGCTGATTGCTGACCAGCACGGTATCGACCCGCACCGGACGCCCATACGAATACTCGACGGTCACCTGGCTCTTGCCGTCGGGGCGCAGATAAGGCAGCACCCCCTCCTTGCGCAGCCGCGACAGACGCCGACCGATGCGATGCGCCAGCGCAATCGGCAATGGCATCAACTCAGGCGTCTCATTGCAGGCGAACCCGAACATCATCCCCTGATCGCCGGCGCCAATAGTCGCAACTTCTTCTTCGGTCACGTGCCCATCGCTGCGCACCTCTAGCGCCCGATTCACGCCCTGCGCAATATCGGGCGATTGCCCATGGATGGCGACCATCACGCCGCAGGTATCGGCGTCGAAGCCATACGACGCATCAGTGTAGCCGATATCCTTGACGGTCTTGCGGACAATCTCCTCGATGGGAATGTACCCCTGCTCATAAGTGACTTCACCGATCACGACGATCAGACCAGTGGTCGTCGCGGTTTCGCAGGCGACGCGCGCGCGCGGATCGTGCGACAGAAAAGCGTCGAGCACTGCGTCCGACACCTGATCGCAGATTTTGTCCGGATGCCCTTCCGTCACCGACTCTGAGGTGAAGAAAAGGCGTGGCGATTTCATGAAGGATGTTGACATGGGTTCCTCGCTTATGTGCCTTCTTCCCAGGACGCCAGATACTTCGCCTGTTCAGGCGTCAGCGTGTCGATCGTAATGCCCATCGATGCGAGTTTGAGCGATGCAATTTCGCGGTCGACTTCCTTCGGCAGCGCGTGCACGCCGTTTGGCAGTTTCCCTTTGTGGGTCAACAGATACTCGCTTGCCAGCGCCTGATTGGCGAACGACATATCCATCACAGCGCTGGGATGCCCTTCGGCGCTTGCCAGATTGATCAGGCGTCCTTCGCCAAGCAGGTTGATCCGGCGCCCATCCTTGAGGATGTACTGATCGACGAATGCGCGTGGCTGGCGCTTTTCAACTGCCATCGCCTCCAGGTCGGGAATATTGATCTCGACGTTGAAGTGCCCTGAGTTGGCGACAATGCAGCCGTCCTTCATAACGGCGAAGTCTTCCGCATCGAGCACATTCTTGTTGCCGGTGGCAGTGACAACGAAATCGGCCACCTTCACCGCTTCACGCATCGGCATGACCCGGTAACCGTCCATAGCAGCTTCCAGCGCCCGGATCGGATTGACTTCGGTGACAATGACATTTGCGCCCAGTCCGCGCGCCCGTTCGGCAATGCCGCGTGAACAGTAACCGTACCCGCCGACGACAAAGGTCTTGCCTGCAAGCAATACATTTGTGGCGCGGAGAATGCCGTCGAGCGTGCTCTGCCCCGTGCCGTAGCGATTATCGAACAGATGCTTGGTGTCGCTGTCGTTGACCGCAATGACCGGGAACTTCAGTACACCATCGGCTGCCATTGCTTTCAGGCGGATGACGCCGGTGGTGGTTTCCTCAGTGCTGCCGAGCATGGCAGGGATCAGATCGGGGCGTTGTTTGAGGACGCCGGTCACCAGATCGGCGCCGTCGTCCATCGTGATCTGCGGGTTATGGTCGAGAGCGGCGGTGATATGTTTGTAATACGTTTCGTGGTCTTCGCCTTTGATGGCATAGACCGGGATCTCGTCGTGCACGACGAGCGAGGCGGCGACATCGTCCTGCGTCGAGAGCGGGTTGGAAGCGCAGAGCACAACATCGGCGCCGCCGGCGGCGAGTGTTCGCATGAGATTGGCAGTTTCTGCCGTCACGTGGAGGCAGGCAGACAGCCGCACACCCTTGAGTGGGCGCTGGCTGGCGAAGCGTTCGCGGATCTGGCGCAACACCGGCATTTCGGCCTCGGCCCAGTCGATACGGCGGCGACCATAGTCTGCCAGACTGGTGTCTTTGATATCGAAGTTCTTCCCCATAGCGTGTCGATTCTCCTGTTGTCAAGGGTGCGATTAAGTATGAGCAGCAAACGGATCGCCTGCCGGCTACACATCGTTTGCCATTCTATCCAGGCCATGTGACAGATGTATGACCCGATCTCGCCTGATGATGAGTTTTCGATTACCGCCGCAACGGCGCGATACTGCCTGGCGTCAGTTCCGGCTCGCGCCCGAACACGCGCTCATAGCGCGCCACGAACTCCTCCGGCGTATAGGCGTGCTCCTGGCAACCGCGGCGCTCGATGGCATACGAGGCGGCCAGCGCCGCCACGCGCCCTGCAACCGGCAGCGGCATCCCGCGTGCCAGACCGAACACGAATCCGCCCAGGTACGCATCCCCTGCACCGGTCGGATCGACCACCTTCTCGACCGGCGCGGGCGGCACATGGTGCACCTCGTTACGCTGTTGATCGTAGATGGTCGACCCATGTTCGCCGCGTGTCACGACGGTCAACGGCGCCGCCTGCAGCAAATCCTCGACGGAACGTCCGGTCGCCTGCGCCATCATGGCAAACTCGTAGTCATTCCCGACCAGCACTGTTGTACCGTGCATGCCGGCCAGAATCTGCTCACCGCTCAGGCGCGGCGTCTGTTTGCCCGGGTCGAAGACGAACATTGCCCCCATCCGGCGACACTCGTCTGCGTGACGCACCATCGCGTCCGGGTCGGTTGGAGAGATAATCACAATGTCGTCGGGTCCCAGGTTCAACTGTTCGAGCGACAGGTGGCGCGAATAACTCGCCGCACCCGGATAGAACGCAACGATCTGGTTGTTGTTGCGATCGGTGTTGATGAAGCACGACGCAGTGAAGTCTTCACTCACTTCGATGATACCGCTGGTATCAATGCCCTGGCGCTCCATCCAGGTGCGATACTCGCCGAAATCCTGCCCTGCGCTTGCCAGCACCAGTGGACGTTCGCCGAGCAGCGCCAGGGTATATGCGATGTTCCCCGCCACCCCGCCGCGCATACGGCGCATGGTATCGACCAGGAAACTGACGGTCAACTTATGGAGCATTTCCGGCACGATATGGTCCTGAAACGATCCGGGAAATGCCATGATGTAATCGTAGGCAAGCGAGCCGGTAACAATGATACGACGCATAGGCGCACCTGTCAGATCAATGCATATTCTTCACGAATCCGTTGAGAAACGCCAGCAAGCAGCTGCAGCGCCCGTTCGGCGCTGGCGTTGTCGAGATAGCCAAGCGACTGCGCTGGCGAAAGAATCGTCTGTTGCAGTACGTGATCGCGTGCAACGCCCTGTGATGTAAGATCGTCCAGCAATGAAGCGAACGCAGCGAAGAGCGAGTCAACCGACGCCATCTTCAGCTGTTCGGGATCGGAAGGGACGATCCCGATGCCGACCATGCCGCCGCGTTCGAGGAACGCAATCAGGTTCTCGCACCCCGATTCGCACAGGCGCCGGTACGCTGCACTCTCAGCGATCAACAACTCGACAGATGTATGCATCAGGCGATTGAGATCGACGTCGCCGCGTGTATACAGCGCTCGACATCCGTTGATCCCTGCCAGCACATCATCGATCTGCCCTGCAATGCGGTTCCAGTCGTGGGGAAAGAACGGCGAGTCAACGGCTTCGAGCAGCGGTTCATCGATGCAGATGATGGTGACAGGCGCAATCTCGCTCAGCCGCAACTCCTGCCATGCCACGCGCAACCGCAGCAGTTGTGCAATCGCATCGAACAGCATGTCATCGTAGATCAACGGTTGCTCTCGTTCATCGGTCAGTTGCAACGCTGCGCTGATCGGTCCCAGGATTTGTCCCTTGACCGCGCGCAGATCACGCCATCCGCCAATGCGCGCCATTTCGGCAAGTCCGGCGGCGTCATCGGCGCTCAGCGCTGCATAGGTGATGGTATGTTCCAGGTACGCAAGCCACAACGAATCGATCCGGCGTTCCGCCTCGTTGCGATCGACGTACACTCGCAGTGCGGCAGCATCGACCACCAGACCAGGAAACCCGATCATGCTCTGCACCAGACATTGTTCGCGAAAACTGCGTTGCGGCAACTGCGGCCAGGCAAGCAGCGTTCCTGCGTACCGGCGCGCAATATCGAGCGCCTGTGCTGCGCTGCGATGGGGAAGAGCGCCGAGCGCCAACGGCAGGCACGCTGGTTGAAAGGGTAACGGCATACGTCAACGAGACCCTGATGTCACCTGTCGCAACTGGTCGTCAAACGGCGGATAGATCACGCCGCACTCGGTAATGATTGCCGTTACCAGACCGGCTGGCGTAACATCGAACGCCGGATGCGCCGCGACCACTCCCTCTGGTGCAATCCGTCGCCCGAAGCATGCGGTCACCTCATCGGGGCTGCGCTCTTCGATAGGGATCGCGTCCCCATTCGGCAGCGCGAGATCGATCGTTGATGAGGGCGCTGCGACATAGAACGGGATGCCATGGGCGCGCGCCAGCACTGCCAGGCTATAGGTGCCGATCTTATTGGCGACATCGCCATTGGCAACGATGCGGTCGGCGCCGACAATGACGCAATCGATCGCCCCGCGCTGCATAAAGTGCCCTGCCATGGTATCGGTGATCAGGGTCATCGGGATACGTTCCTGGAGCAATTCCCATGCGGTCAACCGCGCGCCCTGGAGAAACGGACGGGTTTCATCCACAAACACATGAATTGGACGCCCCTGTTCATGAGCCATGCGGATCGGCGCCAGCGCCGTGCCATACCCGGCGGTCGCAAGTCCGCCAGCGTTACAGTGCGTCAGAACATGACCACGCGGCGGAATCAACGCCACACCATGACGCCCGATGGCGTGGCACATTGCCAGGTCTTCCGCCAGAATTGCATGCGCCTCTTCGAGCGTCGCATGCGCAATAGTTTCGGGTGCAGGATCGATCAGTCGGCGAGCCGACTCGAGGACGCGCCGCGTCGCCCAGCTGAGATTGACGGCGGTTGGGCGTTGGGCGTCGAGGAGCATTTTCGCCGTCGCCAGATGATCGTAGACCCGCTGACTGTCGCCGTCAGCTGCATCGTGCGCCGCCCGGGACGCGGCGAGCGCCATGCCGTATGCTGCAGCGCACCCAATCGCAGGAGCGCCGCGGATCTGCATCGTGCGAATGGCACGGGCGACGTCTTCGACGGTCGAGCAGCGAACAATGGTCATTTCGCCCGGCAACAATCGCTGGTCAATCAGGCAAACCTGTCCCGCTTCCCACCAGATTGTACGAAATGCGCTGCTCATGATCGGACACCGGATGACATGCTGACTACAACGTGTGAGTATAGCATGCATACGATGCGCGTGCAAAAGTGATTTAATCTTTGCCTGAAGCGCCACTCTCTGGTAAAATGCAGGTAAAATCAGGTTATTCTATCTTCGAAGTCGACCATGATGAACCGCACTCCTGCACCCGATCTTCATAGTGTTGCTCTTATGCATCGACTCAGTTCCGATCTGTCGCTGGCAACAAGTCTCGATGCAGGGGTTGCGTGTGTTGTTGCAACGCTTGAGCGCACCTTCGCACCGCGTGATTGTCAGGTTGCCCTCCTGATCGGTGGGGAACCGCGTGTGGTGCATAGCACCGGCGCCGTCCACCTGCCCCATGATGATCACCTTGCTGCGTTGCGCGCCGGGGAAGTGGTTGTCACCACCTGGCACGATGCAGGCATGCTCTGTTTTGCTCCGTTGCGTGCACGGCGCACTCTGATTGGCTGGTTGTGCCTGATTGACCCGGCATGGTCGCCCGATCTGGCGACGCTGCTGGAGTTGATTGCCGTGCAGTCCGGCCCGGCGCTGGCGCTGCTCGGCAACCTGGGTCGGCGCGACGATCAGGCGGCGCAGTTGCAAACATTGAATGAGATCGGGCGCCTGCTCAGCGGCGCCTTTGATCGCGACCAGCTGTTTGCCGCTATCCACGCCGCGGTGCAGCGCGTCGTCGAGGCGCCAACCTTCCTGATTGCGCTGTACGATGCATTGACCGATGAACTCGAACCGGTTTATCTGGTGCATGAGGGGCAACCGCGACCTGCAGGAAGCGAACGATGGCTGATCGATGTCGGGCTTGCGGGGGTGGTTATCAGGGAACGGAAGCCGCTGTGCGTCAGCAATTATGCTGAAGCGTGCGAGCAGCGCGGCATCCAGCCCCGGATGATCGATGGTCGCGTGCTGGGTCCAGCCTGGTTTGGCGCGCCTCTGATTGCAAATGAGCGCCTGATCGGCGTCATCGTGCTGGCAAGCTCGCGTGAAGGGTATGTGTATCGTCAGGAGCATGTCAATTTGCTGATGACGATTGCAACGCACGCGGCAGCGGCGCTTGATCGCGCCTGGCTGTATGAGCGCACGGAACGTCAGGCGCAGCAATTGATGGTCTTGAACCGCATCGGGCGCATCATTACGTCCTCGATCGACCCGCAACAGGTGCCGGGCATTATTCTGCACCAGGTGACGGAGTTGCTAAACGTGGAGGAGAGTTCGCTGCTTCTCACCGATGAAGATACCGGTGAGATGGTGTTCGCCTATACGACCGGGCAGGTCGGGCAGCGTATCCTGGGGCGACGGTTGCCGCGCGGCGTTGGCATCGTCGGGTACGTGGTCACAACCGGGCAATCGGTCATCTCTAATGATGTGCAGTCCGATACGCGGTTCTACCGTTCGATGGACCTTTCGACCGGGTTTACGACGCGCTCCTTGCTGGCAGTGCCGCTGCGCAGCGTTGGCGGTGTGGAAGGGGTTATCGAGGTCATCAATCGTCGCGATCGGCGTCCGTTTACCAGTGAAGATCAGCGTCTTCTCGAAGCGCTGGCTGATTACGCGGTCATTGCGCTGGAAAACGCGCGTCAGTTTCAGAAGGTGGATCAGGCGCTGGCGCGACGGGCGCAGGAACTGGCGCGCACCAACGAGCAACTGGAACAGAACCTGCGGAGCCTGACGGCGCTCAATGCGTTTGGCATGGCGATCAATACCACGCTGCGCAGTCCTCACGAGATCTTGAGTATGACGGCGCGCGGGATTGCGGAGATGACCGACGCACTCGGCGCAATGACCCTGTTGCCGGAAAATGGCAGCCTGCGTCCGGTCGTGTCGATCGGTCTGCGTGTGCCGGTCGATGATCGGTTGCTGAATGTCGTGCGCAATGTGATGACGACCGGGCGCCCTGATATCCTCTCGCCCGACCCGGAGTCTCCGGGACGTTTGCCACGCTGTACACTCTTCATTGTGCCGCTGCGCGCCACGCAGCGCACCCTCGGATGTGTGTGCGTGGCGTATGCAAATGCGCTACCGGAGCCATCAGATCGCGAAACCATTATTTTGTTTGCATCACAGGCGGCAGTGGCGATCGAAAGCATCGAACTGTTTGGCGCCGTGCGCACTGCACGCGACCAGATGATGTCGATCCTGGCTTCGACACGCGAAGGCATTATGCTGATCAGCGCCGATGGTTCCATTGCGGTCGCGAACGCTGCGCTGTCTGAACTGACCATGCTCGATGCCAGCGACATCCAGGGCGTTCCGGTCGATGCGTTTCTGTCGCGCTGGTTCGAAACTGCAGCCTACGACACCGCGGAGTGTGCAGCATTGCAGCGCGCGATCGACGACGCCCTCACCGGCGCTGCTCAGTTCATCGCCGGCGAAATGAGCGGCAATCCTGGCGGGTTGCGCTATCTGGAATGGTCGGTGCTCCAGGCGCAAAGCACCGGCAACAGTCATGGCGGCGTCCTCCTCGTTCTGCGGGACATTACCGCTGCACGCGAAGCGGATCGCCTGCGGCACGACCTGACCCACATGATTGTGCACGATCTGCGTAGCCTGCTCTCCAGCGTCATGGCATCAATCGAATTGATGGTGCGCGGCGTACCGGGCGCATTGACCGATCAGCAACTCTATGTGTTGCAGATTGCCAATACCAGCGCAACGGATATGCTGAACATGATCAACACCCTTCTCGACATCAGCCGTCTTGAAGCCGGGCGTATGCCAATCGAGCGCTGCCGTGGAGACATTCGCAGCATTGTGACCGACGCGGTACAGCGATTGGCCTCGCTGGCGATGGATCGCGCCATTTCTATCGAGATCGGCATCGATGAAGGCGTGCCCCCTACCTATGCCGACGTCGGTCTCATAGGGCGCGTCATCCAGAATCTGGTCGGCAATGCTATCAAGTTCAGCAACCGTGGCGGAGTGGTGCGGGTAGGCGCTTCTGTCAATCGCTTCGACGATGGGCAGGAAAAAGTCGTTGTAACGATCAGCGATCAGGGAGTAGGAATCGCGCCCGCTGATCGTGAGCGAATCTTTGCCAAATTCAGCCAGGTCGGTGAACGGCGTGGCGGTACCGGTCTGGGACTGGCGTTCTGCAAACAGGCGCTCGAAGCGCACGGTGAGCGTATCTGGGTCGAAAGCGAACTCGGGCGCGGTTCGACGTTCTTCTTTACGCTCCCGATCGCCTCCTGACATCAGCCATCAGAACCCGACATTGATGATCGTGCGACCGGTGCGATCCTGGAAGAAACCGACACCGTCCTGGATCAATCCGACGTAGAATCCCATCTTCGTCTCGGGCTGGCGAATTCGAATACGCCCGACGATCTCTGCTTCCTCACCGGGCATCAGCAGGTCTTCCTCGAATGGAATACGCCACTGCTCTGGCGGCCGCGGCGATAGCGCCCAGCGATACGGATAGCGTTTGGCAGCGCCGCCGCTGTTGGCATCCCAATCGACGCCCACCCGCCAGAACCCGCCAGATCGCGCCACATAGGCGCCATCTTCGATCGACGAGAAGACCTGATCCGTGTCGTATTCGTACCCTGATGGCGGCCCATAGGTGCGAATTGGAACTGTGCCGGTGTTGCGGACGCGCACGGTAACGGTGATCACCTCGCCGAGCATCACCGACTGCGGCGCCATGTAACTGTAGGTGATCATCGCCTCGGGCTGACCGCCGCCTGCGATAGTGATTGTTCTGCGCTGTTCGACCAGGTTGCCGAAACGGTCCTGTGCCCGAATAATCAGCGTGTACACGCCATCGGGCAGCAACGTGCCGTCAACGGTGCACCCGTTCCAGACGTGTTTCTGTAACGCCGGCTCTTCTTCTGCAGCCGTGACGAACGGAAATGTGGCGCCGTCCGGCGCGGTCACCACAATATCGACCGTTGCGGTCGTCGGCAACTGATAAGTGATCTCGGCTACATCGTCGATCGCGTCGGCGTTGGGCGAGATGATGTCGGGGAAGATGACCAGATTGTCGATGAGCGGCAACGGCGCGTCTTGTCCGATGATCGTCAGCGGGTGCTCCGCCGTCTGACGGGCGCCATCTTCGCCAACCGCCTCGACGACGACCGTATAGGCGCCGCCAGGAAGCATCCGCCGCAGCAGGATCGGATCATCGGTCGGCGCTGTGCCATCGAAGCGCAGCGCATACGGTTCACTGGAGGGAGCGCGTGGTTCGTCGCGGCGGAGCGTATAGCGCGTGCCCCGGTCATCGACCAGCGCAATCGTGACCTGTGCCGGACGCCCGATCGCATAGGTGATTGTTACCGTCTCACCTGCTCCTGTTGGGCGCAACTCATCTGCCGACAATGTCACCTCGCCGAGGAGCGGTCGCGCCGTGCACGATGAGAGGAACAACAACGCGGTGAGAGTGAAAAGAAGCGTAATAATCCATTTCATGAGGAAAACCGGGAATTGAGAACCAAAAACCAGGAAACGACAACCAGGTGCCAGGCGTCAAAAATTGACAACCGTGCACCAGGCGTCAAAAATCGACAACCGGTTGTCAGGCGCCTAAACCCAAAACCAAAGACCGACAACCAGAAACCGAAGGTCAAAAGTCGAAAACTGATCATCAGAAATCGAGATCAAAAGCATAAAACCGAGAAACAGGGATTCAAAGCCAGGGTATCAGGTATCGGGCATCAAAAAACCGAAAAAGAGAAACAATCGAGATTCAAGTATCACCATAGAAAACCGAGAAACAGGGAATCAAAGTCAAGGTATCAGGTATCGGGCATCAAAAACCGAAAAAGAGAAACAATCGGGATTCAAGTATCACCATAGAAAACCGAGAAACAGGAATCCAAAACCAGGCGCCAGGCATCGGGCATCAAAAAACCGAAAAAGAGAAACAATCGAGATTCAAGTATCAACATAAAACCGAGAAACAGGAATCCAAAACCAGGTATTGGGTATCAGACATCGAAAACCGCCAAATCAAGTAATCAAGTAATCAAGTAATCCCCAAACCATCCCCCTAACTCCCCGCCACACGCGACGTTTCCACAGGCGACGCACCGTACCGACGGCTGAAGAGAGCCAGCGCGACGACCCCCAGGCTCACGCCGAACCAGAGCGTACAAAAACGAATGATAATAGTCGCCGTCGTGGCAGGTCCGGCAGCCATCGGTACAAGCAGGACCAGTAATCCGGCGCTCGACGCTTCCGAAACTCCCAGCCCGCCGGGCAGAAATGATACCAGACCAAAGAGCGTCGATGCCGCAAAGACGAAGGTTGCCTTCAGCAGCAAGTCTTCACCGCTTACCCCAAGCCCGACCAGCACATAGTACATAGCGGCGCATTCGCCAAACCATGATACCACGCTGATAACGGTCGAAACAAAGAGCAACCGCCACGAAAGCAGTCGCTGGCTGCTCTCATAGGCGGTTGTCAGACGTGACACCGCTTTGCCGGCAAATGGCAGGCGCGCCAGCCATGCCAGCACGCGCTGCATCAGCAGCTGTGATTGCACCAGCAGCAAACCGGCAACTGTCAGCACGAGCAATGCCACAAACGCAGGACGCGCCGGCGGATAGAGGGTCAACCCCGCTCCCATCAGCAGCAGCATCGCCAGCCCATCGGTGATCCGCTCTGCCAGCACGATCGGCGCAGACGCGGAAATCGACGTGCCATTGATCCGCTTCAGCAATACCGATTTCAACACCTCGCCAACCTTGGCGGGGGTAACTGCCATGACCATGCCACTGGTGAAGAGCAACACACTGTCATACGCCCCAACGCCATTTCCCATCCCCATGCGCCGCAGGTAGTAGTCCCACTTCAGCCAGCGCAACGCATAGTTGAACAGCGTCAGACCAAGCACCGCCGGCAACACCGACCAGTCGAAACTGCCGAAACTGGCGGCTACCGCGCGGATGTCGCTGATCAGCCCCAGTGCAATCGCTACGAACAGCCCCAGGGCAAGCGAGATGAGAATGCTACGGCGTAGATGCTCTGTCACGGGCGCTCCGGCGACGCGCCAGATTGAAGCGCGCCTGGTTCAACCATCTCAGTGGCGATGCTGCACCAGTTCGACCAGCACACCCTGGCAACTCTTGGGATGGAGGAAGGCGACCAGCGTATCGTGCAGACCGGGGCGAGGCGTTTCGTCGATCAGTTGCACGCCGCGCGCCTTGATTTCAGCCAGAGCGGCAACGATATCATTCACCCTGTAGGCAATGTGGTGCATGCCAGGACCGCGCTCGTTCAGGTATTTGGCGAATGCCGCTTCATCCGACGTCGGAGCGATCAGTTCGAGCAGCATATCACCCATGCGCGTTGCAGCGACCTCCATATGCCGCTCTGGCATCGGGATCCGTTCCCACTCACTGATCCCAAACGTCTGGCTGTAGAAAGCGATGGCGCTGTTGATATCCCGCACGGCGAAACCGATATGATCAACCTTCTCGAACATACATCCCTCCCTCATCTCAGTCAATCTTTGCCCGGCAAGAGTGTAGCATCTGTTGCGCTGAGCGTCAATCAACTTCAACGCATCTCCCGTCCGCCGTTGACATCGAGGGTGGCGCCGGTCACGAAACTGGCAGCCGGGCTGGCGAGAAAGACGATGCACCGCGCGATTTCGTCCGGTTCGGCATAGCGTTGCAGCGCCAGTTTCGTCTGGGCGTAATCAGGGGGAAGGCTGGCGACAGTATCGCGTCCCATCGGTGTGAGTGCAATGCCAGGCGCCACACAGTTAACCCGCACCCGTGGAGCGAGCGCCCGTGCTGCGCTTTTTGTCAGATTCACCAGCCCGGCTTTTGCTGCCGCATAGTGTGCGTGATGCGGCGCGCCGGTCGTTGCCGCCACGCTTGCGACCGTTACAACCGCAGCGCCGTCGTGCAGAAACGGGATCGCGGCGCGGAGGGTGTAGAACGCCCCATTCAGGTTGACCCCGATGATTGTGCTCCACTCCTCTGGAGTAATGTCGATCAGCGGCGTCACGATATTGTGCCCGGCGCACACGACCAGAACGTCCAGCCCACCCGTGTGGGCGCAGATCGAGGAGATGGCAGCGGCAACTGCAGCAGCATCAGTAATGTCGAAGCGACAGAGCCAGGCGCGCCGACCGGCAGTCTCGACCGCCGCCATCGTCTGCCGCGCGCCGGTCTCATCGCGCCCGAATGCAACCACGACATCGGCGCCTTCTTCCGCCAGCAGGCGCGCTGTCGCTGCACCGATTCCACTCGATGCGCCGGTTACCAGTGCAACGCGATTGCGTAACCCCAGATCCACAATTATCCTCCAAGTGCGTGCTTACCGATCAGTTCCAGTGCCGCGTCATCGTTGGGCGGATGGGTTAGACCGGCGCGCGCATCGCGAAAATAGCGTTCGAGCGGTAGTGAGCGCGTCAGCCCAAAACCGCCGGCTATTCGCAGCGCCTGATCGGTCGCATCACAGGCAGCATTCGTGCAGAGATATTTTGCTGTAGCAATCTGCGATGCCATTGCAGCGCGCCGGTCAGGATGTTCCACCCAGGCGCGCGCCGTCTGATGCAGGACGCTGCGCGCTGCGCTGAGCGCCACCAGTATCGCGCCAACCCGTCGTTGAATATTCGGCAATGTGGCAATCGGTCGTCCGAGTGCGGTCGGAACACGTTCGCGCGCATACGTGCAGACAGTATCACAGGCTGCCTGACCGATACCCAGATACACCGCAGAGAGGGTCAGGGCAAACCATGCCATCTGCGTCGGCGGGCCGGGGCGCGGCGCGACGGCGGCTGACGTGCGCTCGACCAGACGATCCGCCGGGACGAACACCTCATTGAGGATCAGATCGTAACTGGCGCTCGCGCGCAAACTCAACGAATCGCCCCACGAGTCTTCCAGCCGGACACCCGGTGATCCGGCTTCGATCAGAAAACTGCCGACTCCACCCTGTGGCGCTTCGGCATCTGGCGGCAGCGTTGCACTGACCAGAAACCAGCGCAGGGCAGGCGCCATGCTGACGAACAGTTTTCGTCCGGTGATGCGCCAGCCGCCCTCCACGGGCATAGCGCGCGTTGCCGGCAAGCCGCCGCGTGATGGACTGCCCATCTCCGCCTCGGTCGCCGCCGAGTTAATCAGTGCGCCCTCTTCGACCACCGAACGGCAGACCATTTCAAAAACCGGTGCGGGCCACGACATCGTTTCCGCCAGTCGCCCAATCATGTGGACAGTCATATCGACCGCCATTGCCGTCGAACCGCAGCCACGCGCCAGATGCTCCTGCGCCAGCACCATGTCGAACAGATCGACGCCTTCACCGCCATAGCACAGCGGCACAACCAGTCGCAGATAACCGGACTCGCGCAGGTCGGCCAGGTTCGCAAAAGGAAAACGTCCTTCGCGATCATACTGATCGGCACGGTCAGCAAAACGACGTGCAAGTTCATCAGCCAGCGCCACAATGCGACGCTGGCGATCGGTCAATTCAGGGAACATAGCAACTCACAGAGCATCACAAACGGTGCAGTTCCTGTCGCATGGCAAAACGTTCCTTCACCGCCGGGATCGCGTTTACGGTTTCCCGCCGAATGCACGATGCACCAGATAATCGATAAGCAGAAACAGGATCACGCCGGCCAGGAGCAGCCCCCACCAGGGTATCTGAACCCAGATGACAATCCAGACGCGCCCAAGGATCAACCAGAGGATACCAAGAAAGACCGCTGCTGTTATAAGCGAAGCGATACGTTGTTTGACGGTGCGCATAACACATATTCCTCATACGTTGTGACAATCCTGCAACCATCTACGTGTGTGCTGGATGTCGAGTTGCTCCCGCCGCGCCACAGACAGGCGCATCTTCTCCAGCCGGGTCTTGGGTTGGAATGACCCCTGGCGCGCTCTCCAACCTCAACATCCTCCCCACTGCACATTTTGCACACAGCATACGATATAATACCAGCATACACGGCGCAATGTCGGATTATACGAGGTGCGTATCATTATCGAGCGGAGACGTCACGTGCAACTCGCAGGTTCTCTCAGCCAGTTTCCGTTGCGTGAACTGATCGAAATGGCAGTGTACAGTTCGGTCAGCGGCGTCCTGGAAGTCCAGGTTGGCGATGATACCGGTCGAATCTTCTTTCGCGACGGGTTGCCGCAGCACGCCGAACTGGCGGTCCTGCAAGGCGTTGATGCAATTGGGCGCATGTTCGCCGAACAGGATGCCTCTTTCCGTTTTCTTGCCGATAGCACGCCGGTCACGCCGACGCTCTGGATGGACCCGTGGGAACTGATCGAACTGGCGGAGCATCAGGCGCAGACGTGGGCGAAAGTGCGCCCCTACGTGCCGGCGCTGGGCGCAGTTCCTGTTTTGCGAATACCGCGCCAGAAAGCGCAATCACTGATCAGCGCAGATGTTGGTCCGTTGCTGACGCTGATCGATGGGCGGCGATCGATCCCGGACATCGCGCGAGATCTGGCGGTCACGCTCATCGATGTGTATGTAGGTGTCGCTTCACTCGTGCAGCAACAGATAGTCATCCTTGTTCCGCTGCCGCCATTACAGACTGCTCCGCCACCTGAGCCGGGCTCTGATGCAGGAGAAAAGCGCGACGGCTTTTTCGAGCGCCTGATTGCCCGTGCGCTCGAAGAAGAACGGCGCAAATCCGACCCGCATCAGTCGGAACCACGCCAGTCGGAGCCGCGTCAGTCAGAGCCACGCCAGTCTGGAGAGCGCCGGTTGAGGTGACTGTTGCCCTTTAGAGCAAGAAAGGAAAACCAGGGTATCTGGTTGAGGAAGACTGTTAAACCTTTTCTCTGTTGATGAGACGAACAATGCGACTCATAGCATATCTTAATCGACTCAATCCGTCCTTTTCGCCAAAATTCCAGTTTCCCGTGAAAAGACTCTCATCAACGCCAAAAATATCACGGTAATCGGCCTTACTCCAATGTTGGGTATTTTCGAATCGTTTCTCTGCGATACATCCCCGCCAAATCCAGTTTTTATTTGGAAGAACCCCTTCAACGGCATCTTGATATGTAACTTCGAAGCCTTCTCCTTTCAAAACGGAAATCATGAATGATGGCGTCATAGCCCATATCCAGGCTGAGACATTAACACGATGTGGGTCAAAGGTATTGAAAACATCGTTACGGTGGTGATTAGGGTGAAGATCTTTTACATCATTGCTGCCAGGTAAGTAGATCAGCGTATTCTAAAATTTTTGCTCCTTTATCATGGGCTGTGCGAAGCAGAACTTATCGCGCACCTTCTCTAACAAGAGATGGAGCGTACTGATAACAGGAGCCTGATGGAGGAGTATGTCATACGCAATCCCAACCGAAAACGATTGACGGATGCTATGCATGAAAAAGGGGTCTGAGAAATCTCCTTTATAGAAATCGAGGCGCGGATGCGCCTTGCGCGTTTCGAGCCAGCCTGGGGTCTCGAAAGCGTCGATGAGCACCACTCGTTCAGCACCGTATGATAGGCAACGCTCAGTGTATGCGCCTTCGACGCCATACATGTCACCAAAAACGATGGCGTCTCGGGCTGGAAACGCCCGCTCCATCAGGTTGATCTTCAAACGAACAACCGGATCTCGTTCATCAAAGTATCGCATGAACCACCGTGATGATGTATTCTTCAGGATCTGTTCCAAAGCATTGCGGATTATATCACGTTGCACCGCGATCGACAAAATACATCCGGTCAGGTGTCTGTTTGGGCACCCAGGCTTTTTGCCCGCATGCCTACAGCTGTGAATGCGCCGCACGCGGCGGTTTGCACGCTGAGGACAGCTTTTTGCCCACATGCGCACGGCTCTGGGTGGAATACCTGCGCATCCAGACGATGTTTTCCCCAAGTCTGAACACGTCCCTTATCAGATGAAATGGAACATGCTGTGGCACATCTAATCGGTGTTGTTCTCGCTACTCTTGTCGTGTTCATTCTTCCCGGGCTGGCGCTCCTCTTATGGGTAGCGCCAGCTGCTGGCGACTCGGCGCTTGAACGCTTCACACTGGCGGTTGGGTTGAGCCTGAGCCTGATTCCAATCGTGTATCTCTGGAGTGCATGGGCTGGTGTTCCGATTCGTTCAGCAATGGTGCATCTGGCGCTGGGAGGGTGTCTGATCATCGTGCTGGCGCTGTCTCACCGTGTGCTGGCAAAGACGCCATCACTGACATCCGATGCGGTCATATGGCACCTGGTCATTGCTGCCAGCACAGCACTGACCTTCTGGCTGCGCTTTGAGCAGATCCGTGACCTCTCGTTGCCGGTCTGGGTCGACTCGCTCCACCATACCTTACTGATTCGCGTCAGTATCGAGCAAGGCGCTGCACCGCTTTCGCTCCGTCCATACCTTCCCGTGGACGGATTGACGTATCACTGGGGATACCATGTCGCCATTGCGACCGTGGCACAGGCTATCAATCTCCGCGCGCCTGAGATGCTGCCTGCATTGATCCTCTGGAGCGGGCAGACCCTGAGTGCACTGGCGGTTCCGGCGTATGCTGCGCTGGCGATGCGTCTCTGGAAGCGTCCGATTGCGGGCGCTGCCGCGGGCCTGGTTGTCGGTCTGGCGTCGGTGATGCCGGCATACTATGTGAGTTGGGGCCGGTACACCCTGCTCACCGGAATGCTCATGTTGCCTGCAGTGCTGTTGACCCTCGATACCGTCCGTCAGCAACCCAAACCACGATCGATCATCCTGCTGGGGATCCTGCTGGCGGGGCTCAGTCTGGTGCATTTTGTCGTCTTTACGCTGACGCTGGCGGCGTGCGGCGCCCTCTGGCTGATGCATATCGGGCAAATGCCACGGCAGCGCCTGGCTGTGTGGCTGGGAAGCGCAACCATCGGAGCACTGGCGCTGACTGCGCCGTGGATCGTTTTACTGGCGAGCCGGGCGCTTCCCGGCACAGGGAGTTCTGCCATGCATATCGCCGGCAATGCGGGGTACAACGCCTTGCCGGTAGAATTGCTCTGGGCTGGAACAAACCGGATGCTGCTGGCGCTTGGAGGGATCGGGGCTATGCTGGCGCTCTGGCAGCGACGACACGCTGCTGCATGGCTGATTATCTGGTGTGCGACTGCGGTTCTGCTGGCGAACCCGGTTGTTGTCGGGCTGCCATACCTCTCGTTCATCACCAACGAAATGCTGACCATGACCATGTTCGCGCCGCTGGCGCTGTTGATTGCCGGGGGCATCGCAGCTATCGATGCAGGCATGCTGGTGTACACTGACTGGCGCAGATATGCCTGGAGGGCAGGCAGCGTGGCGCTGGCGGCTGGAGTCGCACTCTGGGGCGCAAACCACTGGCGCGCCATTGTTCGACCCGACACCGTGCTTGCCGGACCGGCAGACCTGGCTGCGATCACGTGGGCAGCGCAGGCGACCCCGCCCGATGCGCGCTTTGTAGTCGGAGCCGCCGGCTGGCTCTACGACGTCGACCGCGGCGCAGATGGAGGATGGTGGTTGCTGCCGCTTGCCGGGCGACAGGTCAGCACACCGCCGGTTATCTACAACTACGGAGCGCCGGCCGACGTTGCTGCAATCAAACGTGATACATCGTGGCTGCGTGATCATGGCGCATTCGCGAGTGCAGAGAATCTCGCTGCATTTATGCATGAGCGAGGATACACCCACGTCTACACCAGCGACCGTCCTGGCGCGCTGCGCGCCGCACCGCTTCACGGCGCCCCATTGTTTGAATGCATCTACGAGGATCGCGGTGTGGCGATCTTTCGTTTGCGGGGTCCGTAAGTGGCATGCTCTATTTCGATGCGCTGTGGTTATACGTGTCTCGCCCGCGCCGGGTTCGACAGGCGCTCCAGGGGCACGACCCGCCGTACTCCGACCGGATTAGTTTCGAGAAGGACCATCACACATACATAACCATGTGTTTCTTCGTCGGCGGGGCGACGTCTCATAGCGCCTGCGAACGCTATCCCGCCGTCAATTCGTGCTTGCGAAGAGTTTCCTCAGACTTCCCAATCGTGAACAGGTATCTGTGGTCTACCCTGTGGAAGATTGCGAAACAGGCAAAGAATCGATCATCACAGAACCACAGGGCATCGGCTATAATGACTCATGCGCATGAGCGATGTGCTGATGGTGAGCAATCATTAAGCCCACGCTCACGCGCCGTACTACAGCAAGGTTCCAAAACTATCATCCTATGTCGAGCGACACCCTGCCACAACTGAGCGAGCGCGAGCGCGAAATCCTGCGCCTGGTCGCCACCGGCGCCACCAACCAGCAGATTGCGGCGCAGCTCAACATCAGCGCCAATACGGTCAAGGTGCACCTGCGCAACATCTTTGGCAAGATCGGCGTGGCATCGCGGACCGAGGCGACCATGTATGCAGTGCGGAGTGGATTGCTGGATGTTGACTCGACCGAAAAAGAAGCAGATGAATCTTTTGCCGTTCCACAGGTTCTTCCGCCGGATCAGAATGACGAAGGGCAGGATATTATCACCGTCTCGGCGTTTCAACCAGACAGTTCTTCTGTGATGGTGCACACACCCCCAGACATAACCAACCGTCGTTTCCTGCATATTTTGCCTGTGTTTGCTGGAGTGCTGGGAGTCGTCGTGATTATTGCTATCGCAGTGACATTCCTCATGCGCAACGACCGGATTGCGCCGACATCTACTGTTCAACCGCCGGTCGTCGCACCTTCGCCTGCCGAGCCGCGATGGAAGACGCTCACGCCCCTGCCATTGCCGCGGGCGGGGTTTGCGCTGGTTGCCTACGCCTATGAAGGACGACAGTACCTGTATGCAATGGGTGGAGAAACGAACGATGGTGTGAGCAGTGACGTGATACGTTTCGACCTGCAGACAAACACCTGGGTGCGGCTGAGCAGTAAACCGACAGCTGTCACCGACGTCCAATCCATCGTCGTTGGTGATCGGCTCTATGTTCCGGGTGGACGGCTGGCATCTGGCGCCATCAGTGACAGGATGGAAGCATATGAACCCCGGCGCGATCGCTGGATCACCCTCGCGCCATTGCCCGGTCCGCGCAGCGGTTATGCGCTGGCCGTTGTTGAGGGCAAGATCTACCTGTTCGGTGGATGGGATGGTCGCTCATACCGTGCAGATGTATGGCAGTACAACCCGGATAGCGACACATGGACAGAGCGCAGGTCGCTATCCGAACCACGAGCATTTGCTGCTGCTGTAACAGTTGAGGAGCGAATCTACGTTATCGGCGGCGAAAACGACAACGGACCGGTTACATTCAACGAAACCTACACGGCGTCTGATGACACGCAACAAGGCGCTCCGTGGTCGACCCGATCACCGCTGCCAGAGGCGCGCAGTCGCCTGGCGGCAGTTGCTGCCGGCGGGCGGATTTTTGCAGTAGGCGGGGGAGAGGCAGGGGGATCGGCATTGCTCTATAACGTCAATCTTGATGTCTGGGAACCGCTTCAACTGCCGGTAGACGCTCATCTACAAGATGCACGTATGCAGGTCGTCGATAACAAAGTGTACATCGCTGGAGGAAGGAACCAGAACGGTTTTGTTGAGCATTTGTACGAATATCAGGCGTTTTATACGGTATTTTTGCCTCTTGTCCCCAATAACTGAACTTCCGACGGCGCTCCAGGGATGTTGTGCGAGAGCCAGGTGTGTGTCCTGCTCTTCTGAATCATCTTTACCGGGCGTTTGAGGGTGGAGGAACGACGCCATCGGATCGCACCAGCCATCTTCGCAATGTTCGCCTGATCCACATCCCCAGTTTGATATACGGATGTCCCTCGATTTCTGCCAGTCTTCTCCGGCACATAGCCAGCGCCTGTTGCAGTTGCACCGGTTGCTGAGCCAGCGCATCCACTGCGGATTCGTTTCCTGGACGCACGAAAACAATCCAAGACAGACCGTGCGGATGGGGCCAGTAGACCGGCAGCATGGTCAGACCGTGCTCTGCGCCGAAACGGTGCATTGAGGCGGGAGTAAACGTGACGCCTCCAGGATAGACCCAATCGTCACCCTCATAATCCTGTTCACCAATGGCATAATTGGCGACAAACAGGGAAGAAGGGGACATGACCTTGTCTGCTTCGTCGAGGCAACGGTGGATCTGCGCCTTTGACGTATGTGAGAAGATCGATTGCGCCAGAATGAAGTCGAACTGACGACCAAACGTGCTGAGTGCAAACGACGAGTCATGGCTGAACGTTGGTTGCTTCAACCGTATGAGATCTTGCCCGAGTTCCTGGGAAATGCCCTCTTCGACAAGCCAGCGTTCGGGCTCGATCCCATAGTAATGCCCGGGGAGCAAATAAGGAATGAACAGCTTACCACCCCGCAGGGAGCCACAGCCAATATCGAGCAATGTATGATGCTCACGCAATCCAAGCGCAACCAGCAAACCGAACTGCAGGGCGCCTACAACATCATACGTTGTCGATGGACCGACAAATGCCCGATAGTGATGGGCGCCGGCAGGTAAATTGCGACCGAGATCGTCGAACTCCGGGCTTGTGGTCATCGTTCTTGCTGGAGGTCATTCAACGAGAATACTGGCGAAGATAATACCGATAAACGGAATATCCTGATACCCTGGTCCACTGAGAAAATCTTCCCGTTTGAATTGCGTGCCCCGCGTGTCCCCGAGCATAATGCCGATTCGATCACCTGATGTCACCTTGCCAGCGATAGTAGCACGAAAACGACCATCGTCGCCTATTGTGGTTGTCGCGATATCTTCCGCACCGCGGGTAATATTGACGATACGGATCGGAACGCCAGCCGGACCGCTACCTGTAACCACCCCCTCTGCTGCAGTGACCGGTCCATCAATTGTGAATGGCGGTCCCTGGGGCAGCTCGGGCGGTGGTTCAGGATACGGATAGGGATAGGGATTTTGGATTGCCTGAGGTTCAACGGTTGGCGATGACACCGGTGCGGCTGCCTGAGGTCCGCACGATGTCCCGAGTAGGAGGCAAAGCGTCAACACAACCAGAAAACGTCCCATCGTATATGCCATACCATTCAGGCCTGTCTGAAGATTCGAGCAACGTATCGTTTCTGCGGATCGCAATGTATGTATGTTTCAGACAGACTATTTGATCGCGGTGTAGAGTACACGAAAAACCGCAGAGGAGCAAATGAATTGCTCCTCTGCACACCCGTCACAAGGATGTTCTGTGGTTATGGCAGATTGAAGCCCTCGTAGTTCTTCGTATCAAGCAGATTGGCGCCTGGGACGGCAAAGTCCGATGTTTCCTGCACGACTGCAACGATCTTATTGCCTGGACCGGCATCGAGCGTCACCGCACAGAGTACGTTATCGGGAATGCCAGCCGGGTTGAAGTATGTGTGCGCCTGCCCGGGTTGCAGTTCCGGGCTGAGCAGTGATGGAGTGGTAGATGGCGTGTACGTCGTACCGCCGCAGATATACGTGGCGCTCACCTGGAATGCACCTGACGAGTTCACGTTCTGCACAGTCGGACCGGATGTGCTTCCCCCCAGATTCTTCTTAACCAGCGGCGCCGCTACTTTTTGCGTTGCAGACTGCTCACTGAAGCAGGTATAGGTAGTCGACTTGATCGGATTGCCGCCCGGGTTTGACTCGTTGACGACAGCAATGATCGAATTGGCAGCGCTTGCAGTCACACGAGCTGAAGCAAGCGTTCCATCAGGCATGCCGCCCAGGTTGCCATCGAACTTCGAGAAGTTGACCGACCGCTTGGGCGGGATTGTCGCACTGGCGTTGTACTGCGTGCCTGCACCGCCAGGTCCGGCAGAAACAGTAAACACAACATTGACATTAACCGAAGTGTTTGTAATGTTCGCGACCGTCATACCGGTCGTGCGATTCTGTTGCAGGGTGTACGACGCCTTGATGGTCGGGCAGAGGAGAACCTGCGCTGCATCATTCGCTGTGAACATCGCCGCCGACTGGACTTCCTTGGCAGGCGACTGACCGACACGGTACTCAATCGCCGTCCCGGCGAGTGTACCGCCAGTTGCCGTCACCTCAATCGAACCAAAACAGGGTGAGGTGTTCACATCGCTGCCACAGTTGGTGCCTGGCATCGGCGGAGTAAAATCGGCAGGACCGAGAATGAGCGAACGATTGGCTTCAATCGTACCGCTTTTAGTGTGAGTCGCGCCACTATTGCTGGTGATCGTCGCCGTGTAGTTGACATTGCCGCCGACAGCCTGGATGGCGAAGACAGTTGTCTTGCCTGCCCAGTTGTTCTTGACCACCGGATACGAAATCGTCGAAGCAGTGGTCAGCGCGCCGCGATAGAAGCCGTTCGCAAATCCGCCGCTCACGCCCAGGTTGGGTAAGCCAGACGGCACATTATTCCCCAGCTGTCCAATTGCCACAACCTGCCGGTCAGCCAGGACTACTGCCGAGCCGCTGAAGGGTCCGCTCAGTTGTGGGCTGACATCGAACACCTGACCGCTCCCAGGCGCTTGACCGCTTCCGGGGATGAAGACCTTATTCTGACCAACCGGAATGCTTACAGTTGCCGATGCGGATTGTGTGCTTTGCCCCTGACCCGAATAGACCTGCAGTGTCACATTGGCATCGCTGGTGTCCACATTCTGGATGGTCGTGGTTGTGAACCATCCGCTGCCGGGCAGCTGGCTCTGCGCACTGACAATCGCAGTCATGCTGAGCAGCAATGCGAGAACCATGACGATGCGGAAAAACTGTTTTCCCATAATGACTCCTCCCGAATAGCTACGGTTTTGGCTTTTGGCTTTTAATGACCACTGAAAGGATACTGCACATCACCAGAAAGACAATACTCCTTTTGGGTTAATCGAGATATCCATTGGAACTAGTCCTATTCGAGATATCCCAGTTCGCGCAATCGCGCCAGCACCTCACGCTCCTGGGCGCTATCGGTCCAGGTGGCGCGTGGTGCAAGTGGACCGATCGCCTGCTCGACATGAACGAACGCAGGCGTTTCCAGGCGTTCATCCGCGACCATCTCTTCCAGTGGGCGTCCATCGACATCATCGGGAATGGGTAAACCCATGAGCCACATCAACGTCGGGGCGACATCGACGATCTGTACTTCGGGGAATGAGCCGGCGGCGACAACAGGCGCCCCGCTGATTGCGAGCATGCCTAATGGACGGTGAATGCCTGTATAGTGCGTCTCCGAGGCGCTGAAAATTTGATTTCCCGCTGCCTCACGCCACGACTGTGTCACATATGCCATGCCGCGCATAATGATGTTAAGATCTGGCCCGTACTCCGAGTATGGGCCGGTATACAGATCACGCCCGCGATAGACAGCATCGACTACCGGTTGCCCCTCGTCGGTTAGCGTGTACAAGGCTGCGGTGATCTCATCGAGTAACCGCTCATACTCGGCGCCGGGCTCGACGATGCCCTGCGGTTCGCGACCGCGAAGATTGACATATATCTGACCAATATTCCCGAAACTGTATGCACGGGTGCGCGACCAGTCAACGACATCCGCGAGCGTGACGGACGACTCGGGCACCAGCGCATGCTGTAGCCGCTGTGGTATCAGATTGCGGATTCGCCAGGCCAGTGGAAAATCGAGCATTGGCGCCAGATGATCGCTGGTCAGATGAAGGCGCCGCATTATCTGCTTGCGCCACTCGTTCAGCGGATGTCTGCGGCGCCGAACCAGCCAGCCTTGTTGTTCGAGCCAGACATTGAGAAAGACCTCTTTATGCGCTGGTCCGCCGCCGTGATCCGAAACTATGGCAACCACAGTATCGGAGTCGACGACTTCCAGCAACCGACCAATCTCTTCATCCAGTAATCGGTGCACCTTGAGAATCGCTGATCCGTACAACTTTGCCTGTTCCGGATCGTGCTGAGGGTGACTGGGATCCATATGGTGCCAGAAATAGGTTTCGACCTCGTCAATCGCTCGATACACCAGCATTGCCAGATCCCAGGGTTCGCGTTTCAGCAACCGCAGCATGGCGTCCGTCTGCGCACGAGTAACATGTTGGAGATCGACAATCCATTCCTGTTCTTTCCCGGGAGCAAACGCGACATCCATATCGCTGCGGTACCCCCACTGGCGCAACTCAGCCTCTAACTCGGGCGGATGCGTCAGGCGTCCGTTGCGCGGTGCGCCAAGGCCGGCAATCATAATCCCGCGCACCGGCGCTGGGGGATAGGTAATAGGAATATTGACCGCAATAACGTGCCGACCGTGCGCGCTGGCGTGATCGAAGATTGTGCGGTATGTCGTTTGATCGCGACGGGTGCTGTACAATCGGTAACTGCCTGGCAAAAGACGAACGAAATCATAGACGCCATGCTTTCCAGGATTCAAACCGGTGATCATCGACGTCCAGGCAGGCGGAGACATCACCGGAATTGTCGAACGCAGTGGCGCGTATGCGCCATTGCGGAGGATGCGGGCAATATGCGGCAGATACCCGGCGGCTATCCAGGGTTCGATGAGATCGAGCCCGGCAGCGTCGAGTCCTATGACGAGAACACGATACATACGCTTTTCATCCTGTTTTCTCATCTGATGTCAGGGGGGAGTCAGTGGTGCGATGCGCTGCAGCAACAGATCTCGCAGGCGTCGCAGTTCAGCAGCGCTGACAGCGCGCAGGGTCACGATCAACCCGGCGTAGACCAGCCAGCTAATGCCCAGAGCAACGATCCACTGCACCCCAACCCAGCGCAACCCGACATTGACAGCTATCATGGTCAGAGTTGCCGCCAGAGGTCCGGTAAGCACAGGCATAACATGCCAGCGATAGATTATACGCTGAACACACAGAAACGAGAGCGCCAGCATCAGCGCAGAGGAAGAAACCCGCGCAATGGCGGCGCCGATTGCGCCGAGAGACGGTTGCAGCCAGAGATTGAGCACGACGTTCAAACTCAGGCTGCCTATCAGTAAAGGAACGAACATTGCCTGCCGTCCCGCAGCCAGCATCAGGCGTCCGCCAGGGACGAGCAGTGTTGTGAATACGAAGGACCAGATGAGGATTTGCAGAACAGGAATAGCAGATGAAAAATGATCGCGATAGACGATTGGGACGATCTGATCGGCGTTGACCGTCAAGGAGGCGCTCAAGAGCAGGGTGACAATCAGCAGCGCTCTTGCCGATTGGGTATAGACGTCGAAGGCCCGCTCGCGTTGAGTAGCGTATCTGATTGTTATCTCTGGCAGAATGATTTGCCGAAATGCGGCAGGGACAATCATCAGCGCATTCAGGAACAGCGTCGATGCGGCATAGACGCCGACTTCCAGCGTTCCGATGCGTCGCGACAACAGAATCGCATCAATTGTCCCTTCAAGGGTAGTCAGAATGGCTATCAGGAGCAATGGCCATTCAGAGCGGGCATGCTCCATCAGGAAGGTCGGTTTCAGGCTGACTGAAAGGCGGGTAAAGCGAGCAATAATAAGGATGACGTGAAGCAGCAGCGAGATGCAGCTTGTCATCAGAATGATGATCGCAGCAATCAGCGCGCCTCCTCCCAGCCAGATCGCTGCAGACCCCAGAATGAGTTTGAAAACACCGGTCGATGCGCCGAGCAAGGTTACATACGCGACGCGATTGCGCGCTATCAGAAATGCCTGACATAAGGCGGTCAGACTATCAGGAATGAACGTTGCACCAACGATCAGAACAATCTGGTTGGTGACCGGGTCGTAGCCGAATGGTCCTGCAATCCACGCAATGAGCGCCATGTAGAGCAGCAATGAACTGGTGCAGCGTGCCAGGAGAAAGGTTCCAAGAATGACACCGCCCTGGTTGGGCGCTTTGGAGACCTCACGGGTCAGTAATTGATCAATCCCGCCAAGAGAAAACTGGATCAGGAAGAGAGCAAAGGTAAAACCCAGGGTGTATCGGCTCGCCTCCATTTCCCCGAGGCGCCAGGTGAGCAACACGAAGAGAATGCTGTTGGCAACACGTGCCAGCACCTCAGCGACCACGACAAGCGCCGTGTTTCGTGCAGCCTGTAATGCCCAGTGTTTCACCGTCTGTCTTCTCTGGGGCACTGTGTCATGATCAACCCGCTGGTGTATCGCTCAAATCGTGTCTTACAGGCGCGTGTTGAGTCAATGGCGGGTAGAGACGGGCCTGATGATACACACCGGCAGGGTAAACCGCCTGGAGCGGACGGGACGCTGTTGCAAGCAGTATGATGTAGTCGCGCCGCCTGGAGAGCATCGACAACGGGATGCTGGTAAGAATCCGCGCCCCGATCGCCAGAAAATGCGGCCAGCGTGCATCGGGCAACGGCGCCAGGTCGAGAAACTCGAGGTGTTCAACTTGAAACCCACATCCCGAGACCAGCGCACTGATCTCTTGGGGCGCAATGCTTCGCTGACGGCGTGCGTACACGCCTCGGGCGGCAAACGGATCGGCATCCACAATGCCTCCCAGTAACCACAACAGGCGCCGCATACTCAGTCCATTGGGCATGGTGAGCAACAGAAGCCCCCCGGAACGCAACACTCGTCGCGCTTCGTAGAACATTCGCGTTGGATGGTACCCCAGGTACTGTACGACATCCATGCAAAGGACTGCGTCAAAATGGTCATCAGGGTATGGCAGAGCATCTCGCTCGACATTCAACAACACGACTGGCGCGTGACGCATCTGTTTCTTGACGGGGATGCGCACAGCAGTGTACTGCGGTTCTGGCATTTCACCGGGCCAGATGTAGGGAGGTGCACTGACACACTCAACCTCCCAGTCGAACATCTCGAGCAGTCGTGATGTGAATACATACGGCTCAGCGCCGATTTCCAGGACCCTAAGATTGTTCTGCGCCCTTTTCCAGGCCTGGAGATATGCAAGTGCACTGTCGTGAATAGATCGATATAATTCAGCGTATCGAGATAACCATCGCTCCTCTGTTGCCATGTAATCACCTTTGAAGCGATATTTCCTGTGGAAACGCCATCGGGTCATCATAGAGCTGAGGCGGGTACCCGAGTCGCGGTTCATCGACCGGCGTTGCCAGTGCAATGATCAGTTCGCGTCGGTTTCGAGCATACGCAAGCGGCAGGCGCAGAAACCCGTGGAGAAGCGCTGCAAGTGCTCTCCCGGCCAGTGTCATCGCAGGACTCCAGGGCCATACAATCTCGACATCAAGATAATCAATATGATAATTGCACGCCTCCAGGAGAATCTTTACCTCGCTATAGGTCAATTCACGCTGGTGGCGTCCCTGGAGGCCGGTTCCAACATACGGAAAATCATCCGGGCGTCCCAGTGCAACCTGAACGATGCGTTGAGAGCGCAGATAGTTGGGGATAGTAATCAGCAGTTTTCCGCCAGGGCGCAGGACACGGTGTGCCTCAGCAAGGGTATGTGATGGATTGTACGTAAGGTGCTCCATCACCTCCATACATAAAACGAGATCGAACGATCCATCGGCAAAGGGAAAATTATCTTTCTCGATATTGAACGTCCATGTCTCAAATCGAAGCAGTGGACGCATGTCGCCGCACGAAATAACGACCGGGTAGGGACGAATCGCCAACGGTTCACCAGGCCAGGTCAGCGCCGGAAGCGTGGATGCAACAATCTCGCATGGTACGTGATGAGCAAGCAATGCTGTAAAAAAATATGGGGACGCTCCCAACTCAAGGATTCGCAAAGGTCGTTTGATTACCGGAAATGCCTGACGGATCAGGTGAAGCGCTCGTAACCAGGTGCGCAAATGAATGAGCCGATAATACGACAATTCCTGGGGCGCCGAACTGCGAATATCGTGATCGACGTTATCCTCCATGATGCGCACCTGATCGAGAAAGCGTAGCGCTTCGTTTGGCGCCGGGATTGTTGGTATGGCGGTCATACCTTATCAGCCACCGTTTCGTTTTGCAATTGAAGGGTGGCGGCGGCGCCGTGATACCACGCCAGAGATGCCAGCAACAACGCAGGAGTGGCGTCCAGATAACGCCATATGTAGGGCCAGCGTATCAAACGTTCGACAAAGTCGCAAACGGTCAACGCCGGTCCGAGGAGGCGCAATGCTCCGGGAAAAGCCATGCTGGCACGCATCCGCCGCCAGACGCCGAGCAGGTCCGGGTACTGTGGATAGATCTCGGCGTACACCTTGCCATATATGTAGAGATGACGCCACAGATCGCCTGGAGAGGCGCGTATATGACGATGAGCCACCACGGCGCGGGGTTCGAACCACAGGGTGTGCCCTGCGCGTCGCAGGCGGAAGCACAGATCGGTGTCTTCGCCGGACGCCAATCGGAATCGCTCATCAAAACCATTGAACTGCATTAACAGCGCACGGCGAATGCTCAGATTGAGGCTGGGCAGGTACGGGCGAGCGCCAGGAGGGCTCACTGAAAGAAATGGCGTGAACGCAGCGAGGTTATCGCAGTACTGCCAGTAATTGTTTCGCTCGATCAGAATGCTTCCACCGACGATCTGAGCTCCTTGAGCATGGCGCTCCAGCAGGCGCTCGATCCAATCTGGCGCCGCAATACAATCGGCGTCGATGTAACAGATGATATCACCACGAGCTCTGTGAGCGCCTATGTTGCGCGCGCAGGCAGGACTGACCGGCCTGCCGGTTGAAATGAACCGTACCTGCGCATCTTCTTTGACCAAACCCGCCGCGTCCAGACCGACGACCAGGATCTCGTCCGGCGGTGCGCTCTGCACGCGAAGCGCCGCCAACACCTGGTCGATCATCGGAGAGTTGAGGCTGGGAATGACCACCGATACGCTCAGTCCCACAGGTTGCGCACCTTTCCAATCATTTCAGGCGGCACATCCAGGTCGAGCAGATGGAGTAATGTTGGGGCAACATCGTAGATGCTGATCTCATCGATGTATCGTCCGCCACCGCCTCGCCGCGGGTCGTAGAGGATGAAAATGCCGTGCTGTGCGTGATTGGCGTCATCAGGACCTGTGTCGTTCTCGAATGTGTACAGAGTCCTTCCACCGACGCTGCCAACTGAACGCCAGTTCAGATCACCGAAGTAGACCAGCAGATCGGGAGCTGCCCCTCGGACTTCGCGGTAGATCGCTTCTGGACGAAACACGCGTGTTCCCATACTTCGTCCGGTGTGATCGGGCAGGGACTCCAGTTTTGTCGTGATTTCATCACGCAGCAGGTCGACCTCGTCTGCAGCGACGATGCCCTCCGGCTCACGACCGGCGACATTCAAAAACAGACGACCGTAGTATCCGCCCGCTCCCCAGGCGCGTGTGCGCGTCCAATCGATACGACACTCGTCGAGTGATGTTGGCGTCTCGGGATATTCCTCCAGGGCCAGATAACCTTCCTGAATCAGCCATTCATTCAGGCAGAAACCCCCGATCATCGCTTTGGCGCCGTGATCAGAGACCACCAGAATAATCGTCCGGTCATCGATCAGGTTCAGCAGATCGGCGATGTGCTCATCGATAAAGCGGTAATACTCATAAATAGCCTGGGCAAACGGGCTTCCGGGAATATATTTTGGATGATGAGGATCCATATATTTCCATAAGGCGTGGTGAATTCGATCAACGCCCATATCGACCGTCATGAAGAAATCATACCGCTTACGTTCCAGTAATCGCTTGCACACGGTGAAATGTTGATCAGCCATCCGATAAATATCTTGCAGGATGGCAGGCTTGTTGGTAGAACGAAAATTGGGCACATCCATCAAGAATTCGCCCTCCACCCAACGCGCAATATCCTGCTTCAGCGATAACGGATACGTAAATTGCGCCTGATCATTAGGTGTGAGGAAACAACTGACCAGATCACCGTTGACCGATGAAACCGGGTAGGTTTGGGGCACGCCGACCAGACCGACACGTTTTCCGGCTCTGCCGAGCAGATCCCAAAGACGCGGGACGGTGATCGCACGAGCGTTGGCGGTGATCATGCGCGTGTAACCGTGGTCGGCACGATTACGAAACCCGTAGATGCCCAACTGCCCGGGATCGCGGCTGCTCATCATGCACGTCCACGCTGGCACTGTGATCGCCGGAATGCAACTCTCCAGCCGTGCGAAGACGCCGCGCTGCATCAGGCTGGCGATTGCTGGCAGTTCATTGCGCCACGCATCGAATATCAATTCTGGCGCAGCACAATCGAGCCCAATGATTAAGATGCGTTGAGGTGCAGCCATCGTTACTCACGTTTGTTTTTCTCTGAAGCGCTAAGGCGCAAGTATAGCAACTCGAAAAAAATACGTCAACCACACCTGCCGTCCTCTTGACATCCCTCCCAATAGTAGTTTATAATTTGACTACTAGTATGGAGACGAACGACTATGGATGCCCTCGAACAACTGGTCGCGCTTGGGTTTACCGAGTATGAGGCGAAAGTCTATCTGGCGCTGTTGCAGGAGCATCCGGCAACCGGGTATCAGATCGGCAAGATTGCCGGTGTGCCGCGCTCGATGGTCTATGAGGCGCTGGGGCGGCTCGAAGCGCGTGGCGCGGTGTTGAAGAGTTTTGATGAAAAAGCCACTTTCTATCGCCCAGTGTCGCCCGACGTGCTCCTTGACCGGTATGAGCAAGGGGTGCGGCAGCGCGTGATGGAGCTGCGCACGAGCCTGGCGCCGCTCTACCGCCGTCACGATGATGGACGGCTGTGGAACTTCAGCGGTCGCCGCGAGGCGCTGCACTATGCCCGCGAAATGATCGAGCGCGCTCAGATCGAACTGCTGCTCGTCCTGACCGACGATGATGTGGCGGAACTCCACGATGCGCTCGCCGGGGCGCACGCGCGCGGCGTGCACCTTGGCGTCATTCTGACCGGTAGCGCACCGTTTACGCTTGGACAGGCGGTGCGGCATCCGCATCTGGAAACAACGCTGCATCAGATGGAAGAGACGCTGATCGTTGTGGCGGATGACCGTGAGTGCCTGATTGCCAGCGGACACGTCACAACCTCGGCAACTGTCACAACCAACCCGAATATGGTCTCGATTGCCCATCAGTTTGTCTGGATGGAACTGTTCGCTCAGCGCATCTTTGCGCGCCTGGGAGCGGATTTGCTGGCGCGTCTCGATCCGGAGGATCGCCGTATTCTTCAGCATGAGGAGCAGGCATAAATGTCCACACAGGAGTTGATTGCTCAATTGCGTACACGCCCTGGCGTGATTGCTGTCCATTATGATGAGAACGAGCGTGTGCTGACGCTGCGCTATGATGGCGGTCGTGTGAATGTCGCCGATGTTGAAGCGCTCGCTCGCAGCGCCGGCGCAACGCTGCGGATGCTGCCCGCCGATACCCGCCCCTTGACGCCGGAAGAGGCGGAACTGGCGGCGCTGCCCTGGATGATTCGCCTGACCGTGCTGACGCTGGTCATGGTGATCGCCGGCTGGATCGCCGAAGATGTCATGGCGCTGCCGCACTGGGTCGCCTGGCTGATGTACGCTGTCGCGTATGCCAGCGGCGGGTTCTATAGCGTCCAGGAAGCGTGGGAGACGCTCAAAAAGCGGCAATTCGATGTTAACTTCCTTATGATTGTGGCTGCCGTCGGCGCGGCAGTTGTCGGCCAACCGCGCGAGGGCGCCATCCTGATGTTCCTGTTTTCGCTCTCCGGTACACTCGAGACGTATGCGATGGGGCGGACGCACGCTTCTATTCGTGCGCTGCTCGATATGACACCCAAAGAAGCCGAGGTCTATCGCGATGGAACGCTCGTGCGCGTGCCGGTTGAGGACGTGCAGGTTGGCGAGATTGTGCTGGTGCGTCCCGGTGCGCAGGTCCCCGCCGACGGCGTTGTGGTGCGCGGTGAGTCGGCGCTGAACGAGTCCTCGATCACCGGAGAGTCGATGCCGGTCGAAAAGCGTCCTGGTGCAAAGGTGTTCGCCGGGACGATCAACGGTCAGGGGGCGCTCGAAGTTCGTGTGACTACCTCAGTGGAAAACTCGACGCTGGCGCGGATTGTGCAGGTGGTGCGCGAGGCGCGTGAGCAGAAGGCAAAAAGCCAGGATTTCACCGATCGGGTGATCGGGCAGTATTATGCGTATGCAGTCGTTGGTCTGACCCTGCTGGCAGTCATCGTGCCGCTGCTGTTCCTGGGGTGGGATCTGAATACAACGCTGTATCGCGCGATGACGTTGATGGTGGTGGCGTCGCCGTGCGCGCTGGTGATTTCGATTCCGGCGGCGCTCCTCTCGGCGCTGGCATCGTCGGCGCGCGGCGGCGTGCTTTTCAAGGGTGGACGCCACCTGGAAGCCGCAGCGCAGGTGCGGGTGGTCGCCTTCGATAAAACCGGTACGCTGACAACCGGCAGGCCCGGTGTGGTGGCGGTCATTCCGGCGGATGGCGCGGCAAAAGACATGGAACAGGCGCTCGCAGCGGCAGAAGCGCCTTCCCGCCCGCCGCTTCCCATTCCCGACGATGTGCTCGGTGCGCTTTCGCCTGATCAGAAACGTCTGCTGGCGCTGGCAGCGGCGATTGAGCGTCCGTCGGAGCATCCGCTGGCACGCGCTATTGTGCGCGGCGCGGACGAGCGTGGGCTGGTGACGCCGATCGCAACCGGCTTTGAGTCGCTTACCGGCGCCGGCGCCGCAGCAACCATCAATGGGTTCCGGTTGACGATTGGTCGTCCATCGCTGTTCGAGGTCACACCCGACATGATGGAACAGATCGTGGCGCAACAGGAACAGGGGCGCACGGTGGTGGCGCTTGGATGCGAACGCCAGGTGTGGGGTATCATTGCCATTGCCGATACGGTGCGTCCCGAGGCTGCGGCGGCAGTTGCGCGCCTGAAACAGACCGGTATCGAGCGGGTGGTGCTGTTGACCGGTGACAACCGCCAGGTGGCGCAGGCAATCGGGCAGGCGCTTGGGGTCGATGAGGTGCGCGCCGAACTGTTGCCGGAAGAGAAGGTTGCCGTGATCCGTGAACTGGAGCAGCGGTACGGTCCGGTGGCGATGGTCGGCGACGGCATCAACGACGCGCCGGCGCTGGCAAGTGCGTCGCTCGGCGTGGCGATGGGCGCTGCCGGTACCGACGTAGCGCTGGAAAGCGCCGATATGCTGCTGATGAGTGACGATCTGAGTCGTCTGCCGGGAGCGTTGCGCCTGGCGCGTCACGCGCGCAGCATCGTCCGACAAAACCTGGCATTTGCGTTCACCGTGATGGCGGTGCTGATGGTGTTTGCCATGTTCGGCGGCGTCTCGTTGCCGCTCGGCGTCATCGGGCACGAGGGCAGCACCCTGATCGTCGTGGCGAACGGTCTGCGGTTGCTCGCGGAACGGGTGGGGTAGGAACGTGGGAACGTAGAACGTGCGAACGTGGAACGTGGAACGTGGGAACGTAGAACGTGGGAACGTAGAACGTGGGAACGTGGAACGTGGGAACGTGGAACGTGAAACGTGGGAACGTGGAACGTGGAACGTGGAACGTGGAACGTGGAACGTGGAACGTGGAACGTGGAACGTGGAACGTGGGAACGCGCGAACGGGCGAACGGGCGAACGTGTCCCGACCCTTGAGGTCTCTGCCGGTGAAACAGGGCTGGCGGTGAACCGGACGGGCGGAACGGTCGTCGCGCGTGGTTCGCGCGCGTCCTGACCTCACGGGTCTCGCAAACGTAGAACGTGGGAACGTAGAACGTGGGAACGTAGAACGTAGAACGGGCGAACGTAACCGCAGGGGTATCAGGGTAAGGACGCCGTGGCGTAAGGGCGCGCCTGCATTCGTTTATTCGTTTGCCATTCGTTGACAGAGGGATGGTACAGGCACGTGGGAACGTGCGAACGTGGGAACGTG